>Ga0129333_10001964_pt1 | contig 18936 bp, 24 predicted proteins | sample CPB6_08_DNA_FD_94474 | JGI IMG/M metagenome (GOLD analysis project Ga0129333, IMG submission 94474) | Freshwater to marine salinity gradient microbial communities from Chesapeake Bay, USA - CPBay_Sum_0.6_0.8_DNA | ecosystem: Environmental > Aquatic > Marine > Coastal | place: USA: Chesapeake... | reverse complement strand
TGTAGCCATTAGTTACTACATACCTTTCTATGAGAGTAGGAGTTTTGCTTCTTCTTCTGTGATGCCCAGTTTTTCTAGGAGTGCTGCTTTAGCGGCTGCGACTTGGTTTTCTGCTGCTGCTTTGTCGTTTGCTTCTTTTGCTAAACGCTCGCGGTCTGCCAACTCTTGAGCAACTTCTTCAGCAGTTGGCTCGCGTTCAATAACTTTGTTTTCGCTGACATTGACTTCATAAACTATACTCATTAGTTGACTCCATATAGTAAAACTGTGCCTGTAATTGTTTGAGTTGAAGAACGAATAAAGTCCAATCTTGTAATTGCTGCAGGCGTTGCTGGAGCATAAACGCCTGTTGTTATATTGCCAAACAAACCGCCTGAGTTACTTCTACCAAAAGTTGTATAATTTATGTTATGTGTTACCGCTTCATTGGCTTGTTCAATCGTCATATAACCTTGATATCTATGTCCTGCTGACGAAGAATTGCTATCATCAACAGGGGCTAAAGTATCACTATCTCCAAAGCCAGTTGAACCAGTTGCAGTTGCATAACTTAGCGTATTGTTTGTTACTGTTATTCCTTTTGAGTAATAATCGCCACCAGAATTGTTGTTCAAACGAATATACAAATACTCTGAAGATGAATTGTGATAAAGATTCCAAACCAAATAAAGTTGTTTATAAGTAGTTGGTATAGAAGTAAATGAGATAGTGTTCGCACCACTAGGGTTTGCAGTGGATATTAAAGTCATACTACCACTAGAAACAGTTGCCCATTTCAAACCAGTCGCCTCAGCGCTGTCGGCTGTGAGGACTTGATTATTGCTACCAACAGTTAATACATCAGAGGCATCAGTGCCCGTACCTACAACCAACTGCCCTTTGGCAGCAGGGGCTGTAGCATTACTACGAGATTTAGTCATTTGTTACCTCCGAGGATTGTTTTGGTTCTTCGCCTGGATAAACATAGGTAGGGTTATTGTCATACTTCTTTGACATCTCTCCTGCCCAATACTGTCCTGATTCGGCAGACTCAAATGGTCCTACCTCATCAATCTTAACATCGTCTTGTTTGACGATTACCTTAAAGGTTTCATCTACTGTAAATGTATATGCCATAGTTGCTCCTTAGAATGAAGTGTAGATTCTGCCGTAGTCATCAGTAATTATTACTCCATTTGCATTTACGTGAACTACTCGGGCAGCACCAGTCAAGGTAGTTCCTGATGATGTATGCACAGCAGTTGGAGAAAGCGTAGTAGGTGATGATTGGATAAACACATCACTTACTGGAGTTGAACTAAACTGTAAATACAGTGTTTGGGCAGCATAAAATTTACCACTATATAACGCAACGTAACGAGAAATGTTAGTGCTATTTATGCTTGGCAAGCCATAAACTAAAGTTGGACTTGTCATTGTTGATGATGTAGTTTGATAAAAACCATTTGTGCCGACAGCAGCAAAGGTTCTTGTGCCATCATTATACAAAGCATTTACTGGCTGAGCAGCACCAAAAGAAAGGGGAGTCCAAGTGCCTGACGGAGTTGAAGCGTAAATCATATTGTTTGTTGAGTTGGTTCCACCAACTACCCAGTTAGTTCCATTCCATACTACTGTATAATATGCTGTTCCTACTGTTAAAGATTGAGATTTGCGTGTCCAAGTAGTACCATCAGTTGAATAAATAATTCCACCAGTATTATCAGTTCCACCGCCAGCACCTACAGCAACCCAAGTTGAGTTTGCATATACAACATCTCTAATTTCATTAGTAGACATATTGCTGGTACGGGCTGTCCAAGTAACACCATCTGTAGATGTTGTTATAGTTCCGCTGTTTCCTACAGCAACAAACAGTCCGTTGCCATAAGCGACTTTATTTATATCAACAGAACCAAAACCAGATGTTCTTGATGTCCAAGTCTTTCCATCTGTTGATGTGTATAGTACTCCACTACCACCAGCAGCAACATATAGGTTTGAACCATTATATGCAATAGAGTTTACGGTAGTGCTAGAACCAAAAGAAGTCTGAGCGGTCCAAGTAGTTCCAGCAGTACCCCATTTTAATCCTGTGGCTGTAGTTGAGTCAGCCAATAATACTTGACCATTAGTCCCAACTGATAGTTTTGCTGGCGTATCTGCACCAGTAGCGGTAACTAAATCACCTTTGGCATCTACCAAAGTATTGCTGATTGCGTTAGTTACGCTGAAGGCATTTACTGTCCAAACAGTGACTACGTCATTGGCAGCAAGAGCAACTAGGCCAGTAATACTGGTGCCATTATTAGCAGTATAATCAACACCGCGTTTTTGTAGCGTACCATTAATAAATACCAACTCTTGACCTACGGTATAGGAAAGAGTCTGGCTATTATCATCGTTGCCAGATAAAGATGTTTCACCACCTGATGCTGTCTTAACCCAAGTAGAGATGGATGAGGATGTACCTTGCTCACCTTTACCCGCAACGGTCTGCCACGCAGAACCGTCATATCTTTTTACTGCCATTAGTATGCCTCCATTATTACCATAGTTGTGAGGTCTGCAATTTCTGTAGATTCAGAATCAGAAGTATCATCAATCCAAATGTCGCCAGTTGTAGGTGAGGTTGGGGTTGTTGTTCCAACATAAACTCGCTTGCCTGGGTCTGCATCAGTAACTGTAATTGGCGATACCTGAATGGTGCCAGTAGTTGCTGTGCTGGTTCCCATACCAGCAAAGTCAATGTAGTCATAAGTAGCAGGTGCACCGCCATCAATCTTTACTTGGCTTCCGCCAGCAGGGGCTGCCTGCCATTCAAGTCCTGTTGCAGTAGCAGAGTTAACTGCCAATAAATATCCGTTGGTTGCAGCAACTGTCAACTGGTCGTAAGCATCTAACCCTGTACCTACTAGCAAATCTCCCTTTGCATCAAAGGCAGCAGCAACTGCAGCAGCAGCACTGGCTGCGCTTGTTGCAGCGGAGTTAGCAGAAGTTAAAGCAGATGAGGCAGATGTTGCTGCACTAGAGGCTGATGTAGCAGCAGCAGTAGCGCTGGCTGCAGCAGATGTTGCGCTAGTAGCAGCAGCAGTTGCCGAGGCAGCAGCCGAAGTAGCAGAGGTAGCAGCAGCACTCGCTGAGTTAGAAGCCGTAGTTGCATAGCCAGCAATTGTGGCTACAGAGTTAGCAGCAGTTAGAGCAGAAGCGGCAGCAGATGTAGCACTGGTTGCTGCAGCAGTAGCACTAGCAGCAGCGCTTGTGGCGCTGGTTGCTGCTGCAGTCGCAGAAGCCGCTGCAGAGGTTGCGGAGGTGGCTGCTGCTGTGGCTGAGGTAGATGCACTGTTGGCGCTAGTTAGGGCGTTAGAAGCGCTTGTAGAGGCGCTAGAGGCGCTTGTAGCGGCAGAGGCAGCACTAGTAGCAGCCGATGCTGCGCTAGTGGCTGCAGCCGTTGCTGAGCCTAGAATGCTATCTACGTAATCCTTAGGGGTAGCAGAAGATGCCACCATACCTGCTGAAGACAGACCTGTGATTACTGGTGAACCAGAGATGACTGGACTAGTCAGAGTCTTGTTAGTCAAGGTCTGAGTAGCATCATTTATTGTGACTGTACCTGTTGTGTTAGGTAGGGTGATTGTGTTGTCCTGTGTTGGGTCAACTACAGTCAAAGTAGTCTCGTGAGCATCTGCAGTAGAGCCTTCAAAAACAATACTTGCCTCGGCACTAGGAGTACCAGTCAAAGTTGGATTAGAAATTGTAGGGCTGGTTAGAGTCTTATTAGTAAGAGTCTGAGTCTTGGCTGTACCTACTACATCGCCTTCACCTGTAGCAATGCCGTGCATTGTGTGGTTATTACCACCACCATCGGTATAAGCAGCAGTAGCCTCTGCGTGTAGGTTAGCATCTCTGTAATCCCGCCCGATTGCCATATGCCGTACTACCGCACCAGCAGAATGGTCTTGCGCCGAAGAACCATCTATCGCACGGGTAATTGTAAATGTATTAGTAGATACCGCCGTGGCATCTACGATTTCTTCCAGAGCAGTATCAACATCAATTACTAATGTAAATGTTCTGCCCGCTGGAATAGTGACACCACCTAGCAGGGCTGTTCCTGATACTACTGTCATTGAAGTAGCACCAGATGTAATAGCACCTGTCAGCGTAGATTGCTGGGAGCGGGATGAGTATTGCCGTGTTGTCATTTATGTTCCTATCGGGCGCTGTAGTGAACTCGGGGAGGATACTGGTTCTGTTGCTTGCTGCGTTCTTCATTAAGACGCTGGGTATACAAAGCAAATAGTTGTCGTACTGCTGTATTGCTTGCGCCAAATGGGCGCTTAGCATCAATCTCATCAGCCTGTGGGCTGTACTGAGCAGCACGGGCTGGGTCTAGATATTGTAGTAATCGGTATGCAGCACCAAGAATAACTACATCTTTAGTAGATTCTGGTAGTCCAGTCTGTGTAGTAAAGTCTTGATTGCTTGCAGTAAATACAGATGGGCTAGTTGCATACATAACCTTAACGGTTCTGCCAGCAATAATTACATCACCAATAGTTACTGTTTGAGTATTGTTACCCCAAGTATCTACATCTGCATATGGGTCAAAGTCCCAACGCTTAACACGTATCCACTCTTTAGTAGGTCCAATATCCTGCCAAGATATAGCAAGGATGTTTTCAATGCTTAAGTTACTAAATGAATAGGTTGTAACCGCTGCATTATAAGTAAATGTAGTTTGTTTAGTAGCATAGATAGCACCACCAACTGCGTGGATGGTGTCATTAATAGCCTTCTGAATACTGTATTTAGGAAAGATAGGGCTGATAGTTACCTTTGCATCTACAGCGTGGGTAGTAGCAGTAGTACCTAAATAGCCTCGCCCATAAGGCGAGATAGTTGCAGTAGCAGCAACACGGTCAACGCTATCTATCCACAACAGTTCCTCATCAATTTCAACTACACCTTTGCCAAGGTCTTGAGCAGAACCTAGGCTAAGAATTGTCGGCGAAGAACTAGGAGAAGTAGTTGTAGTGACAGGTGATACTAAGTAAGTAGAACGGTCTTGCTGATAGGTATAGCCTGATAGATTAATCAGGACTTCATCCATCATCTGAGCCAAGGTATATGTCATATGTTTATGCTCCTCAAAGCATCAGTTGGTGAAAGGTCAGTAGTACCAGCAAGTTCATTGCAAATACCGCCCAAAGCCTTGTAATCATCTGGCTGTCTATTAGCATCAGCCTTCTTATTAAGCGCTGCAATTAGCGCCAATCCTGTAGTACCAGCGTAATCATTAGCAGCAGCAGTTGGTGCTTGATATGCCGTCAGCGCTGGATATGTCCCACCATTAGCCAAGCGATTTAACTCACTTGTAAATGAACTACCTGCTGTGCCTGTTGCCATTACTTGCCTTTCTTCTTACGCAATACTGCAGCGTTATCTACCAAATTCGGATACGGTCTGCCCGCAGCCTTTGCACGTTTCTTGGCAGCAGCCTTCTGTGCAGTAGTTAGTTTTGTAGATTTCTTTTTCGGATTCTTTTTGTCCCAAAATTGTTTCGCCATTTTAATAAGTGTTATAAACTGGGTTGACTTCTTTTGTCTGCTTAATGCCTCTGTACTTCTGAGCCTTAGTTAGTTTAGGCTTAGGAGCAATTGGCTGAATTTTCATTTGCTTGCCTTTTTTCCCAGAAAGCATTGGGTCTACAATTGGTCTCATTCCTGGGCCTGATGCTGGTGATGCCATTTTATTCTCCTACCATTTTACTTTATCAGCCCAATAGGCTGCGGACATTTTGCCCTTTGCTATGTTCTTACTATGTCTTGCTTTAAAAGAAGCACGCTTCTTCTTCATTCTGTCAGACTCTCCAGCCTTTGGTTTGCCAGCAGTCTTAGCACCTTGTTCGCCAAAGCGAATAGTCTTAACTTGGTCGCCAGATTTAGCGACTACAACGTGGCTTTTAGTTGGATGGTTAGGTGTTCTTTTAGGTTTATTAAACCCAGATACACCAGCCCTTTTAAGCCTTGGGTCCGCTTTGCTTGCCATATTCCCCATACTTTCCTAGTACTGCTCTTACTGTTCCGTTTTTATTTAACCGCACCACATAGCCATCTTTGATTTGCACAGAGTTAAACTTGCGGTGCGGTTTGTATTTGCCCGAAGACATTACTTCTTAGCCTTGCCTTTAACTTTTTTAAGGTTTGGGTTCTTCTTCTTGGCTGCTGCTGAGGCTTTCCGAGCACCAGCCGCAAGGATTGCTCCTGCACGTTCCTTTGAGATACCCTGCTTTTTGGCAATTTGTTTCTGGGCTGCCTTGAAGCCCATTCCTTTTTTTGCCTTCACTTTTTAATTCTGCCTTTTTTGTCATACTGACGATTCTGTAGTACTGCACCCCAGAACTGACCAGCATCAGATTGTGTTCTGCCCTGCTCATTCCACTGTGCATATTCTTTGGCTACATTTTGGATGTAGCGAGCAATGGTTGATTTGCTTTCACCTACACGTGTTTTGCCAGCCATAATTATTTCTTCTTCTTCTTAGCAGCCATCTTCTTTGCTGCCATCTTTTTCATACCTTTTTTCATTTCCATTTTCTTTTCGGCTTTGGACTCCATCATCTCGCCCATTTTGTAAGCCTTCTTCGCTGCCTTCTTCATTTATGCTCCTAGTTCTTTTAGTACTGCTGCTGATTTTTTATTGATGTGTTTGGCTGGTGGCATCTTGCCTGCGTCATAGGCTTTACCTAGTGTTTCACTAGCCTGAACAGCCTCCTGGATTTTACTCATCGTAGTTCCAGCAGGTTGGATACCCTGTGCTCTTGCTTCTTTATAGGCATCCAATTCTTTGTTAAATGCCTTGTTAGGCATTGCTTTCTTGCTATTTGCATCCCCTGTATTCATCTGTAAAGTTAATGCTTTGCAACCAAAGCAATCCTCAACAGGCTCGGGATGGTGCTCCCAATGTTTCATAGCGCTGTAAAGTTGTCCTCCGTAACTCCTACATCACCTGCAATTAACGCTGCCTTAGTAGCATCATCTACTGTGTAGTCATAACCACCACGGTATACCTCTGGGTAGTTCAACAAATCAGAATCTTGTGGGTATCTAATCTGTGCATACTCACCATCAGTATCTCTGACAATAGTTATGCCACGGTCTATTCTGTAAAAGTAAAATAAACGGGCACCACCAGCAGGACCTTCTAACACTGTTGGTGTTTTAAATAGCCATTCAGTCATAAGTCCTCCTAATGAACTCACCCCGAAGGGTAGGTTTCAAGGCCTACCCCGCAGAGTCAATCAACTAGAGAGCAGCGATTGAGGAACCAGAAGTAATGCGATACAACGCTTCGTCACGGTAAACTGCAAAGCCAAGTACGCCGTACCAGCCCATTGGGCGGAAGCGCATCAACTTATCAGTTACGTTACCGATAACAATGTGTGGTTCTTCAGCAACAGCCTCAGCCATTGCTTGCTGACCGCAAGCGATTGTATTGAATACACGGGTTACTGGAGTTACAGTTACAGTAGTTGTAGCGGTAACTGCAGCAGTGTTAGCAGTATCAACAGTAATTGTGGTTGTTGAACCTGAAGTTTCAATTGCAGTAATCTTGGCACCTGAAGCGATACCTGTTCCAGCAATCTTGTCGCCTACCTCTGCACGGGTTGCGATAACAGCAGAAGAAGCAACACCAAAGGTGAAGCCTGCTGATGTACCAGCAACAGTTACAGCGGTTGTAGCCAATGCAGTCTGGTCTGCACCAGTCTTAGCATTGTAAAGACGTGGGGACTCAACAAAGAATCCACCTTCGTAACGTCCAATTTCTCCAGCCCAGATGTTATCTACGGCAGGTGAAGTTTGTGCGTGAACAAAGTTCCAGCCCATATTTCCAGTTTCTGCACGAAGGTCGTGTGAAACCTCTGGGTGAATACCGAACCAGTAGTCAGAACCACGGCGGTACTTAGCCTTGTTAGCACGTAGTTTTGCAACTACCTTACGGATGTCAGCAGAGTCAATTGTGTCAGCAGCGTCTACGCCAGCGACAGAAGTTGCATCTCCTGAGAAGATGTTATTTGTACCTGAGCGTAGAGTGTTCATTGCAACAGTATCAATAGAATCAGCAAGGTTGTATGCAATGATATTTGCAATTGATGGGTCTACGTCTGCCAATGAGAACAACTCAAGAGCACGGGTTACTAGCACTGCATTACCATACTCATTAAGAGTAATGGTTACAGATGTTGGGGTTGTTAGAGAAACTGCATCTGGGTCAGTTGTCTCTGTTAGGGTTGATGTTGCCTGGTCAAGGTCAACATACTTTTGTAGAACTACGGTAGAACCTGGAAAAGCCTGCTTTGCAGGGCGCTTGTCTGCGACTGAACGAATGAGTGGTTCAGAACGTAGCGCAAACTCTAGAAGGCGGTCATATGCCTTCTGTACTAGACCAGCACCACCAACGGAACCGCCGAGTGATGTACTCGCGGTTGACGTATATTGGTTAGCCATTTTTTTGCGTCACCTCCAGTGACTATGAACGATTAGGAGTTTCGTAGTAAGTTGATTAACTCATCCATTGAATCCGCGTTTTCCATACGCGCTTCAATGTCTACGATTTTGTCTGGAGTAATTCCGCCTTGGGTTAGCACATCTTGCTGGCGTAGTGCCGCAAGATTGCTTTGCTGTTCTTCTTGATTAGCCTGTGGGTTATAACCAATTAAATCTCCGTTATCACGGAGCCAAGAGTCAATAGACTCCTCAGTGGCATCCTCTACATCTTTCAAGATAAGACGTGCAGCCTTAGCGTTTACTCCCTTTTTTGCTAGGACATCTTTGACGGTAGACTCTCGCTTTTCCTTGAGGAATCCTTCAAGTTGTTCGGAGAGTTCTTTGATGCGCTTCTCATCAGCACGTTTGGCTTTTCTTAGTTTCTTAACTAAGTCATCACCACTTAACTGATGGTCAGGTACTTCTACATCATCGTCTTCTTCATCCCAGTAGTTGTTGCTCATAGCAACCACCCTTTCTATTTGTAGTTAGTTCGTAAGCCACAGTTCTACTCAGGGGAGGGTAGGCTGGCTCTTACTATCGGTCTAATACACTGCGTGGGGCCGATGGGTCCACGTCAGGAATCTAGAATTGTCCGCCTGTTTGGCTGCTTAGTGATGTTCTTCCAGTACCACTACTGCCACCAAAAGTTGCTATTTCACGTTCTGAAAGAGCACGACGTTTACGCTGAGCAGAGGCAAGAGAGTTAAATACTTCTTGCTCTGCTTCTGCTTGACCATACTGGTCAAGAACGCCTGTATAAATTTCACTAAGTTTTGTAGCCTGTGGCAATATGTCAGCAATAGTTGCATAACCACGTTGTGCTTCAGCCTGACTGACACCTTGTGCAGCCAATTGTTCAGCCACAGTAACGCCAGCGGTAAGCCCTTGACGACCAGCAGCAACGCCAATTTCGGCTGCGCCAATCTGACGCTCAATCTTAGGCAACTGATTAGTTGGGTCAAGAACATAAGCAACCATATCTGTAACACCAATGTTGTAGTACTGACGCAACATTGCGCTAACAGCAGGGTCAGCATTTTGAACACGCTGGACTGCATTAACTACACGGCTAGATACTTCTTCTGGAGATATATCATTAGCAAGGAACTGTGTAACATAAGAATCATTATCAAATTGCTTTAAGCCATATGCTCTAAGAATCTGACGGTATCTATCTTCAAGTCCAATATATGTACCAGGGTCTAAGACAGCCAAGCCTTTCTTTAGGCGGTCTTGGTTAGCAATAAAACGTTGTTTGTATTCATCTGTATCTTGCAACTGCAGCGCAATGGTATCTTCGCTAGCACCAGAATTAATTAACTCTCTAATCTTAGGCACAAGACTAGCAAGACCATATTTAGTAAAACGGTCTGTGAGAGCAACTAAAGCGCTTTCACGCTTTTGTTTTGTAGCCAACGCATCTGCTGCTGCTTTATCTGCTGCAGCCTGTTGATTACTAGCAGACAATGCAGTAATTTGATTTTGTAAAGATTGAATAAGTGACAACAATGCAGCATTAGAACCAGAATTAGAATCTCCAGTAGGTACAGGGGTAACAACTGGATTAGGTGTGACTATAGGATTAGATGTATTATTTACTACATTGGTTCCTTTAATAACTTGCCAAGAACCATTAAGCCCACCAACCCATTTAATAATATCTCCACGGGCAATCTGCGCTTCAGTAAGAACAGGTTTTGGAATAGCAGCCTGTAAAGTAGAAATAGCATTGGCAGCCTGGACATTGGCTCCGCCACCCTGTGCTGCTGCAATAGCCTTGGCTGCTTGAGCAGCCGCTGTTAAGTCGCCAGTATTAACGGCTTGTTCTAAAGCAATAGTTCCTATTTCTATATTTTTGTTTTGAACTGTTTTTTTGCTGGCAGCAATACTTTCTTGCAAGTCAGCCAAAGGATTAGAACTAGTTGCTGGGGCTGGAGTATCATATGAATCTCCGCCACCATCTATTAACATTCTTGGGTTTACTCTAGCCATTAAAACGCCAATCCAAACTGTTTAAGGATGTTTCTTCCAATATTGTCGTAAGTATCACGGGCATTATTTGTGTACAACCATTCATCAGAACTTTTAACAACTTGCTGTACCTCCCATAATGGCATAATTTCAAAAGCACCAGTTTTAGGATTTACATATCCTGTTACTTTTTGAAATAATGGATTGTCATTGCTGATTGTGTCTACATCTTTTTCTAATAGATTAGCAATCATTTGTCTAGCAGCAGAGGTCTGCATACCAAATGACCTGCCTGCTTCTATGCCCTTGGCATAGGCAGGATAGGCAGATATAGCAAACCCTTTAAGTTCTTCTTGGATTGTTTCATCAGTTAAAGAACCATCTAGCAAACCAGTAGATACTTTGTCCCAGTAATTCTTTGGCAATATATAACCAACACCCTGGTCATCGGCGTAAGACTTAAGTGCATTAACAGTGCCTAATGCACTGCCACCAATCTTGCTACCCATTTTGCCAGAGTTAAGAATCATCAACTCTACTTGAATATCACTATCACCTTTAAGGTATGAACTTTCAAGTAAAGCCTCAATGCCTGTGTTCCAAATAAAACCTTTTGCTATAAGACGTTGCTTTTGCCCTTGCTTCCAAGCATCAAATTCTTGGGCATAAACACCAGGTTGTGTTTTTTGTTTAGTCTGACGTGACTGGGCAGTGCCTGTTAGGTTCTTATAATAATCAGTATTAAAGTATGCAAGTCTGGCTTCGGCAACATTGCCTGCAGCAAACATTGCAAAGATTGGTTTTAATTCAGGAAAGGCATTTAAAATTACTTCAGTAATACCAAGGGCCAAAGCCTCTGCTTTGCCTTGTGGATTTACATTTGGTGAGTTAAATGAATCTCCAGTACCATCAATTAATGTAGGTTCCATTATACTACCTGTGCTCCTAACCCATCAAGAAATGCTAAAAAGTCAAAACTCTTTTTCATATCTGTAGCACCAGGTTGTTCTTTCTCAATACGCTTAGGCAGTTCTGCTTCTACCTGTGCTTGGCTAAATGGTTTAGTTTGTTTACGGACAATTTTGCCCCCAACCTTTTGGGTTGTAGTCATAGTGCCTTCTTTAATCTGTGCCATATAGCGGTCAGTCTCTTGCTTTAAGAAAGCATCATCTATAGCCATATCAGTAGTCTTGCTATAAACATCACGGACAATAGCCTCAACTACATCCCTGTCCATAAGGTTAATATCTTGTAGTGGAAGATTTTCATCTCCACCCTTACCTGCACTACCAAGACCACTTAACCAATTTTTAAATGGGCTAAACTTTGTATTACCTTCAATGGTATAAGACTGAACCTGAGTTAGTGTATGGTTTCTGGCTGCATCTAAGATAGCATTGTTAAAGGCTGTTTCATCTTTAGTTTTATAATCTGTTTCAGAAAGAAAGTTCTTGTCAAACAACTGCTTACGCAATACTTCAAGGTTGCCCTTAAAATCAGTCTTAACAGACTTGATTACATTTGAACCATACTGTTGTGTAAAACCTAGACCATCTGGTGCAATCCAAATAAAGATTTCATCCCTACGGACAAACTTTCTATTTGCGCCTTTGCCCTCATAGATTTCTTTATAAAGAGTTAAGTCACCATACTGGTTAGTGCCAACCTTTAACTCGCCATTGTCTTGGCCTACATCACCAAATATTCTTTTAAGGTCTGCTATATGTTGTGCTTCTAGTTCACGGCGTTTCTTTGTAGCAGCAGCAGAAGCAGCGGCTTCTTTTTCACCACGTGTTTTTGCTGCATCAGGTGACTTATCTACCACCGACATACGCTCCTTCTATAGAAGCACCCACCACATCACGGGAGTACTTGTTTAACATAGGTACAAATATCAGACGAGTTGCTTCTTTAACCGCAGGGTCAAAGGCCAACTCTCCAAGGATTGTCATTACTTCTTCCTTCATACGTCTACGGTCATCTGTAAATGTATAAAGTTGTTTGTAGGCTGGGTTGGTTGAATAGTCAACAAAGCCTTGAACCTCATTAATTGCTAGTCGCATAGCCGCTCTAGTCTCATCTGAGATAGGAGATGCCTTGTCATCTACGGCACCTCTAATATCTCTGAACATAGTCTTTAAGTCACGACCAGAAATATTGTCATCTAATGAATCTTCTAACTCTGGATTAGAAAGAAGTAGTGATTGCTGTTCGGCATTAGCCAAAGCAATTAGACTTTGGCGCTGGTTATAGTCAGTAGCATTAGCCAACTTATCTGCTAGTGCATCATCAATTGCGTAATACTTTTCTTTGTCTCTGGCTATCTGTACTTTATTTAGATAGTCAGCAAAATCAGCACGCTCAATTAGCCCCTGAGACTCCATCCATCCATAGATGTCTGGGTTATATTCTCCAACTTTAGGGGCAAAAATAAAACCAATACCTGACTCACTGTAGTCATCAATAAAGCGTTTGTTGTTAATGGCCCAGTCTTTTAGTTCATCTGTCTTAGCAATAACAGCCTTGAAGGCTTTATTGGTTTTAGGTATGGTATAGACAGCCTTACCTGGGTTACTGCCAATAAACATAGCAATTGCTAACTCAAACGGATTGGCTACATCTGGGTCTGATTTAATGACACCTTCATAAATATCCCAGAAAGCACTGCTCCAAGTACTAATACCATTTTCTTTAATAAAGTCTGGCAGACCTTTAGCATCCTTAAGACTTGGATAGGCTGGGCTTATCATACCTATCATTGCTTGAGCAAGGGTTACATTGCCAGCAGCAGTCTTTAAGTTCTGTATATACCGTCTTTTTTCTTTGCTATCTGCACCATCTGGTAAGCCATTACCATATGCTTCTAAATAAGACATAGCCTGATATACAGCATTGCCTTTATTCTTGTTAAGGTCTGCTGGTGATAGTGCATCCCAGGCTGAGGTAGCCATCATAGGGAAGGCCATTCTTAAGGCATCTCCCACATCTGTGTTCTGCCCAATATGACCCATAGCAAACTTGTCTAGATAATTTGCCGCTTCATTTGTCCAAGGGTAAATAACATCTTCCCAGGACGGTGGCAAGAAAGCACTAACAACTGGCAGGTCACGCAAAAATCCTTTTGCTGCTGTGATGCTAAGCCCTGCAATAGGGCCAGCAAAGGCTGGCTGTCCTGCATCTGGCGCAAAGGATGGGTTAATTAGTCGGAACTTAAACGCAAAGTCGTTGAAAGAACCAACCTTATAGTCAATATTAAAGGCACTAAGTGTTTTCTGAATAGCAGTATTCATAACAATATCTGTTGGTATTGTTAAATACTCATCACCATTCTCATCTTCATACATAGAACCCATATTCTGTAGTCCATAATGTAGAAGACGTAGGCGCATTAACGCCTTTGGTGTTTCATTTGCATATAAGCGATAAACACGGCGCTGGAAATCCTCGGTGGCACGGAAGAATCGGCCTACATATCGGATAGATAGTGCAAAGTTAGAGCGGATATTTGGATTATCCACAAACTCAAGCACAGAATCAGTAGCCATATTAACTGCAATATTAGTTACAGTCTTATCAGCCATCTCATCTGCTCTATCTCTAGCAACTTTAGTATCCATAAATGGATTAGCCTCTAGCATTGCATTGTAATGACGGTCAGACAGCATCTTCTCATATGGCTTAAGTTCATCAAAGGCTTTATTAACAGCCACACGCATTGCTGGTAGGCGGAAGAAACCTGTAACCTGGCGGTCCATCATCTCAAGGACCATATCTGGGAACTTAACAAACATTTTTTCCAGTGTACCAAGGTCTTCTTTAAGATTATCTAGGTCAACTACCTTGCCATTTGAAACCAAACGGGTATTAACGTAGCCAGAAGTAGGACGCTTACCTACAGTAGCGTCATCAAACTCTTTCCAAGATAGATTGTTAGCAGCACGGGACCAAGCGTTAGCAACTGGTTTCTTTTGACGGCTTGCAGCCTTAATAACCTCTGCATATTTCTTTTGCATCAAGTTCCAAAGGTCTTCATTAAAGCCATCTGCACTGCCGTGGAAGGCAAAACGCATATCATTCAGCATACGCTCTGCGTAAATACGTGCTATCTCTGGGTCAGATACACCCTGCTGGCGGAAATATACAGTCTCACCAAAGTTAGATAGGGCTGCTTGTAGTTTCTTAGCATCCAATACATCATACAAAGCATTTACTTCATTATATGAAGCGCCCATCTGTTCCATAAGTTCATTACGTGCGCTAGAAAAGTTGCTGCTTGGCTTCATAGCGCCAAAGAAATCATCATTTCTTAGGCCATTATGCTTATAGAATACGCTTACTGGGTCAAGATAATTATCGCCAATCAACTTAATCTGGTTAAAACCAAAGCGAATAGCAAAGTTATCCCACATAGACAAGCCAAGTTCTAGTTCGCTCATCTTCTTTATCTCTTTAGGAGTATAAAGTTTTGAACGCTCTAGACCTAGAGCCTTAACAAACATAGTTAACTGGTCCACATCAAAGACGGACTCAAAGAAATCTCTATCCATCTTGCCATACACAAGGTCACGGGCAGCCATAGATGCTGTCATAGCCTCTGCATAGTTAGAGTTATTGCGTAATACGCGCTTCCAGTTTTCCCACTCTGGACCCTCTACTTTAAGAATATTCTCTACACGGGAGATAAGCGCTTCTTTAATAAAGATTGGCTGTATCTCAGACATAGGAACTTCATATCCAACTTCTTTGGATATTTTAGTTTTTAATTCTTCTACGACATCAGCAATCTGTGGCTGAGTGAGAATCTTCCGTGGGTCTAGCGGTCTACCATCTACCTTTACGCCAAGTTTATTGGCAAGGTAGTACATAGAACCCTTCCAGGGTCCAATAGCAGCGGTGCTGCCAGTGACAGCCTGCATACCTTTAATATCTTTTTGAAACTTACTAGCAGCCAAATTCAACATATCCGAAAGTGGCTTAGTCATATAATAGAAGAAGCCTTCATCTACGTTAGTTCTGATACCTAAACGTGGTGCCAATGTATAGGCTGCCCAGTTATTGTTGTAGATACCCATAGTGCGGCTCTTTGTTGCACCATTGAAAAGCAAAAGAAGATTTTTGACTGGAGTTCCCTTTTGCATTTTGTCTAAGTTGGCTCTAGAAGACAATTGATAAATCAAATCAAATGGCAATTGCTTAATACCCTTCTCTAACTGAGATGGGTTAATAGCGCCAGTAGCAGCAAGGCTAGGTGTGCCATTTAAGAAATTAACTGCTAGTGGGTGCATCTGTGATGCAATGTTGCTAGCAATTGGCATATCAGGTACTGGGGTAAAACTAGCCTGTCCCTTATATGTCTGCTGAAGAATTTCTTGAATATCATTTTCTGAAACATTTAGACGCTTCATATAAGCGTATTGCATATTACGAACAGCCGTTAATTGAATATCTAGTGGCTGGTCAACAAGCATCTGAGTTACAGCATTAGCAATATTCTTAGGCAAAACTAAGTTAGCAGTATTGCGGATATTGTCTGCAGTCTCAATGGCGTTCTCGCCAAACTTAATAGGCCCAGGTATTCTGGTAGCAGCAACTCCTAGTTTATACGCAATTCTACGAGCCTTGCTAACATCCTGTTGCAACTCAAACAAATCATTGATTGCTGGATTAAGAAGTTTATTTTCCTCATCAGCAACCTTTGTAATAATAGATAGGGCTTTTGCTGCCTCAGCATCGCCCTTTTCTAAGATTTCTCTAGTAGTTATATCTACTTCACTAGTAGGATTAAATACTGAATAGGCTACGCGGTGCATAGCAGAGGTTAAAGTTCTGGTTTTGCGGGCATAAGGTATGCCATTACGGCGGAATGAAATGCCATTGACTCTACCATTGAGCATAAGGTTGGCATCATCTACGTGAGTAAAGAACTTCTGTGCACTCTTGGCATCAAAGGTTTTGTTATTCACCAAAGTCTTAATGACTTTATCTTCATACCACTCTGGGAAATCAAACTTAATAGACTCAATAATTGAGGCTTTAGCGGTAGGAGATTCAGTCTCAGACAAAGACTTTAGACGTGGCCCAAGTTGGTCATCCCAAAGGGTCTTTACTTCTGGCTCATTAAATAGCCAAGCATAGCCTTCTTCAACACCTTTACGGTCAGATACAAATCTAAACTGCTCAGCAAGACGCTGACCCTTAGTCTTCATTGCTGCTTGTTGGAAAGCCTCACGAACACCAACGCGGATACCACCAACACCCTTAGCAACAGTCTTTGCTACGGCTGGCAATCCCAAACCATAATAAGTTAATGGGTCTATAAAGATAGTGTAGAAAGCATCAATGGCTCCAGATAGTTTTTGCTTGCCCTTGATTTCTTCACGTCTAAGAATTTCTTTTCCACGCTTGCTATCTGGTGAAATATTAGGTGGTAGAAATACTTTTGGTCGTGGGTCTAATAACCTTGAGGCTACGTTCTGCCAGTAATCACCTTCAACTACTTTGCCAACTGAGCCAAACTTTTCAACCATATCACGGCCTGGAGAAATCTGAGCATCAATCTTTAGTCCATCTTTAATGGCATTAAACTTCTCTGGCTTATCAAACATATATACAACAGCAGCCATAATTTCTGGGTCATCTGCATTGCCATATAATTCAATAGACTCACCAACAGTTCTACCTTCAGCAATACCTCTGGCTAAAGTAGTAAGTGCAACGCCATAGCGTTGCTCATAAGCATCTACCTTGTCCCATTTCCAGTTGTTCTTGCCATCATAAATATCTTTAATAATGCCAGGCGTAAAGTCTGCACGCTTAGTAACAGGAAGATTTAAGGCTTGAGCCTGGGCTGCTTCTTCTCTTTGACGTTTTAATGAGTAAGGAGTCTTAGTTGTCTTTTCCCATTTTTCTAAATTTTCAAGCGCAAACATAATTGGGCTGCCCAAAACTTTAATTGGGAAAGTAGCACCCTTTACAGCCAGGTCAAGAATTTCTCTAATAGCACCTTTTTCAGGCTCAAAGGCTCTTTGATTAGGAAAGAACAAACGAATATTTTCCTGCACCTTTGGGTCTAACTCTAAAAATTTATTACGTGCAGCAGTCTCACTTAACTTTAATAAATCTTTGCCTTTGTTATACTGCTTAGACATCTGATTTAAAAACTTAGCCTGTTGTTGATTTAGCCCAGAAATACGTGCGGCATTGTAAAGATTAGGGCTAAGTTCGGCTACAGAGGGGTCAATTATCTCTGGCACTATGAAAGACCTCTTTCAAGCATTGCCTGAAAAATTAAATCAGTTTCACCAGTAGGGTCATTCTGTGCAATCTGTCGCAACACGCTAAGAACTGTTGGTTGTGTATTAGGAAGATTAATAGCCTCTGAACCAGGACCAGCACCAAAATCAACACCAGCAGTAATAGGCTCGTTAGGACGAGCAGTAGGTGCAGTTAGTCCAGTAACAGGAACCATAGCAGTGTCATTGACCGCTGCCATAGGCGCTGCTGTTTGTTGTGAATATGTTTGCTGACCTTCACCATAAGGTAGTCCAGGAATATATGTGGCTGCTTGTCCATTCATACCGCTCTGTCCGTTCCCTCCAGTAGCAGAAATGTTCATAGGATTATTTTGTGGTGCAGTTGGTCTGTATCCGCCTTTAGCCATCAATCATCATCCTCCTCAAAATCATCTAATGGATTTTTAATTGGGTCAATAGGGTCTACTATCCAATCAGGATAACTTGACCTATCCATAGCAAATGCCATTGCAGTACCTTCATCAAATCCTGCACGAACACAAGCATCATAAACTTCTTTAGCAGCAATAGCCCAAAAATCAATCTTTACCAATACTGGTTCTTTGGTAGTTCTTCTACGCTTTGGCGTTGGCTTAGCCTTCTTGTTTACTTTTTTACGCGGTGGCATTACTACCTCCGTATTGCGGTTCTGGCACTAGCACTAGCAGTTCCGCCAGCACTTAAACTAGATAACAAAGTTTGTAGTGATGGCGCTTGAGGAGCGCCTCCTACTGGGCCACCTGCGGGAGCAGGGGACGGTTGCTCAACCATTTGTTCGGCAGCACCAGCAGGAGGTAATTCTGGGAAGACTTCTTGTACTGCGTCTTCAATAGGTACACCCTTCTGACGTGCCTTAATTACATCTGCAACTTTCTTAATAACTGCTGACGGGTCTTGACCGCCAACTGCCATTTGTGGAATTGCTTGGGTGTAAGCCTGCAAAGACTGAACTAGCGACCTACGCATTTGTTCAATCTCAATCTTTTCTTGTTCTTGCGTTACGTTAATACCAAATGGTAGTTCACGCATAGCAAGGTCTGTTGAGATTAGTCCGCCCCCAAGTGCTTGCAACATAAAAATCAAACCCTGTGCAGGGTTAAGTCCTGCCAACATTCCGTAGCGAACATCGGCTGAGTAATCCTT
>Ga0129333_10001962_pt1 | contig 18944 bp, 15 predicted proteins | sample CPB6_08_DNA_FD_94474 | JGI IMG/M metagenome (GOLD analysis project Ga0129333, IMG submission 94474) | Freshwater to marine salinity gradient microbial communities from Chesapeake Bay, USA - CPBay_Sum_0.6_0.8_DNA | ecosystem: Environmental > Aquatic > Marine > Coastal | place: USA: Chesapeake... | reverse complement strand
TGAACGCGGTCGTCGATCACGCCGAACTCGAGGCCACAGCTCTGCAATGGGCGGCGGAGATCAACGGTAAGAGTCCCACCGCCCAACGCATGCTCAAGTTCGCCTTCAATCTCATCGATGACGGCCTCGTGGGCCAACAGGTCTTCGCTGGCGAGGCCACGCGCCTCGCGTACATGACCGACGAAGCCCAGGAGGGTCGCCAGTCGTTCCTCGACAAGCGCGATCCCGACTGGTCGCCGTTCCCCTGGTACTACTGAGGTCCACGTGCGACGACTCGAGTCGATCGTCTCGCCCGACGATCCGCGAGTTCTGCAGTTCCGACTGCGCGAGAGAGAACTTCGCCCTCGTCGGGTTCCGCAACGGGTGCTGAAGGGCCGATCCGACCACGAGCTCGAACAACATCCGGACGGCCTCTTCGTCGCCGAGGGCGATCTGGTCGTCGAGCGAGCTCTCGCCGCCGGGCTGCGCCCCCACGCGGCACTCACCGACGCGTCGAATCCGGCCGCCGTGATCGAATCGATGCCCGCCGACGTGCCGGTGTACGCCGCGGACCAAGAGGCCCGGCGCATGCTCACGGGGCTGGGGGTGGCGCTAAACGTCATCGCCCTCTTCGAGCGCCCCGCTCCTCTCGATCCGCACGATCTGGTCCGAGGGTCACGGCAGATCGTTCTGCTGGAGGAAGTCGACAATCCGACCAACGTCGGAACCGTCGCCCGCAGCACCGTCGCCCTCGGTGCCGACGCGCTCCTTCTCGATCGAGTCTCGTCCGATCCTCTGTCTCGACGGGCACTGCGGGTCTCGATGGGAGTTTCTTTGTCCGCGCCACACGCCCGAGTCTCGGATCCGGTGGCTCAGATCGACCGTCTCACCGAAGAGGGGTTCGTGGTGTTCGGACTCACTCCGTCGATCGCCGCCGATGACATCGAGAATCACCGCGTTGCCGGCGAACGAAAGACCGCCATGGTCCTTGGTTCCGAACGTCGGGGATTGAGCGACGAGATTCTGGGCAAGGTGCACCACCGCGTGAGGATCCCCATGCGCGACGGAGTCGACTCCCTGAACGTGGCGGCCGCATCGGCCATCGCCGCCCACGTGCTCTTCCGACGCGATTGACCCCACCGTCGATGCTGGACGCTTCGGGAGGTTGGGAACCCGCCCCTCGTCCACCACACTTTCCGGTGTGACCGCCCACGGAGTGTTGCTTCTCTCGTGCCCCGACCAGCGAGGAATCGTGGCGGCCGTCGCCGACTTTCTCGTGTCCCACAACGGCAACATCGTCCACGCCGAACAACACACCGATGAAGTCGAGCGGGTCTTCTTTCAGCGGGTCGAGTTCGAGACCGACGGCCTCGACCTCGGCCGCGACGAGATACTGCCCGCGTTCCGGTCGGTGGTCGAGCGTTTCGACATGTCGGTCGAACTCAGATTCACCGACCGCCGCCCGCGGATGGCGATCCTCGCCAGCAAGCAGCCGCATTGTCTCTTCGATCTCCTGTCACGGTGGAGATCCGGCGAACTGCCCGCCGAGGTGGTGGCGGTGATCGACAACCATCCCGACCATGCCGACCTGGTGGGTCACCTCGGACTCCCCTACCACCATCTTCCGGTGGAGCCCGGCCGCAAGGACGAACAGGAACGCCGTGTGCTCGAGTTGCTCGCCCGACACGAGGTCGACCTCGTCGTTCTCGCTCGCTACATGCAGATCCTCAGCCCGACGATCGTCGATGCCTATCGGTCGCGGATCATCAACATCCACCATTCGTTTCTCCCCGCGTTCGTCGGCGCCAACCCGTATCGACAGGCTCACGATCGCGGAGTGAAGGTGATCGGCGCGACCGCTCACTACGTGACGGCCGACCTCGACGAGGGTCCGATCATCGACCAGGAGGTCGCTCGTGTCTCGCACCGCGATGCGGTGGCTGATCTCACGCGCAAGGGACGCGATCTCGAGACGATCGTTCTGGCCCGGGCAGTGCGAGCCCATCTCGAGCACCGCGTGCTGGTGTACGGACGCAAGACGGTTGTCTTCGGCTGACGTCAGCCCCGTGGCGACGAGATCGGCAGGCCGGTGTCGTTGCGGAGATGCTCGGCGGCCCGCATGAAGTACTCCATCAAGGTCGTTCGAACATCGGACTCGTGGTCGGCGAGCGACTTCTCGACGGCGGTCGCCATGTGCACCAGCCAGCGATCGCGCTCCAGTGGCCCCACCACGAAGTTCATGTGTCGCATCCGGAGTTTCGGGTGACCGCGTAGTTCCATGTACTCCGGATCACCACCCCAGTAGTGCGCGAGGAACAGCGCCAACCTCTTCTTGGCGCCTTCCAGGTCCTGATGGTCGGGATACAACGGCCAGAGCACGGCGTCCCCCACCACCCCGGCGTAGAACTCGTCGACCAGGCGGACGAAGAAGGCCTTGCCGCCCACCCGTTCCCAGATCTCGTCGTTGGTCATCGGTCCGGAATCGTTCGGCTCAGGAGAACTCGGGATCGACCCAACCCGGGAACACCTCGGGCAGACCGTCGCTCACCCGCACCGGGAAACGAGGCGGACGCTTCTCCAGAAAACTGGTGACCCCCTCGCGGGCGTCGTCGCTCGCTCCGCGGGAGTTGATGGCTCGCGAGTCGACTCGGTGGGCTTCCATCGGATGCGCGGCCCCGAGCATCCGCCACAACATCTGCCGGGTGAGGGCCACGGAAACCGGAGCGGTGTTCTCGGCGATCTCGCGGGCCAACGCATGAGCGGTTGGCAAGAGGTCGTCCGTGGCATGAACGCTGCGAACGAGTCGCGCGTCGCGAGCCTCCTCGGCCGACACCATTCGGCCGGTGTAGCACCACTCGGCGGCCTGCGAGATACCCACCAGGCGGGGCAGGAACCAACTGCTCGCGGCTTCCGGAACGATTCCCCGACGGGCGAAGACGAAGCCGAACTTGGCCCCTTCGGAAGCGAGGCGGACGTCCATCGGCAGGGTCATCGTGACTCCGACGCCGACCGCGGCTCCGTTGATCGCTCCGATCACCGGCTTCTTGCTCTCGAAGATCCGCAGGGCAACCAACCCGCCACCGTCCCGGACGACCCCCGAGCGCGCGGAGACGTCGCTGCCGCCCTTGGCGAAGGTGTCTCCCCCGCCCGACAGATCGGCACCCGCACAAAACGCCCGCCCCGATCCGGTGACCACGACCGCCCGCACGTCGTCGTCGGCGTCGGAGGCGTCGAAGGCCGCGATGATCTCCTTGAGCATGCGGTTGGTGAACGCGTTGAGTTTGTCGGGACGATGCAGCGTGATGGTCGCCACCGGTCCGTCGACTGAGTAGATGATCTCTTCGTACGCCACGAGGCGACCCTACCGGGGATGCTCAGACGTCGAGGAAGCGTGACGCCGCGATGCCCGAACCGATGGCACCGGCGAGGGCACCGATTCCCAACAGAACGATCATGGTGAATTGCACGTAGCCGTCGGACACCACGAGGGCGGCCAACTCGGTGTCGTTGAAGTCCTCGACCGCCCCCGACCACGCGCTGTTCAGACCCCACAGACCGAGACACGACAGAATGCCGCCAATCATCCCCTGCAGGAGACCCTCCAGCATGAACGGGATCCGGATGAACCAGTTGGTGGCGCCCACCAGCTTCATCACCTCGATCTCGCGACGGCGAGCGAACATGGCGGTGCGGATGGTGTTCCAGATGAGTCCGATGGCCACCAGCAGGAGAATCACCGACATCGCGGTGGTGGCGACCCGGATGAACTGGGAAACGCGAGACACGACGTCGAACACGTCCTGGGCGTACGCGACCTCCTTCACTCCGGCCAACTGGCGGAACTGCTCGCCGAGTTCGCGGACGAGCGCGGAATCCTCGGCGATGGGTACCACCTTGAACTGGGACGGGATGTTCTCCGGAGTCAAAAGGCGCAAGGTTCCGGGGTCGCCGGCGAACAGCTTCTCGGCTTCGGCGTAACTCTGCGCTTGATCGAGGTAGCGGAGGCGGTCGACGTCGATGATCGAGGGCTGCGAGCGAAGTGCCTGTTCGATGAGCTGGATCTGCTCGGTGGTGGCGTCGGAACGCACGTACACGATGAGTTCGACGTCGCCCTTCCAGCGGGTGAGCAGGTTGTCGAAGGCGCTCTGGATGAGGAAGGTGGAACCCACGAGCAACAGCGAGACCGCCGAGGTGACGATCGCGGCCGCCGTGAGCGTGACATTGCGCTGAAAGCTGGCCCAGGTTTCCCGAAAGGCGTAGCTGACTCGTGCGAGCATCAGTCGTACACCCCTCGTTCCTGGTCGCGGACGATGATTCCGCGGTCGAGTTGCACCACGCGTCGACGCATCATGTTCACGATGCGCTGGTCGTGCGTCGCCATGACCACGGTGGTCCCGGTGGTGTTGATCCGATCGAGCAACTTCATGATTCCCTCACCGGTGGAGGGGTCGAGGTTTCCCGTGGGTTCGTCGGCCAGGAGAATCAGGGGTCGGTTCACGAAGGCGCGGGCAATCGACACCCGCTGCTGCTCGCCACCCGACAACTGGTGCGGGAAGCGGTCGCCCTTGTCGGCCAGTCCGACCAAATCGAGCACCGCGGGCACCTGTTGACGAATCACGTGCTTGGGGCGACCGATCACCTCGAGAGCGAACGCCACGTTCTCGAACACCGTCTTGTTCAGGAGCAACTTGTAGTCCTGGAAGATGTTGCCGATGTTGCGGCGCAGGAACGGAATCTTCGATGCCGGCATCTCGTTGATGTTCTTGCCCGCGACCCACACGAGACCCTTCTCGGGCTGCTCTTGACGGTTCATGAGACGCAAGAGTGTCGACTTGCCGGATCCCGAGGGACCCACGAGGAAGACGAACTCGCCCTTGGCGATTTCGAAGGAGGCATCCTTCAACGCCGTCACCTCGGCGCTGTAGGACTTCGTGACGTTTTCGAGTCGGATCATGGGTCTCCCGAAGGCATCGGCAGGTTACCAGTGAGGGTTACTCACGTACCGTCACCCGATCGACGCCAACGGAGGTAACCCTCCATGAAGCGATCGATGTCACCGTCGAGGACCGCCTCGACACCACTCGTCTCGACTTCCGTGCGAAGATCCTTCACCATCTGGTACGGCTGCAGCACGTAGCTGCGAATCTGGCTTCCCCATCCGACCGTGGCCTGCTTGCCGGCGATTCGATCGAGTTCGGCCTGGTGTTCCTCCTCGATCTTGGCGGCCACCATCGCCCGGAGTCTGTTCATCGCCTTCTCGCGGTTCTGCAACTGGCTACGCTCCTCCTGCGAGGAGGCGACGAGACCGGTCGGCTCGTGGATGAGTCGAACGGCGGAGGAAGTCTTGTTGACGTGCTGTCCACCCGCACCCGACGCACGGAAAACCTCCATACGTATGTCGCTCTCGTTGATCTCGACATCGGGATCGTCCATCACCGGCCACACCTGAACGGCCGAGAAACTCGTCTGGCGACGACCCTGGTTGTCGAAGGGACTGATGCGAACCAGACGATGGGTGCCTCGTTCGGACGTCATGAGTCCGTAGGCGTAACGTCCCTTGATGGTGAACTCGGCCGACATGATGCCGGCCTCGGTGCCGGGTGAGACGTCGTCGACCTCGATCTGGAATCCGCGTCGTTCGGCCCAACGGGAGTACATGCGCAGCAGAACCTCGCTCCAGTCCTGCGCGTCGACGCCCCCGTCCTTGGTGTTGATGTGGACGATGCAATCGGCCTCGTCGTGCTCGCCGGTGAAGAGACTCCGCATCTCGAGGCCGTCCAGCCGACTCGCCACCGACAGGATCGAAGCCTCGATGTCGGGCTCCTGTGACGCGTCGTCCACCTCGCGCGCCATCTCGTGCAGCACCTCGGCGTCCTCGACATCGCGCGACAGTTGGTCGAACTGGTCGAGGTCTCCCTTGGAGTTCGCGTATTCGGTGTTGAGACGCTTCGCGCGTTCCTGATCATCCCAGAGGTCGGGACGCGAGACCTCGATCTCCAGCTCGGTGACCCTCGACCGAAGTTCGTCGACCTTCAGGTACCCGTGAGCCTCGTCGAGTCGGCGACGAAGGTCGCGCAGGTCATCGGTGAAGTCGCGCACGGTGAATGCTCAGTTCGCGCCGTGGCAAACCTTGAACTTCTTGCCCGAGCCACACGGACAGGGCTGATTCCGCCCGGTCTTCGACCATTCGTCGTTGACGATCGTCTTCGGCTTCGACGGTGCTGGAGCGGACGTGGCGGGGGCCGGAACGCCCTCGACGGGGGTAGGTCGCGCCGCCTCGGACTTCGACTCCTGCACGTTGCGCACGGTTTGCTCGGCCGGATCGTTGCGCACCACCTGAACGTGCATGACGTACCGCACGAAGTCCTGGGCGATGCCTTTCATCATGGCACCGAACATCTCGTAGCCCTCGCGCTGCCACTCGGAGAGCGGATCCTTCTGGCCCATGGCGCGCAGGTTGATGCCCTCCTGGAGGTAGTCCATCTCCTCGAGATGCTCGCGCCAGCGCTGATCGATGATCCGGAGCATCACCTGCCGCTCGACGTCGCGCATGACGGTGGGAGTGAGTTCCTCCTCGCGCTTGGCGTAGTACGCCGAGGCGTCGGCCATCACGACGTCGTAGATCTCGTCGGTGCCACCGCAGGCGGCCAGCGCGTCGACGTCGAGGGAACCCGGCCAGAACGTCTTCAGTTCCTTGGCCAGACCCTCGAGGTCCCACTCGTCGTCGGCCTCCGACACGCAGTGCGTCTCGATGAGCGAGTCGACGGCCTCGGCCAGATACTCCATCGCGGCAACCTTCAGGTCGGCTCCGTCGAGGATCTGATCACGCCGCTGGTAGATGACCTTGCGTTGCTCGTTCATCACCTCGTCGTACTTCAGCACGTTCTTCCGGATCTCGCCGTTGCGCTGTTCGACCGTCGTCTGGGCGCGCTCGATCGCCTTGGTGACCATCTTGTGTTCGATCGCCTCGTCGTCGGGCAGAGCGCGACCCATCACCCACGACAACGCGCCGGTGGCGAAAAGTCGCATGAGTTCGTCGTCGAGACTCAGGTAGAAACGACTCTCCCCCGGGTCACCCTGGCGACCGGCGCGACCGCGCAACTGATTGTCGATGCGTCGACTCTCGTGTCGTTCCGACCCGATGACGTACAGGCCTCCCAGTTCGCGAATGCGGTCACCCTCGGCCTTGGTCTCGGCCGAGATCTCGGCCAGCAACTCGGCGTAGCGCTTCTGAGCCTTCGCACGGGCGTCGCGATACTCGTCGGGCATACGATCGAGCGGCATCGGAAGGGTGAACTCGTCGGCGAGCGTCTCGGGGGCGTGACCCTCGGCCAGCACCTTGCGACGAGCCAGACCCTCCGGGTTTCCGCCGAGGAGGATGTCGACACCACGACCAGCCATGTTGGTGGCGACCGTGACCGCGTGTAGTCGTCCGGCCTGCGCGACGATCTCGGCCTCGCGAGTGTGCTGCTTGGCGTTCAGCACCTCGTGGGCCACGCCGCGCTTGGTGAGAAGTCGTGACAGGTGTTCGCTCTTCTCCACCGAGACGGTGCCCACCAGGATCGGCTGACCCTTGGCGTTGCGCTCGACGATGTCGTCGACGACGGCTCCGAACTTGGCGTCCTCACCCTTGTAGATCAGGTCGGGCTGATCCTCGCGTCGAATCGGACGATTGGTGGGGATCGGAACGACCTGAAGTTCGTAGATGTTCATGAGTTCGGCGGCCTCGGTCTGGGCCGTTCCCGTCATGCCCGCCAACTTGTCGTACATGCGGAAGTAGTTCTGGAGCGTGATCGTGGCGAGGGTCTGGTTCTCCTCCTTGATCTTCACTCCCTCCTTGGCTTCGACGGCTTGGTGGATGCCCTCGCTCCAACGACGACCTTCGAGGATGCGTCCGGTGAACTCGTCGACGATCTTCACCTCGCCGGCCTGCACGATGTAGTCCTTGTCGCGGCGATAGAGCTCCTTGGCCTTCAGCGCCACCTGGAGCTGGTGAACGAGGTTGCGCTGCACCTCGTCGTACAGATTCTCGATGCCGAGCTCCTGCTCGACGCGTTCGATGCCCTCCTCGGTGGGCATGACGATTCGCTTGTCCTCTTCCACCTCGTAATGCACGTCGCGCTTGAGCGCCCGGACGATGGACGCGAAGCGGTAGTACAACTGCGCCGCGTCGGCGACCCGGCCCGAGATGATGAGTGGAGTACGGGCCTCATCGATCAGGATCGAGTCGACTTCGTCGACGATGGCGAAGTTGTGCCCGCGCTGAACCTTGTTGGACCGGGTTCCGGCCATGTTGTCGCGGAGATAGTCGAAACCGAACTCGTTGTTGGTGCCGTAGGTGATGTCGGCGGCGTAATTGGCGCGCTTCTGCTCGGGACGTTCGTTGAGTCCGGGAATGACCAAACCGACCTCGAGACCGAGCCAACGGTGGATACGACCCATCCACTCCGAGTCGCGACGAGCCAGATAGTCGTTCACCGTGACCAGATGGACGCCCTTGCCGGACAGGCCGTTGAGATAGGCCGGGAGCGTCGAGACCAGGGTCTTGCCCTCGCCGGTCTTCATTTCGGCCACCCAACCGAAATGAAGGGCCGCCCCACCCATCATCTGGACGTCGTAGTGGCGCTGACCGATCACCCGGCGGGACGCCTCGCGCACCACGGCGAACGCCTCGACGAGTAGGTCGTCGAGTGACTCTCCGCGGGCGACCCGTTCGCGGAACTCGACCGTTCGGGCCCGCAACCCATCGTCCGACAGAGCCGCCACCGAAGCCTCCTCGGCATTGATGTCGGGCACCAGACCCTCGAGGGCCTTCAGCTTCTTGCCTTCGCCGGCCCGGAGGATGCGGTCGAGAACTCCCATGAGGGGTCGAGCCTACCGTCGGCCCTGCGCTGGCGAGATTCGCCTCGTCAGCCGGGCGACCGACCCAGCAGACTGAGCCGATGGTCGAGTCGTCGAACGGCAGTCGGGTGGACGCGGTGATCTTCGACCTCGGAGGAGTGGTGGCCGCCAACGGCCGTCCGAGCGATCTGCTCCGCCGCTTCCCGAACGACCCGCCCGATCTGGTGCGCTCGGTGATCATGGGTGACTACGCCGACGACACCGATCATCCGTGGCACCAACTCGAACGCGGCGAGATCACCTTCGCCGACTATCGAGCCTCGTTGGCCGAACTCGTGTTGTCGGCCGGACTTCGTCCGGTGGTTGACGCACCACCGCCGTCCGGTGGCTCGGGTCCGATGTTCGATTTCGTTCCCAACCCTCCCGTGGTGCAACTGGTGAACGACCTGAAGCGACTCGAGGTTCGACGCGGCGTTCTCACCAACAACATCCGTGAGTTCCGCGATCTCTGGCGCTCGATGCTCGACTTCGACGATCTGTTCGACGACGTGGTGGACAGCCACGAAGTGGGGATGCGCAAACCCGACCCCGAGATCTACCTCTTGAGCGCACGTCGGCTCGGAGTCGACCCGAGCCGAATCGTGTTCCTCGACGACACCGAGTCGAACGTCGAGGCGGCTCGGCGCGTGGGCATGACAGGAGTCCTGGTGGACGACGATCCGACCGCGGCGGTGGCGAGAGTGCGCGAACTCGTCGCTTCAGGACGGTGATCCGGCGCGACCTCGCGCGGGATCGCGAGATTCCGCCGCGACGAACGCCGATGGAGTCGCAACCGGCGCCGCGGTGACCACGTCGAGCGCACCACCGCGCATCAAGGCGGTGGCCGCGGCACGCAACGTGGCACCGGTGGTGACCACGTCGTCGACGAGCAGGACGACCGAGGAGTCGAGCCGACGGGAGCGGTACCGCGGATTGACGAGACGTCGCGATCGATCGAGACCGGTCTGGGTCGGGCCGGTCTCACGAATCAGTAGCCGTCGACACGGCAACCCCATGCGGCGCGCCACGTCGCGCGCGACCAACTCGGACTGGTCGTAACCACGTCGGCGCCGACGCGGATCGGACGTGGGAGCCCACGTGACCAGATCGACCCTCAGCGCTGCCTCGGCTCCGCCACCGACTCCGGCTTCGAGCAGGCTCCGAGCAAGTTCGGCTCCGAGGGCGCGGGCCGCCGACCGCCGACCACGCCACTTGAGATCGGCCACGACCTCGCGCACCGAACCGCTGTACGAACGACCCGTCACCGGAACCCTGGAGAGAATCGAATCGAAGGACTGGTGGAGCATGGCCACCGTCTCGACGGATTCGACGCGAACGCAATCGGAGCACAAGCGAGCGGCCCGCCGGGGCGGTTCGGGACGCGAGATTCGACCGCACTTTCGACACACGAGGGCCGCGAACATGCCCGGAGTCGAGCACGCGGGTGCGGCGAAGATTCGGTGAGCCACCACCTCGGCTCCGATTTCCCCACGACGTCAGACCGTGGCGCGCAACCTTTCCCAGAACCGTCGAATCTCGACCTCGGGATCGTGAACCACCTCGGACTCGAGGTCGATACGGAAGGTGGCGCGGGAGTCCGGATCGTGCGACGGCCACGACACCGAACCCTCGCGAGCGAACCTCAGAATCTCGCCGGACATCGCGTCGGCCACCGTCGCACGCTCGGGACCGTCACCCGTGAACACCGTGACACCGGGTTGTTCGAGATTGTGGAACGCGAAGGGAATGTCGAGTGCGTGGCACGATCCGAGCAACCCTCCAAAGGCCGGGCTGGGCCACGTGAACCAGTACACGTGCGTCACGGTGCCGGCCGCATGTCGACCGTCGGCGAGATCGACCGCCCGGCGACGGAATCCCTCGTCGGTTTGCACCGCCATCACGATCTGGGCATCGGTCTCCCCCGGTCGGTGGCGACGGTAGAGCTCGATGGCTTCGTCGACCAGCGAATCATGAGCAACCGAATCATGAGCAACCGCATCACGAGCAGGATCCGTCAACAACGCCGAGATGATTGCTCGCATCCTCGACTCGTTCATCGACGCCGCCTCCGGCGAGAAGGCACCGAAGAGGCGGTTCTCGTCGCGAGTGGTTCCGACCACCAGAGGCACCGGACAGGTCGATGCGGCGAGCACGATGTCGTCGGGCAGTCCCGAACCCGGGAAGGTGGGAGCGAAGTAGTCGTACGCGCGTCCGTTCGTAGCGAGAGTCGCCGACTGGATCTCGAGCAGTTTCTCCACCGACATCGACAACAACGCCTCGTCGTCCTCGGCTTCCGCGGCGCGCAGGAATCCGTCGGCGATCTCTTCGCCGCGGGCCGCGGTTCGGTACTGACCGATGGAGGGACTCATCGCCCACACCCGGTGGAAGAGCCCGGAGGCTTCCGGGGAAGCCATGAGCGCCACGACACTCGAACCACCCGCCGACTCGCCGAAGATGGTGACGTTGCCGGGGTCGCCCCCGAACGCCCCGATGTTCTCGCGAACCCACCGGAGGGCCGCGATCTGGTCGAGGAGACCGAGGTTGTTCGAGCGCCAGAAACCGAACACTCCGAGCCGATAGTTGACCGACACCACCACCACGTCGCCTCGACGAGCGAGCGACGCGCCGTCGTACCAGGGTGCCGAACCCGAACCGTTCACGTAGGCGCCTCCGTGAATCCAGACGAGAACCGGTCGTGGGTCGAACGTGCCGTTCGAGCCCGGTGCCAGCGCTCGTTCCGGAACATGCACCGACAACGAGAGGCAATCCTCGGACATGGGGGGCACGCCGGACCCGAGCACGTTCTCGAGGAGTCCGGGAATCTGCGGACAGATCGGACCGTGCTCGGTGGCATCGAGTTCGCCCGACCACCGGGTGGGGAGCGGTGGCTCGAATCGAGACGATCGAGCGAACGGAATTCCCAAGAACGCTGTTACACCTGCGTGAGGTGCGCGCCCCACGACAGTTCCGCCGGAGGTCGTCACCCGAGGGCGATCCGACCAGGTGGCCGACGTTGTGGTCTGGCTCTCGGACATGGGCGCACAGTAGCCACTCTCGACCGACTCTCGGTGAGTGCACCGGGCACGAGGAGAAGCCGACACGACGCCGGGTGCTCCGAGAAAGTGGCACACTTTCTGCGAGGAGCGGGGTTCGTGGGGCTCTGTCGTTGTGTCGACCACGAACGTGGTCGTACCTCACACCAAGAAGGGGACAACGATGTCAACCAGTTCACCGTCGCGCCGTCGTGGAATTCTCGCAACGATCGGTGCCGCCCTCCTGATGATCGGGGCCGCCTGTAGTGGCGGCGAGAAGTCGGCCTTCGACTCCTCGAACGCCGAGGGCCCGACCCGAAAGCTCTTCCAACCGGCGAGCGTGGTTGGACCCGACGCCTTCGCACCCTCGTTCGAGACCACCAACTACGACGTGCCCGACACGGTCGTCGCACTCAGCGGTGAAGTCGACTCGGACGCGCCCGGCATTTACGCCGGCCGTACCTACGGTGGTTCGGGTTCGAACATTTGCGACGTCGAGAAGATGATCGAGTTCCTCGAGTACTACGAGGACCGGGGTCGGGCCTGGGCCGAGATCCAAGGCATCCCCTACGAAGAGATCGGCAGCTTCATCCGCTCGCTCGAGCCGGTGTACGTGTTGCAGAACATCAGCGTGACGATGTTCGGGTTCAAGAACGGCGAGTCGTACGGCTACGAAGCCACGATCGCCGCGGGAACCGCCATCCTGATCGACGACCAGGGAATGCCGCGCGCCCGTTGCGCCTGCGGCAACCCTCTGCTGTCGTCGTCGATTCCCGAGCCGTCCACGCCATCGACCGTCACCGAGGCGACCGTGACGGAAACGACCGTGACCGGATCGGGCGAGCAGGTGACCACCACCACGACCGAGGTTCCCGGTGACCAAACCACCACGACCACCGTCGTTCCCGGGGACGAAGTCGAGTGCCCGGAGTTGGTGGAGACCGTTCGCGGCACCGAATGGCGTCTGCCCGACGGTCGGGTGTACGTGCGCCTCGCCGGCACCGGCACATGGGTGAACGTCGACGATCCACTCGACTTCCACGAGTCCAACGAGAGCCTGCCCGGATGGTCGGAAGAGTGCTTCCCGCCCGACGAGCAGACCGACTGCCCCGAGGAGGAAGAGGGCAACACCTACACCGATCCGTCGGGAACCGTGTGGACCTGGACCTTCGACCCCGAGACCGGCGAGTGGAGCTGGGTCACCTACCGGGCCGTCACCGAAGGTCTCGGCGGTTTCGTGATCGAGTCCGTTCCCACGCACGAGCTCCCCGGCGTGTCGGACGACTGCGGCGAGCCCGAGTGCCCGCCCGAGGCGGGATGGGACGGCGAGGTCTACACCGACCCGAGCGGAAACCAGTGGATCTACGTGGTGCTCGAGGGCGATGTCGTCATCGCCGGCTGGGTACCGCTCGGTTCGGTCGACGCCATGCCGATCAGCACCGAAGAACTCCCGGCGGCCGAGGATTGCGCTCCGCCGCAACAGCGGATCCCCGACGATCCCGAGTGCCCCGACACGACGCAAGGAACTCGTTACGTCGACCTCATCACCGGCACCACGTGGGTGTCGACCGGTGACGGACCCGACGGCATCTGGTGGTATCAAATCGACGAGGACGGTTTCGTGGTCGAGGGAGTCGACCCGGTGCGCACCAACGATCTGCCCGGCGTGAACCGCGATGATTGCCCCGAGGGCACGCCGTGCCCGCCGGCGAGGCCGTCCGATGGTGACACCTGGACCGACCGCAACGGTGACGTGTGGGTGTACACACTCTCGCGCAGCAGCACCTCGGGCTGGGACAACACCGCCACCGAGGAGTACGAGGAGATCCCGGCCAACGATCTGACGGCCGAGAACGACTGCCCCGAGCCGCAGGACAATCCCTGCCCGCCCGGCAAGCCGGTCGTCGGCCAGACCTGGGTGGCCCCCAACGGGGACATCTGGGAGTTCACGAACAACGGAGCCGGCGGCTACGGGTGGGACAACGTCTCCACGCCCGAGTTCGAGAATCACGACACAGCCTTCCTGCGACGCTTGTTCGACTGCGGCGAACCCACGTTGTTGGACTGCCCCACTCTCGATCCGAGCCAGTTCGGTGGCCCGCGCATCTGGCTCGGCAACGACGGTGTCGTCTACGTCTGGAGCGACGAGGGCTACTGGTTGCCGGCCGGCGCCGGCCCCGACGCTCTGCCGATCTTCTACACGGTGCAGCTGCCCGGATACCGCGATCTGTGCCTGCCCCCGTGCCCGCCTCTTCAGATGTCGCCCACCGACAACGGAGTGTGGATCGATCCGTTCAACAACGAGATCTGGGTGTGGGACGGTGCCGCTGGTGAGTGGTTCAACATCATGACCGGCGACACGGTCGGCTCGTCGATCGACCTGCCCTACTACCGGAGCTTCTGCCTCGATCCCTGCCCGCCCGAGACCGAGGGACAGCCGACCGACAACCACATCATGGTGGACGACGAGCCGGTGCAGAATCCCGAAGTCGACGTGCCCGAGAACGCCGACCAGGAAGTCGTTCTCGTCACCGGCACGGCGGGTGCCGACGTGTTTCCGGCCGACCGCAGCCGCATCCGAGCGTCGGTCGCGCCGTTCGGACCGTGCAACGAATCCGGATGCGTGGAGAGCGTGACATCGATCGAGAACGGACACGTCTTCACCGACACCCGCGGCGTCGACTGGGTGTTCTCCTCCGAGGACGGCTACTGGCGCAGCGAGTTGGGCGAAGCCGTCACCTACCACGGCGACATCCCCGGTTACCAGGAGATCTGCGACGACCCGCGGCCCGACGACAGGTTCGAGTGCCCCGAAGAGGCCGAGGGCAACGAGTACGTCGATTCGCAGGGTCGCCTCTGGACATGGGTTGGCGGAAACGGCGACCCCGAGGACTCCGATCACGGTCGCAAGTGGTGGTGGGCCGGTGACGAATCGACCGGTGAGCCGGCCGAATACCGCTACACCTCCGAACTCGAGGAAGACGGTCGCTACGGCAACTGCGTGGGAGACACCGTCGTCGAGGGCGACGTGGTCATCTCACTCGAGGTGAAGCAACCCGTCTGCGCGGGCGACGACGTCTACGTGATCGCCACGGTGGTCACGACCGACGGGAGCGCCCCGACGGTGGCGGCCACGATCGACGGCGAGCCGGTGGTGATGAACACCTCCGACGACACGACCTTCGAGGGCTACTGGACTCCGAGTGACACCGGCACCTTCGACATCGTGGTGAACGCGGTCGATGGCAGCGGAGCAACCGGCACCGCGACCACCACGGTCGAGGTCGTCGATTGCACCGACGGCGAGGCTCCGACGGATTCGTCGGTGCCCGGCGACGACGGTTCGCCGACCGACGACGACACCCCGACGGACTCCAGCATTCCGCCGGCCGGCCAGGACAACCGCGCCCCGACCGTGTCGATCAAGGCGCCCGCGTGCGTCGAGATCTCCACCGAGAAGCCGGCGTCGGTGTCGGTGACCGTCTCGTTCAACGACCCCGACGGCGACCCGATCACCGGTTCGGTGGATCTCACCAAGGGATCCACCACCCAGCAGGTCTCGACGCTGTCGGGCACCGGTTCGGGTTCCAAGGTCGGAACCTTCACGATGGACTACACCTTGCGTGGAACCACCGTGACGGTGAAGGCCACGGTGAAAGACGACTCCGGGGCCACCGGCTCGGCGTCGGCGTCGATTCAGGGCGTCACGCCCGGAGGATGCGGTGGCACCACGCCGTCGCAGCCGTCGACTCCGTCGACCACGGCCGCTCCGGCCACGACGACGACAACGACGACGACGACCTTGGCACCCAACTTGCCGGCCACCATCACCTCGGTGAAGTGCGAACGCTCGAGCGACAAGAACTTCCCGTTCCGTCTGGTCGTGTCGTTCACCGATCCCGAGAAGCAGGCGGTCGGTGTCACGAGCGCCAAGGTCAACGGTTCCACGCGGACCGCGTCGCAGTTGTCGATGAACGTGTGGGGTGTGCTCATCGCCTCCGCGGAGATCCGCAGCACGTCCGGAGTGTGGGGATCGGTCGCGCTCAACTGGACCGACGGCGTGAACCAGTCGAGCACCGGCAAGAACCCGATCAGCCTCCAGGCCTGCGGCTGATCGTCACCGAATGATCGTCACCGAATGATCGTCGAAGTCCCGGGTCGGCCCTAGTGGTCGACCCGGGCGACGGTCGTCGGTTCGCGTCGATCGAACACCGGTAGTAGACGCTGCACGAGCGGACCGATGCCGAAGGTGAACACCACGGTTCCGAGCCCGAACGATCCGCCGAGCGCGATGCCGACCACGAGCACCACCACCTCGACGGCCGTGCGGGCCGCACGGATGCTCACTCCCCGCTCGGCGAGCCCCAGCATCAGCCCGTCCCGCGGACCCGGTCCGAGACCGGCGCCGATGTAGACCGCCGATCCGAACCCGACCAAGAGCAAACCGGTCAGCATCAGCGCCGCCCGTCCCACCGGGTGCTCGGGAGACCCGATGATCGGTTTGGTGAGATTCACCACCAAGCCGATCTCCACGGCGTTGAGGATCGTCCCCAGCCCCGGTCGCTGACGCAGAGGAATCCAGAGCAGCAGCAGGGCGAGTCCGGTGACGATGATCACCGTTCCGAGAGCCATGTCGGTCTTGTCGGCGACTCCCTTGTGGAAGACGTCCCACGACGGCAGACCGAGATCAGCGCGCAGGAAAAGTGTGATGCCGGTGCCGAAGAGGGCGAGGCCCGTCACGCACCGGATCACGCGCTCGGCGAACCCGGTGCGCGACGAATCGCACATCAGTAGCGGTAGTGCTCGGGCTTGAACGGACCCGAGGGATCGACGCCGAGGTACTCGGCCTGCTCGTCGGTGAGCTTGGTGAGCTTCACTCCGAGGGCCTCGAGGTGGAGCGACGCCACCTTCTCGTCGAGACGCTTCGGCAGCACGTACACGCCGAGCGGGTAACGATCGGGATGGTTGAACAGTTCGATCTGGGCAATCACCTGGTTCGAGAACGAGCACGACATCACGAAACTCGGGTGACCGGTGGCGCAGCCGAGGTTCACGAGACGCCCCTCGGCCAACACGATCACCGCGTGACGATCGGGAAAGGTCCAGAGGTCGGTGCCCGGCTTCAATTCGTCGCGGGTGGCGCCGCTGCGAGCCAGACCAGCCATGTCGATTTCGGAGTCGAAGTGGCCGATGTTGCAGACGATCGCGTTGTGCTTCATCAACTGCATGTGCTCGACCGTGATGATGTGGTCGTTGCCGGTGGCCGACACGAAAATGTCGGCTGAGCCCACGACCTCGTCCATCGTGGTGACCTCGTAGCCCTCCATCGCGGCCTGCAGGGCGTTGATCGGATCGATCTCGGTGATGATGACCCGGGAGCCCTGGCCGCGCAGAGCCTGGGCGCAGCCCTTGCCCACGTCGCCGTAGCCGCAGACGACGGCCACCTTGCCGGCCAGCATGACGTCGGTCGCACGGCAGATCGCGTCGACCAACGAGTGCCGGCATCCGTACAGGTTGTCGAACTTCGACTTGGTGACCGAGTCGTTGACGTTGATGGCCGGGAACAGCAACTCGTTGCGCTCGTGCATCTTGTAGAGGCGCATGACTCCGGTGGTGGTCTCCTCGGTGACGCCGCGGATACCGGCCGCCATGCGGGTCCACTTCTGGGGATCCTGCTTCAGGCCCCGTTGCAGCAATCCGAGCACGATGGCCAACTCGGCGTTCGAGGCGGTCGTCGGGTCCGGAACCTCTCCGGTGCGTTCGTACTCGACACCCTTGTGGAGGAGCAGAGTGGCGTCTCCACCGTCGTCGAGGATCATGTTGGGGCCGTCACCGTCGGGCCACGTCATCATCTGCTCGGTGCACCACCAGTACTCCTCGAGCGTCTCGCCCTTCCAGGCGAAGACCGGGACGCCCTGCGGGTCGTCGACCGAACCGTTGGGCCCCACCACCACGGCCGCGGCCGCGTGGTCCTGGGTGGAGAAGATGTTGCACGAGGCCCAACGGACCTCGGCCCCCAACTCGATCAGGGTCTCGATGAGCACCGCCGTCTGGATGGTCATGTGAAGCGAGCCGGAGATGCGGGCCCCCTTCAAGGGCTTGGTGGCACCGAACTCCTTGCGCAGGGCACGCAGCCCGGGCATCTCGTGTTCGGCGAGATGGATCTCCTTGCGACCGAAAGGAGCCATGGACAAATCGGCGACGCGATAGTCCTTGCGGGTGGCGAGTGACGACATGAATCCTCCTGGGATGGGGCGACGCGAGGTCGGATTTCGGGGTGTGTGACATCGACGAACGGAACATCGACACGACTCCCGGGGGATTCACGACGACTTCGAACCGTTCTGTCGGGAGCCGGGGCCTGCTGGCGCCGTTCTGTCAGCTCGCGGCCCTCGAAGTGTAGGGCAAGACGGTCAGGAACCGGTGACTCTCGATTCGCCGGCTTCGATCCGTCCGAGGAGGCGCCGGTGCTCGGCTTCGTCGACCTCGGTGGACTCGTCCACCAACATGACCGCGATTCCCTCCCGGATGGCGTACTTGCGACGCAGTCGAGGGTTGTAGATGAGGTTCTCGTCGTCGAAGACGTGAAGCGAACCATGATCGATCGGACAGGCGAGAACCGAAACGAGGTCGGGGTCGAGGGGCACGGCGGATCCTTTCGTGGGGGACGTCAGACGGCGGTGATCGCCGACAGCAGTTCGGCCACCCGTTCGTCGCATTGGTCCCGGGTGGGAGCTTCGAGATTCAGTCGGAGGAGCGGCTCGGTGTTGGACGGGCGGAGGTTGAACCACCAGTCGCCGCAGTCGACCGTGAGTCCGTCGAGTCGATCCTGATCGTGACCGGCGTAGCGACCGGCCACGGCATCGATGACGGCGTTCGGGTCGTCGACCTGGGTGTTGATCTCGCCGCTCTGCGAGTACCGCTCGAACGGTCGTCTCAGCTCGGACAGTGACCCGCCGCTGCGACTCAGCTCGGCCAGCATCAACAGCGAGGCGATGAGCCCGCTGTCGGCGCGGAAGTTGTCGGCGAAGTAGTAGTGGGCCGAATGCTCGC
>Ga0129333_10001961_pt1 | contig 18944 bp, 19 predicted proteins | sample CPB6_08_DNA_FD_94474 | JGI IMG/M metagenome (GOLD analysis project Ga0129333, IMG submission 94474) | Freshwater to marine salinity gradient microbial communities from Chesapeake Bay, USA - CPBay_Sum_0.6_0.8_DNA | ecosystem: Environmental > Aquatic > Marine > Coastal | place: USA: Chesapeake... | reverse complement strand
ACGAACATAACTGTCAAGTGTATCCAAATCAAACTCAACATTTTCAGTTACCAGAACCGTTGCGGCTCTTGCTGTAAATTCTGTACGATCTGGCTTGCTAATATGAATCTTGTGACAACGACTTTCACGCAATGCAGGAATAATCTTTGTTTCATAGTTACAAGTCAGAATGAAACGTACAGTATCAGCATACGCTTCCATATCGTTACGCAATGCTGCTTGGAAATCTGCTGTTGTATAATCAGCCTCATCAAGCAATATGATCTTCATACGACCGAAAGGCATAGTCTGTGCAAATGTATTGATTTTGTTTTTAACAATGTCAATACCACGCTCACGACTTGCGTTGATTTCCATTACATCATAATCTTCAATGCCTAATTCTTTGATAAGAACTTTTGCAAGTGTAGTTTTACCTGTACCTGGATCGCCTGAAAGTAGCAAGTGAGGGATCATTTGTTCTTTGATCCAACCGTCGACTTGCTCTTTCAAGCGTTCGTCCGTAAAGACATATTCACTGACTGATTTTGGGCGATACTTCTCGACCCACAATTGATTTTTCATTCTTTTTTATCACCAAATAGTTGCAACAATGAAAGGAATATATTAATAAAATTCAAATATAAAGATAATGCTCCGGATACTTCAGCAACATAAGTAGATTCGTACATCAATTCTTCACGTATCTTTTGAGTATCATAAGCAGTTAGTCCTAAAAAGATAATAATAGCAAGTGCTGAAATTACCATTTGAAGAACTGTGTTTCCTACAAAGATGTTGATTATACTAGCAATTACAATTGCAATCAAGCCTACAAACATAAACTTGCCCATACTATCAAGTGATTTTTTAGTAAAGTATCCATAGATGCTCATAACACCGAATAGTACTGCTGCCCCCATAAATGCAGTAAAGATACTACCCATTTGAAATACAGCAAATATAGTAGCAAAACTTAAGCCCATTACTCCAGCAAATCCATATAATACTAAACTTGCTCCTACTAAACCAATGCCCGAGTTAAGCAGTATTGGAACTAAAAATACAAATACTAATGGTGCGAATATCACTATCCATTTAGTAATGCCTGTAAAAAAGAACTCTAACAAAGCAGGCGAAGTTCCTACCATGTAACTCATAATCATTGAAACTAGAACTGCAATGCCCATATGTCCGTAAACACGCCCCATTGCAGTATTAATTTCATCTGCTGTTCTATACTGTCTTTCGTCTAGTGTAGTTGAAATCATATTTTATCTCCTTAATGCTTCCATGGTTATAATTTTACTGATGCTATCACCTAGCTCAGTTTCGTTATTTATTACATACAAAGAAGTTTCATTACTATCAGATTTACGGTCGTACTGTCTGAATTCTACAGCCCAACCACCATTAGCTCTATACATTCTTAATGTTATAGGATTAGTACACAAACTAGAATCTTCTGATACTGTAGCCAATTTTGAAGGCATACAATCTTCTATATCTCTATTTGCACGTTGAATCTTATTACCCAAATATCTATAAAACCAGTTAAACATTTTGTTCCTTTATTAAATTATGTTGTAAAAGATAATTATACCACAATTCTGCACCTTCAATTTGTGCCTGATCATTTGTATGCCATCTTCTTGTACTATTTGTATGATCCCATGTCCATGGATTTAATCTCTCTCCGATTTTTATTATTTTATAGTTGTTTTCAATTGAAAAACCATTTATAAAAACATCACCTTCATTAATAATCATAACGAACGGGATGTTGCTATCTTCAAGAGCTTTATAGCCACTATGTAGAATAAACAAATCCATATGTTTTTTATGCTCTATATCATACAAATAATCAATGTAATGTTCAAGTGCTTTGGCTTGATCATCACTAATATTGGGTATAGCAGATTTGGTATGTGGGTTAATTATTTTTTTATAAAATGGAACATCACTGGTTAACATATTTGTGAATGTTTCGCTTACTGTATTGTGTTTAAAATTTTTATTTTGACAACTTTTATCTGGATAGGTATTAATATTATAATCTAAATTATAAACACCATCTACGATATCATATTTTTTACCTAACTTAGGAAATTCCATTCTGTTAGGACTGGTTGCACCTATAATTACCAGATCAACTTTTTGTTTGATCATTTCATCAATTTGTAATCGTATAGCAGTATTACTACACGCCCCGCGGGCCAGTGTAAAATAGTCATAGTTAATTTTCTTGGCTAATATCTCAGTAAAATGTCTGCCCTCACTATCATGGATATCAGCCCTATCACCATTAATTGTTGCAGCCATGTAGCTGTCACCGCAAACACCCAGTACTGGCATTAAATTACCTTGTCAGACATTGTTGAATCTTGTACAGGCTCGTCACTTACAAGTAAAATATCATTATTGTCTACTTTACGTATTGTTTTCTCACCTGTGCCGTCATCTATTTTAATGCCCCTAGTCCAACGACCATGACTAATTAGAATATATTGTCCAACACGTATGTCCTTTTGTTCTGGGCCAATTGCATACACTTTGCCCCATCGTGGGCGTATACCTGAACTTTTCATATCATCATTTGGCAACACTATTCCACCATGACTAATACGTTCATCAAAACTCATATCACTTACAATAACTGCATCTTTCAATGCGATTATTTTTCCAACTTTAGTTGCTGAAAAGGCAAATGTCTGTTCCATTTATTTTTTTCCTTTTGTTTTTTCAATCTCTGTTGCATCACTGTCGTTAAATTCTTCTTCTAATTTTTGCAAATCTTCATCTAATTTAATTTCAGGTTTCTTAGCAGGTGGTTTTTTGGCTACTGGTTGTGCAGACTTATTCCCCACTGTTTTTTCATATTGTTTAGAAACTTTGCTAGTAACTGGTTCTACAATCCTACCCTGTCCATCTATTGTGTCACCTCGGGCGTTGACTTTCATATTACCAACGGCTCTTGTTTTTTCATTACGTGCTACTAATGCAGACATGTCTAGGCTTTTGCCTAATGCTGTTCTATATGTGCTCATATTTTTTCTCCTATTTTAAAAACTCATCAATTGACAAGTCATAGTAACAACTATTTATTTTGTGAACTCCGAGTAAAAACAATACAAAACTGGCTACGCTTGACCCTCTTCCCACACCCCATACAATATTGTTTTTACGCATAGTATCAACCAAATATTTTAAATATTGCAACAATGGAAACATGCCACGTTCGTGAAAAAGTAATAATTCTTGTCCAGCACGTTGTAATTCATTATCATCTTTACATTGATCTAGTATAAACTTTGCAATATCTAAATTTTTATATTCAACTGGCATATGCCAATTATTTTGATTTTGCATGTCAAATTCACTTGTTGATAACTCAAGTTTTTTATAATTTATAAGTTTAGGAATATTATTTACATCAATAAAAATATCATTAAATGATATTTCTTTATCCACAAACATATTTTTAATATTACGTGTTGGGTCTTGTAACATTAAGTTACAAATATCATTTTCATCATAAATGAATTGCCCATATTTGTCTACATTCATAGCATAATTTTATACTATAATTTATAGCTTGTCAACTTATTTTTCTAGATCGGGAGTAAAAATAATTTCGGATCTATTTTCTTTATTTTTCCAATCAAGCCCTAAACTTGTCCAGTCATTGCTTTTAACAAGTCTTACAATTTTTTCCTTTTTACTTGATTTAATATTGCTTATATTATTTGAATTTTCTACCCACCAACCATTCTTGTATGGCACTAAATGTATAATATCATCCATATCATATATAAATCCTACGTTATCACTTAATATAGAATTTAAATGTATAGATGTTACAACTAGCTTACCCTCACAAATAGCATTAAGTTTATTTAAAATTACAATTGTAATTATTTGATCATAAGGTTCTTCTGGTAATGTACAAACTTTAAGTCCTGCTGTAATATATTTTTCAATAATTTTAGTTTCAGTTTCTTGTACAAATACACTATTTTCAAGTCTTTCGTTGATAAAATATTTTATTCTATCCATTGCAACATTTTGTTCAAGTATGCTATCCGTTTCTACACTTAATATCAAAGATATATCAAAATTGTTAATTAAAAAATCACCTTCATAATATATTGCAGATAAGAAGGTAAATTCTCTACTAATTTTTGTTCCCAATTTTATCCTCTTTTTTTATATTGATCCTATTTTGTACGTTGTGCTTGTTAATTAACTCATCCATTTTACGATTATACTCATTTTTATAACTTTCTAACACCATTTGAAGTTGTCCAATCATAGGACCATTTCTCATCCTATATGCAAATGTCAATTTTTGGGTGAGAGTATTAATGGTATTCTGTAAATCTTCAATAGACTTATCTTTAAGAGTTACACTAGATAAAAAAGGATGTTCCATCTAAGGTATTTAGTTACCATGAAGTTAGATCAATCTTTTTCCAAATGTCAGAGCCAATGTATGCTGTTGCTGTCAATGGGCTTGATGGAGTAGCTGTAGTTAATACAAATTGTGTACCTGCTACACCATTAGTTCTAGAGCGACTTATAGTTATATTACCACCTGAACCAATGGTTTTAACATAATATACTTGTCCTGCAACTAATCCACCAACAACAGTTCCTGAAAATATTATAGGAACATTAGTAGCTAATGAAGTTGTATTGTTTAATGTGATATTACCTGAACTATTTGTAGCACTAACTGTTTTTACATAACTAGTAGAATTGTATGTGTCTGTACAAATGTATAGACTTGATACAGGGTTAGCATACAAAAATGTACCAGTACCACCGGTTAAATTAACATTTGCACCACCTAATGTTGAAGAAATTGTAAATTGTGTACTACTAAAAACATTTCTTACATAGTATGTTGTGCCTGGGGTAATACCAGGGTCAAAACTAGGACCAGTAAATACGATAGGCATGTCTGTGTAAAGTTGTGTTGTGTTACCTGAAGTTGTTATTAATTCTGATGTGCCATCTGTAGATGCAATAGCTAATTGGTCATAACTTGGACCAGTACTTATAGTACCGTTTGTGTCACCTGGAAATCCTGTAGGACTGATAGTAACTGTTTGAATTTCAGTAGATTGTCTTGGGCGATTAACTGGGGTAATATACAATGTATTACCACAATCTACTGTGCTTATTAGATAATTAACTTGTGATACATTATTCGGTAAATTTATAACTAAATTGCCTGCAACATTGCTTCCATTTTCTATAGTTGATGCACCAGTAATATTATTATAAACTAACTCACTAGGAAATGAAATATAAGCATTTGCATTACTTACTGCTAGTTGTAGTTCTATAGTACCTTGTGTTCCTGTTGGTGGCCAATTACCAAACTGTAATGTTGTATTTGCTGATACCGTACCAAATTGTACGTCACCTAGTGAGGTATTTACAGCAACAACACCAGACAATGCGCCTCCTAAGTTATACATTGTAGACCTAAAACTACGTATAGCTGCATTGCTTATTAGTGTATTAGCCATATCGTTATTAACGCTAGTGTTGGCTAATGCTTGTTTTACTACTACTTTATTTTGTAAATCTGAAATTTCTGTACCAGCAGTGTCTAAATTATTTTTAATTGCAGCAAAGTTATCTCTAAAACCCTGTGAGTTATTATTAACTCCGGGGATAGGGTAATTTACATTAATACCGTTTGTGTTTATCGCACTCATAAAATTGTTCCATTTAATTTATTTATTGTTGGCTTTCGTCTGGTAAAATTGTTTTTCTAGGAAATAATACATAAAAATCTTTGCTGTCTAACGGGTTAGGTACAGGACTTGCACTTGGTAAATTTGTCCAAGTTGGTGGATTTAACAAATTATCGTAATTATACGTTATGCTCTTATTGACTGAAAATCTATCTAGTTTAAAGTTAATTTCATTTAACTTATGAGGCCATAAATTAATTATACGATTTTTAATAATTTCTGAGTACCCCGGTTTAGTATAGCATATTACCCAAGCAGGTATAAAACCTGTTGTTGATCCATTTGGTTGTTGACTAGTCATCCACAATGGTAATAAATTACTATTATATTCAGAACCTAAATTTTGTGCAACTCGATTTCTCATATTTGGTAAACTATTAGGATATAGTGTTCTAGCATACCCAGGGCTTAAACTTGTATAATATTGTTGTCCTAATACATTTATAAAACTCGTATAAATGTCGGTAATACTTGTATACCATGGTCCTAAAAATAAATTAATTCTTCTTGGCCAATCAATTTGTTCTGGTATACTTACACCATTGGGATTAATTAAATTATCAATTACTTCACTGTAAACAACTTCATAAATAATTTCTCCTGAGTTGTTTTTAGCAACTGCTGTTTTTATTTCACCCAATGTAATATTTCGCCAATAATGATTTTTTTCGACACTAACAAAATATTGTGCTAGTGTACTAGCATATATTCCATAAGCATGTTGGTAAATTACATCTGTTGCTTTTCCAAAATATAAATCGTTTGGTCTGTATAATTCTGATGATGGAATAATATTTTCATCTGTGAGCAATGAATTAATTATTTGTCTATCACTTAAACTTGGTGTACACTTTATATACAAAGTATCTGTAGGTTGATTAAATTCTTGTAAGACGCTTACTTTAAATGACTTATAAGAAGTTACTATAGGATACAGGTCAGAGTATGCTTGTATGGTGAACTCAAAATCAGTAACATCTCCTGATTGTAAAAATTGGGTAGTAGGTTGCATAGCTACATATCCAGTAATTTCTCCATTTTCTGTTAAAGTTAAATTTGGAGGTAATGAACCTGATTCTAGCCTATATTTAAGTGCTACATCACTTAAAGCTAAAGTTCGTAAGGTACTTACTGTTCCGTTAAATATTGTACCCAAATCAGAGTCGGTAAGCCAAACAATGTCTCCTATAACATTATTACTTAAAGCAAATTGAAAATTAAACACTGGACTTGTTATGGTTGGGTTGCCATCTTTATAAACTGCACATCCAAAATTATAATCATTAATTGTTGTGGATGTAAGTAAAGGTATTCCTGTTATCCAACCTGTTATTGGATCTGCTGTAAGTCCTAGGGGTACATTATTAAACTGATATATTAAATCATTTCCGTCAAAATCATGTCCTATTAATTTGTAAGCAAAATATTCTCCACTTTTAAATTTTCCTATAAATGCAGGTTGTGTTATAGGAACAATAGGATTTATATAATATCCATAATATGGATCTTCTGGACTTATAGAAAAACTAGGAGGTCTTGTATTATAAATTGTAGGTATTCTGGTATTTGGTAGTTTTCCAGGGCCCCCTTGTGACACTGGAGTGTTTTGATTAATTACAGTAATAGCATATGAACTTAAATCAACTCCATTAGGACTTATCAATTCAAGTGCAAAGTTATAAGTTTTAATTGTAGGTTGACCTGTACTAACCGGAGGTAACGTGACAACCATAAAACCAATTGAATTGCTTAATAAAAACGTTGATCCTCCTACTGTACTTGATATGGTAAAACTTGTTGGTCCTGTAATTTGTTTTATATAATAAGTTTGACCTGCAATAATATTTCCAAATACCCCCGAAGAAAAAATTACAGGTCTACCTACTGTAAAACCCGTAGTGCTTAAACATATTATTTCGTTGGAAGATGAAATAGTTTGAGTTGCATTTGTTACTATTCCTGAAAATGAAACACTTGCTGTGGGTGGTTCAGCATATCCTCTTATCAAACCACTTTCATTAATTTCTAATCCAGGAGGTAAAATTCCCTCACGTATTCTAATAACTACTGGGTTGTTTACATCAGGATTTGTATATTCTATTTGCAATTCAATCCAAATACTATCTTGTGTGCTCAGTAATGTACCGCTAGGTGTCAAAAATTCTGGGCTAGATAAACCACTTATACTAATTTCAAATGTTCTATCAGTTATATTGTTTAAATTATCTGTAACTCTTATTACAAAATCATAAGATAAGATAGTGTTTACTAAAGGTGGAGTACCGTATAATAATCCATTTGTATTTAGTTGTAATCCTGCCGGTAGAGTACCGCTTATTAATTCATATTTTAAAAAACTTGCTGGTTGCTGATAACTTGCACTAAATTGAAATTCAAAGTAAATATCAGAGGGATATGTTCCTATGGAACCTGCTGGTGTGTTCCAAACAGGTTGCTTTAGTTCAATAACAGCTACTATATTAAATCCTTTATAACTTACATTTCCTAAATTATCAGTAGCTTTAACTGTAAAATTAAAAGTATTATTTGTAAAACTAGTGGTCACGATTCCTTGTAATAAACCTGTACTACTTAAAGTTACTCCTACCGGTAAACTACCACTAACTATACTATAACTTACTTCTAAAGCAGGACTTACTGGTCTAGCTATTAACTCTGTTAAAATAGCTTCCCCATTTAAAAATGTTCCTAAATTACTACCGGTAACCCAAATCGGTTTTGACATATTATCCTTGTTGTGTTAGATATTGCATCGCTTCGTCAAAATGATGTTTTCTATCTGCTAAGCCAATTGTTCCACCATTAATACGTTTTGTAAGTAACACAAAGTCGCCCTTATCACATATTTGATTTAGATTATTATTATCCCAGAACCATCCAGCACTTGCTACAGCCCCATTGGGAGTTTCTAAATAAGCAATTGTTTCGTCAATGCTAATTCCCAAGTCATTGGCAAGTCTTGTGTAATTTTGTTTTCCTGTTAATTGTATTAAACCTCTACCACAAAACTTAAAACCATCTCCACTTTCCTCTGGACCGTTACCCATGCGGTTGCCATAAACACGATTAGCAATCTTGGCAGGCTGACGCTCGTATTGTTTAGCGATTTCGTCATTAGGAAAATACTTAGGAAATATACTACGTAAACCTTTTGCGCTGTAATTTAAATTTTCTTTAATAAAATTAAATCCACCTGATTCATGTCCTATTTGTGCGAGAAACCCCGCAAGTCTTGCAGCATTATGTGTCATTTCATAATATTCTGCTACTGTGTTTAATGGTTCTACATAACCCTCTAAAACAGATTTTTTTGTCTTTGGACACATGTGTTGTAATAATTCTAAAGTAACTTGCATTATAAACCTTTCTTATGCGTATGTTGCGCCTACTGTATACCACTGTGTAGTCGTAGGAGCTATAAATTGTAAAGTTGCACCTGAACCATGTGTAAATCCAGCATTAGCTGATAGTGAATTAATTGTTCCTCCAGCTGCTGGATATACTAATAAACTGTTTGCACTTGTATTGGTAATTGTCAACACCATACCTGCAACTGCTGTGGGTAACACAACACCTTGACCAGATGAAACAGTTCCTACAACATTAATTTCTTTAGTTAATGCAGTTGCAGTTGCTTGTGTTGAGCCATTTGCTGATATACCTGTTTGCACAGAACGAATATGATAGCCTGTTACTATAACATTTGCACCAGATATATTACCTGTAGATGACAATGATGTTAATGTACCAACACTGGTTATGTTTGGTTGTGCTGCTGTAGTTACAGTACCTGCTGTAGTAGCACTACCCGCTGTAGTTGCACTACCTGCAGTTGCAACAGACAAATTAGCAACTTGAGTGGTTGATGTTACAACAAACGGAGCAGTGCCAGTGGCAATATTTGATGTAAACTGTGAAGCAGTAATGTTTCCGTTTACATTCAATCCTGTTAGTGTTCCTAATGATGTAATATTTGGCTGGGCTGCTGTTGTTACTGTACCTGCAGTAGTAGCACTACCTGCAGTAGTAGCACTACCTGCAGTTGCAACTGATAAATTAGCTACTTGTGTTGTAGATGTAACTGTAAATGGTGCAGTACCCGTAGCTATAGTTGATATAATTTGGCCAGTAGTACCTATATTACCTATGTTTGCATTTCCACTTACTATCAAACCTGTTAATGATCCTACACTAGTTATATTTGGTTGTGCGTTTGTTGTTACTGTACCAGCTGTAGTTGCACTACCAGAAGTAGCAACATTTAAATTTGCAACTTGTGTTGTTGAATTAACTACCAACGGGGCTGTACCGGTTGCGACTGTTGATATTAATTGTCCGCCGGTAACAAAGTTACCTGCATTAGCATTGCCTGTAACAGTGATTGAATTTGCAGATACTACGTTTGCACCACTTATATTTCCACCTGATCCAGATGTTATAATATTACCACCAGTAATGTTTCCTGTTGCGGTAATTAGTCCAGCTGTTACAATGTTGGCACCAGTAACGTTACCTGATGCAGTAACAATTCCCGTAGTACCAATATTACCTATATTAGCATTGCCACTTACGATTAAACTAGTCAATGTACCTGTACTAGTAATATTGGGTTGACTTCCTGTAGTTAGTGTACCAACTATATTTGTTGCACCAATATTACCAACGTTTGCGTTGCCGGATACACTTAATGTTCCTGTAATTGCCAATTGAGGATCATTAAATTTAAGATTTGCACTAGCACTTATTCCATTTGTACCTGTGCTATATAATAAACTGTTTGCTGTACCAGGAATACTTTGAGTTACTACTGTGTTGAAACTTAAATTACCGTTACCATCATTTACCAAATAACCAGCACTACCTGTAATAGTTACATTTCCTACTGCACCTAAATTAGTTTTACCTGATACTGTTAAATTACCTATCGTAGCGTTTCCGCCTACACTTAATATACCTGCTGTATTAAGATTTCCACCATTGACATTACCAGTTACAGTAACTAATCCTGAAGCACCTAGATTACCTACATTACTATTGCCGGTGCCACTTAAATTTCCTACATGAAGTGTTGCGCCTATATTACCAATGTTTGCATTACCACTTACACTTAAATAACCATTAACATTTGCACCGGTGCCTGTCACTACAAAAATATTTGCATTGCCTGCTACACTCGTTGTCACGTTACCACTAGTACCTACGATATCGACATTGCTTGTGCCATTTGAAATACTAGACACACCAATGTCACCTGCTTGTAATGTTCCACTTACAGTTAAATTTGCTATAGTTGCATTGCCAGTAACACTTAAATTAGCTGAAGTAAGCCAAGCACTTGATGTAATATTAGCAGTTGCAGTAATTAAACCTGCTGTGCCTAAGTTGCCAACGTTAGCATTACCTGTTACCGTTATTAATCCAGCTGTACCTATATTACCAATATTAGCATTACCTGTCACACTTAATACGCCAGGGGTCACTAGGTTTGCACCTCGAATGTTTCCTGATGCAGTAATAAGACCTGCTGTACCAATGTTACCGATATTTGAATTGCCTGTTATACTTAAATTAGCACCAACTAAAAATGCAGTTGATTGAATATTGCCTGTTGCAGTAATCAATCCACCTGTACCTAAATTAGCTACGTTAGCATTTCCACCTGCACTTAATATACCACCTGTTAATAAATTGGCGCCAGTAATATTACTTGAAGCGGTAATTAACCCAGCACCTATATTACCAATGTTTGAATTGCCTGTTATACTTAAATTTGCACCAACTAAAAATGCAGTTGATTGAATATTACCAGTAGCAGTAATCAATCCACCTGTACCTAAATTACCAACGTTACTATTTCCCGTTGAGCTTAGTGTTGTTGCGAATACTCCAGTAGTGCCTAAATTACCAACGTTAGCATTTGCACTCACACTTAATGCGCCACCAGTTACTAAATTTCCACCTGTAACATTACCTATAGCTGTGATTAACCCACCTGTACCTAAATTACCAACGTTAGCGTTACTACCAACACTTAATGTTCCTGCTGTTGTTAAGTTTCCACCTGTGACATTACCTATAGCTGTGATTAACCCACCTGTACCTAAATTACCAACGTTAGCATTACCGGTAACTGTTGCAACACTTGTTATAGATATGTTATTGCCTAAAATATTTCCGGTCGCAGACACATTACCAGTTGTAACTAAATTTCCACCTTGTATATTTCCAACTGCCGTAATTAATCCGCCTGTAGTAACATTTCCGCCAGTTACGTTGCCTGCAGCACTTAAATATCCTGATAAATTGATGTTAGCAACGTTTGCTATATTTGCCGGTAAATCTATCCATAAAGTCTGACTTGATGACGTTATAGAAGTGTCAAATGATCCATTTGTGTCACGACCAATACTAAGAGTGCTTGTATGTACTTGTAAGCAAGCTAAATTAGCAGTAATAACAACGTTGCCAGTAGGAGAACTTACTTGAATGCCGGCGCCCGCAATTATAGAAGCAACAGCGGTACTTTCTATACCACTGTAAACTTCATTAAAATTTTCTTGTACTTTACCAAATGCTGTTCTAATTGCATCTGCATCTGGATCATCTGGGTATGAACCAAAATTAATATTTCTTTGAGCCATTGTATGTCACCTTATCAAGTATTTATCGTTTTTGGTAATATGATGTGTCCAAAAAAATACCCGACATATTGTCGGGTATTTAGTAAGCAAAATATTTTTATATACCTGCTAATTTTTTCCAATCAGTAATAGACTCTTTTACACTATACCCCATGCGGTCAGATTGACCTGCAATTACAGGTATCGTAGTTTGTCCAGTTGATTTCTCTTTATTTAAACCACCTGAAATTACTTTAGTCATAAAGTCAATGTCAGTTTGAAACTTATCATCATCAGAGTTTGCATATGATTCTTCTAACTCATCTTCACCTTCATCCAATTCATCTTGACTTTCTTCAAGATCATCATCTTCCTCTTCTAAGTTAGAATTTTCTGCTCCGCCGTGTGAGCTTGCTGCTGCATTGTCCTGTGCAATTTCTTGATCCATAGCTTGAAATTCTTCTGCTCCACTATCTGGTGCGTTATCTTCTGCTACTTCATACTCTTGTTGGTCTTCTGACTGAACTTCATCTACCATTTCTTTGCCACCGCAGCTATGACCTTCTTCCATAGCACCGCCGCATTCATTACATTTTTCTTCATGTGCATGTTCATGACTATCTCTGCCCATAGCTAATTTTTTAATAGCTTCTAGACCACCATCATCGTGTTCATCAGAACCTTCTTCGTCTTTATAATCTTCACCGTCAGCTGGCTCTAATGTGCCAGGAGCATCGCCGGACATTTTTTTCATTAATGCCATCATACCATCGTGATCTCCGACAACACTTAGACCACCATGCTGTTCTCCACCAGTTGGTGCTCCAACATCAGCTTGCATTTGATCGCCAAATAAACCTAAACCAGCATGTTTTACTAACTGTAGTAATTTGTCTGCGTCACCATCTTGTGCAGAAACTGTAACACTGTCAGGCATTCCTTGTTGACCCTTGCTTACGCTTACACTAAGACCTTCTTGAATTTCTTGATATTCATCTAATAATGAATTTAATTGATTATCCCAAGACTCAAATACGCCATTCATTTCATCTACTTTAGCGTCATATCCAGTACGGTCAGTAAATGTTTTACCACCAACGCTAAACTTACCACCTTTTGGTGTCTTAGCTAATGCTGCCGTAAACGCATTGCCTTCTTCTACATCATCTTCCATAGTAGGTGTATGTGCGCCAAAACTTGCCATATCATCTACTGTATTATCCATTTCACCAACTACTTGTCCACGAATAGGTACTTGACCATAGCACTCATCAAGACCTTCTTTGTATCCTTCGTGATACATTCTTGCTTCTTCCATATCATCATACTTAGAATTGTATGACTCTTTGGCTAACGCATGTGCCTTACCTCTATGGTGAGCAGCTTTTAATCTGTTATCCATACTTTCATCAACTTTCTTTTTCTTTTTTAAATCATTAGGTCCCTTGCCATCTTCTGCGTAGTCAGGAATACCATTCTTGTTTGCGTCTGGTTTCTTAGCTTCAAATGCACCTTGCTTACGGCCTGCGCCTAATCCTGCACCCATTAAACCATCTTGTGGTGGCAAATCAGCCTCGTTCATTTCTTCATGCATTTTTTTCAATGTCATTGCTAAACGTGCTTGTTTACCTAACTTACCAGGTGCATGTTCTTTTTCTTTTGCAAAAGCTGCAACTGATTTACCGGCTGCTTTTGCTTTTGCTGTAAATGAACCTGGATGCTTAATTGCTTTTTGTATCCATTTATTATCTTCTTCACTCATCGCAGGCTGATTAGTTGCACCGCCTGACGTAGCCATAGGCTTTGCTGCTGGTTGAGCTGGTTTTGCCGTAGATGTTTGCGTACTAGTTGGCATTACAATTTGTGCTTTCTTTTGTTGTGCCATTTTGCCAATAGCATCTTTCATTGCTTGTCCAGCAGGACTATTATCATCAATGTGTAAAAAACCTGCTCCAGTAGATTGTGAATCACCTTCTTTACCTACAACCGGAATAGGTTGTTGAGTCATCATTTCATCAATCTTTTCGATATATTCTTTTAATGAATGCTTTATTGTTTTATCTTTATCGTGTTTTGGTAATTTCACATCTTTGCCGTGTTTAACACCAAATGCACTGAAGTCATATTTTTTCACTTCACCTGAATCATCGGCGCCTTTCTTAGGACGACCACGACCACGCTTTACCTCAGGCTTAGCCTTTTCAGACTTCTTTTCGTCACCTTCTTCGTCAGTATCAAATTTACGACCATATCCACCTGGATCAGCAGTATGAACTCTGCCTCCCTCTTTTTCTTTTGTAGCTTCGCTTAACTGGTCTAATTTTGATAGAATATCTTTAAAACTCATTTTAATTATCCTTACTTATTAAATTTAGCACCAGTCTGTGGCTTCGCTGGGCGTGTAATTGTTGTCATTGGACTCTTGGCACCTAACTTGTCGTCAGATAGATATGGTCTCCATGGATCAAAACTATTAGGAGTTTCTTTTGAAGCATACTCCATTTTAATTTCGTTACCCTCACTTTGTTTTTTCATACTTTCTAAATAGCTGCCTGCATATTGCTTGCTTGCTTCTTTAGCACCTGGTTGCTCACCCATTTCTTCATGTGTGAGTAAAGGATCTTCACGCATTTCATTAGCATACGCATCCATCTCACTATTGATACTGTCATCATAGTGGCTACCAACAACACGAATCATATTAACATTATAACCTAGTAATTGACCAATTTGTTGTATCATTGGTTCAGTTGCTGGGTATCTAAATTCTGCTTTTATGATAGTTATAGGTTGATTTTGTAAATTAGGAAATCCATAAGGATCTTTTTGTATTGGTGTTGATTTAGCATCACTTAACTTAATAGGTTCAAATTTATTAAGATTGTACTTGAACAAATCAATAAAGTTCTTATCAACTTCGCCGGCAATTTTAATAGTGTAATTATAGCTTTTTACACTTTCTGCAATATATTGTTTTAGGCTTCTCATCATATAAATCCTGTATCTATTATTTATCATTTATCTGATGTTTTTACGTGCAACATCTTTAGCAGTTCATTACGGTCTAGTGCTTGACCAGTACCAACAGGAGTGTTGTCTAATTCTTCACTTTTTTCACTCATTTTATGGTCTAATTGAGCTTTCTTTAATTGTAGTTCAATCATTTTTAATTTTTTGTTTAATTTAGCAGTTTTTGCAGTTATAGCATGTCCTAGCATACTACTAGCACTATTGAATATTTCACTTGCAAAACGACTGTCTACTTGCATACCTAAATCCATAAGGTCTTTATAACTGTTGGTAGCAAGACTAGCAAGTTCATCCATTTCACCATCGCTTGCTTCTAAACCTTTTACCTGCGGTAGTGCGTTTTCAATCTTTTCTAGATTATTAAGAGTTTCGGTAGTAATGGCGTCATACTCAGCTTTTTCAATTAAAGATTCGTTAACTTCTTTCTCTTGCTGAGGTAATTCAAAAAGTTCTTCTAGCTTTTTTGTCATGAAGTATTTATTATCTTCTACGACCATTATAGAAAAGGTCATCCTCAGTAATCACCCTGAATGTATAACCTTGTTGTTTACAGTATGCATTTGCTGCTTGCCATTTAGCATGATTTACTGCAACTACTGCTCTATCTTTCATAGACGCAACTCTGCTTTCAATTAAACTTTGTTTTTTTGGTTTTATTTCAACGACTTCAGCTATTTGTTTACCAAATTTATTTTGGTATACCACAAAAAAATCAGGTATATATCTTGATTGTTTTCCTGTCAGTGGATGACGATATGGTATAGCAAGTGCCTCGCTTGCCCAATATAATACGCTTTTGTTAGTGTCACAAAAAGTCATAAATGTAAGTTCCCATCCACTGCGATATTTAGGTTTATGTTTACCTACATATTTTTGTGGATTCTTAACTTCATAGATTCCTTGTGCCCAATTACCCATTTTATTGTAAAATGTTTCTGCTTACTGCTTGATTTGGTCTAGGTATCTGTGATACCCCATAGAGTGCAGTTTTTGATTTTAATGTATTTAAGAAATAGCAAATAATTTTATTCATTTCCAATTTGTTATTTGCCCCTTTAATATTAGCTAATAATTCAAGTGCAGGGATTCCTGTATTTTGAGATATTCTAAAAAGGGCGGCAGTAAAATTATTTGCTATGTTTTTAGAATCACATACACCTAAAAAATATCCATTAACTATATCAAACTCATCAGGATTTACAATTGCATTATATGAATAAAATTGATCAAATATCCTTAATGTTTTATCGATGCTATTACTTGCGTCTATTATTTTTGCCATAATTAAAATCCAATTTCATCGATCTTATTATTTTGTCCAGTTGCCGGATTAGGATTTTGTGCTCCAGCTTTACCTTGAAATAATGATCTTCCAAAATTATTTATTGCAGGTGTAATTGCAGATATTCCAGCAGCGGCTCTAGTAAATGCACTGTTAACTGTATCTTGTATTGTTGAAGGTACACTTCTACTTGGATTAGGAGTTCCTGCTGTGCCAGAACCACTTGTACTTTGTCCATATCTAGGAATATCCCATTGTTGATTACGTGTAGGATTATTACTAGAATTTAGAGCACCGGTTAAACCTTTTGTAATTTCGCTTTGAATGATATTTCTTAAATTACCATTCTTAAATGTATTATATGCAACACCTGCAGTACGAATTGCATTCAGATAATTACCATCTTGAAAATCTTTTACTGCGCCGCCGGCGGCTTCGATTAAACCACCTTGCCCTAATATTTTTGCATTGCTACCAGGTTGTGAGATAGGACTTAATTCTTTATCGTAATATTCTTGTTCTCCAAAGCCCGCAATTATATTACTTGGTGCTGTGCCGTCTATATTTCCTTGACGATATACAACCGTCTCGTAATCAATTGTCATTGATGTTTCCATTGTGCCGTTACTTGACTCATACTGATATGTATCTTGACCAAATCTTGTTATGATTGGATTAATTAACGTATGACTAGTCCAGTTATGACGACCAAGACCAAATATAGTAATATTTTTAAAGAAAGGAATTTTAGTTCCATCTGGTGCTGCACTATCGCCAATATAACCCCAATCTGTGTAGCCTTTTAAAGATGGTTCATATTGCGTTCTTTTATTATAAACGTAATCTGTTTTAGCAGAATTTGTTCCGCCATCATTATTATTTCTAGGAGGATTATTACCACGTTTGCCATTAAACAATACATCAGGATTAGTACTATCTTTATAGTAATATGTAAAATATTGATACCACATACCAGTGATTACATTCAAGTGGTCATCATGAAATGTTATAGATACCGGATCATATTTAGTTTTTGTTTGAATTAATCTTTTTCTGTTATATTGATTATATGTAGAAACATCAAAACTTACATCAGGTAGTTTTACTGTTTTAACTAATACGCTAGGATTATTTATTGAAGTATAAACCTCAGGGTTTATATCAAATACAACATGAAATAAAAATTTAAGTTTAGGGGACAGTGCATAACTGTCCGGCCTAAACGTCTTACTTGCGTGAGTGTAATCTCTTAAATATGGGTTTCCAAAAAAACCTGTTACAGCATTACGTAATTGGTTTTGAAAAAACCCTGACATTATCTTACCTTAATATTAGGTACGAGTACCAATACCTGTAGTAATACCTCTTGAATTTCTTGCCAATGTTTGTGCTACTGTTGTACCAACGCCACTTGCTAATGGAGATTGTACTGCATTGTCATATGTAATTGCAAGCTGTATTGTTACATTTTCACTTGTACCATAGTTTAAGTTATTATAGTTTGCTGTCTTTACAAAACAACCATAACATTCCCATGTTTCTAATACGACAGGGGCAGTTGCACCATTACCACCATCAAGAACTTCAATATTAGTTTGAAATTTATAATCTTGACCTGCTGCTGCACTTGCTTGTTCTACAAAGTCTAATTGCTTTTGCAATTGTTGTCCAACTAACTTACTTACGCTTCCTGCAGCATCATCACGTAAATTAACTGTTAAGTCAGTCCATGAATGCTTACCAGCTAATTTAACTGTAGAGTTGTAAACTGGAAGTGAAATTTCAGCAAATGATAAGTTTGGACGGCTAATATCGATAACCTGTCTAGTTAATACTACAGTATCACTATCTACCCCAAAGTTTAAAAAGTTTACTCTAAAACGATATTGCAATTTTGGCATTAATAAGCCTGCGTTGCCGCCAGCATTATCAGATGCTACTGTCATATTAACCAATGATTGTGAGGCTATTGCCATTTTTGTTTCTCCTATTATTTCTATTTATCAATTAAGATAACGCCCCTAAGGGCATTATCTTATAGTGATGCTAGTTCCCCTGTGTTTAGAATACGAACTGGAATATAGATGAATTCAGCAGCCTTGACTGGCTCCAATGCAACATCAATCCATAATTCATTTCTATCAATTCTAGCTGGTGTATTATTGCTCTCATCACATACGACTAGATAATCGTATATACCACGTTTCGCAACTAAGTCTACCATCAATGTTTGAACAACACCTT
>Ga0129333_10001960_pt1 | contig 18946 bp, 17 predicted proteins | sample CPB6_08_DNA_FD_94474 | JGI IMG/M metagenome (GOLD analysis project Ga0129333, IMG submission 94474) | Freshwater to marine salinity gradient microbial communities from Chesapeake Bay, USA - CPBay_Sum_0.6_0.8_DNA | ecosystem: Environmental > Aquatic > Marine > Coastal | place: USA: Chesapeake... | reverse complement strand
TTTTTAATTTTCCTACTTCTTTTTTTAATTCTCCTACTTCTGTTTTTAATTTTCCTACTTCTGCATTTCCTGTAGCATCTCCTAGAATACGAAGATCGATGAAATGCGCTTTTAAATTTTCAAGATGTATATAAATTCGATCAAGTTTCTGCTGTTCTCCATCCCATTTTTGTAAGTCACCAGGGTTAATGTGCGTATTAAGATATTTCAAGAATCGTTTCATGTTTTCGGCATGTAGATTCAAGAAATATGTATAATTACCTTCACTCATACTTTTTGGTTTATCGTATGTTGCCTCTAATTCGTATTTGTTATTTATTATCATTATACCCAAGCTTTTATCTGTTTTCTTGGTGAGATCATAACTTACTATGTTTATCATTTTTACATATTTTGGGTCTGTTGAAAAAACACTTGATTCAAGTGAATTAATAGTTTTTTTATTTCCATCATTCCAATATTTTTTATCTGTGTCCAAATTGTAATGCGCATTCAACATATTATACAAATCGTTTGTACACATTTTTACATCATTTTTCTTATTCAACCACATATTGAATGCTTGAATGAAGTTATGCATTTCATAAATCAGTAAATATTTATTTTTGAAAGATGTATCCGTTGTGGTGAATACATCAGGTTTAACAGCATCGATATACATTAATTTGTTATTGATTTCATGCAACATAGCTGTAAGCTTAGACTCCTTTTCTATGTATTCACCCAAACATGTTTCCAAAAGAGATAATAACATTTTATACTATGAATACAAAAAAAAGAGCAGATTAATGTATTTGTTAAGCTTCAGCTTCCCCTAGTGCTGCTTCAACTTCTGTTTCAGCTTCCCTTAGTGCTGCTTTAACTTCTGTTTTAACTTCCCCTAGTGCTGCTTTAACTTTCTCTAGTGCTGCTTTAACTTCTGCTTCTGCTTCCCCTAGTGCTGCTTCAACTTTCTCTAGTGCTGCTTCAACTTTTGCTTCCCCTAGTGCTGCTTTAACTTCTGTTTTAACTTTCTCTAGTGCTGCTTTAACTTCTGCTTCTGCTTCCCCTAGTGCTGCTTCAACTTTCTCTAGTGCTGCTTCAACTTTTGCTTCCCCTAGTGCTGCTTCAACTTTCTCTAGTGCTGCTTCAACTTTCTCTAGTGCTGCTTCAACTTTTGCTTCCCCTAGTGCTGCTTCAACTTTCTCTAGTGCTGCTTTAACTTCTGTTTTAACTTTCTCTAGTGCTGCTTTAACTTCTGTTTCAGCTTTCCCTAGTGTTTCTTTAGCTTTAACTTCTGTTTCAACTTTCTCTAGTGCTGCTTTAACTTCTGTTTCAGCTTTCTCTAGTGCTGCTTTAACTTCTGTTTCAGCTTTCCCTAGTGCTGCTTTAACTTCTGTTTCAACTTTCTCTAGTATTTTTTTAGCTTTAACTTTTGTTTCTGCTGCTTGTTGTTGTTGTTGTGGTGGTGGTGGTTGTGGTTGTGGTTGTTGTGGTTGTTGTTGTTGTTGTGGTTGTTGTTGTTGTTGTGGTGGTGGTGGTGGTGATGTTGCGTTTGTACTATCAAATGCGTTTGATGTGTAAAGTGTTGGATTTTTTTTCTTGTTTGCTTCAACAAGAGCAAGGATCTTTTTGTCATATTCAAGGTATTTAAGAACATTATCTACGCTAGACATCCATTTTCTGGCTAGCGTATTATTAACAAGATCAACTACTGAGTAGCCTTTTGCAAATGTTTGCATTTTTGCTTTAACAAATTTCAATTCTTTTTTTGAAAAATCAATATAAATCATTTGTTCATCTTCGTATAGGTTAATAACATTCATTTTCGAACAATAGCCAGCTGCTGCTTTGTACAATGTTTCATTACCACAATCTTTTGTTTCATTCTCCTTTTCCTTGGCGAACCATTCCATAAATGATAACATATCATAGCAATGCTTGATATACAAATACGTATCTTCATTTTTGTCGGGGAAGGTCGTCTTACATTTTTCTTTAGCATGATATTGTGCCGGTAATATATTTGCAGAACTCATTTTATAAAGAATAAATTCGTCGAGTTCCTTCAATTTGGCAATTCCGTCTTTTTTAAAACTTTTGTAATCCTGGTGACACGTGGTAGCACCTCCAGATACATCTTTTTTAACCTTACTGACTTTTGACACTTTTGACATTGTTTATATAATCCTAGATAAAAAATTACAATATTTTGCCCACGATATCACCACGATATCCACGTATCTTAATTTTTAAATACACATAATATTCTTCTTGATGATTAATGAAATCTTTGAATGATCTTTTTCACATAAAATCTACTATGCAAAGATTACGCAGCAAAACGCTTGATACGACTAACATAATTGTGCTTGGATTTTACGACAGAGCAAATGCAGGTGATGAGATGTACAAAACTGCATTTGCGCATATATTCCGCAACGATCCACATGTGCGCCTTACATTCAAATGCACAGATGACATTGAAAAAATCCCATGTGATACACACATCGTGATATGCGGTGGTGGTGACATTATTAACGACTACTTCATGACAAAAATACAAAAACTACTCAAGTCATTTCATGGTCCAATATATGCTGTATCTGTTGGTATACCGTTCAATAATGGTACCAAGTATTTAGATATATTCGATCATGTTTTCATCAGAAATAAACAAGATTTTCGGCTTGCAAAAGACTACTTAGGAGAAAAAAACGTTACGTATCTTCCCGACCTTGGATTCATTCTTAATACAATCAATATCCCTAAAAATTTAAAACTAAAACACAAATCATTGTCAAACGAAATAAACCTCGGTATTTGCCTTGCCCAACCCGTGTTTGTTAATAATCCCAATTTGTTCAAAAGCATGACAAATATTCTAATAGAAATACTTGTAAAGTATACAAACATAAATTTGTATTTCTATAGCTTCAATACATACACATCAAACTTTAAAGAATGTGATATGTTTTGTGCAGAAAAACTCGTATCAATGATGCCACCTATTCTCCAACTAAGATGCAAGGTAAAAGACGCATTTCAAAACCCTCTCGCATTGTTTTGTGATATGAAGTCTATGAATTTCATTATTGCAATGAGGTATCACTCTGTTGTGTTTTCATTAGTGCAAAACATTCCATTCATAGCGTTGTACAAGTCAAAAAAAGTTGACACATTGCTCGAAGATTTCGGCTTATCAAAAACAAATCAAAGAATAGACTCGGACATCAATGTAACTGAATTTATTAAACTATTTGATGAACAATACACCAATTCAACAAATCAGCTTACACGACAGACACCATGGTATTTCGAATGTATAAGAGAAAACATCCTAAGGAAAAAACTCCAACGGATTCTCATCCGTCATCCCATGATAACGTTTGAACAATCACTATTTACCACCGTAAAAGCTCTTTCATTTTACCTCAACATGGATAAAAACATGTTTGACAAACTTTTGTATGCCAAAAACCATTTAGATCTAAAAGATAAAGACCCATTGCATATAGCACGGTTAATATGTTATACGCTCACAGGAAATATATCACATCCGTGTGTTTGGGGTCTCAGAGACAACATAGTCAAACCAGATTTTGACTTGTTCGAAGCTCTGAAATATATTTATACATACTCTAATGATTCAAATTTACCCCCAGGCGTACGAGTATATTATCCGACAATAAAAATAGACAGGACTTGTTTGTTAGACATAGATCCATTTTTTTCAAATGATTTCAGGGGGGTGCATAGATCTGGATGGAGTTATGTCGTTGATCACTTGATGAACCTAGATGCTAAACATATTGCTCGCCAAGGTAAACTACTTGTAGACACATACATCGATAGAACTTTCCATTGGGGTATGGAAACAATGAAAGCGATAGATATATTACCTTATAATAAGCCATGGATCGGATTCATACATCATACATTTGACACAACACATAGTGACCATAATTGCGTGAAGCTTTTTGCAAACGATCTGTTTTTAGAATCACTTGATAATTGTTATGGACTCATCGTATTGTCTAATTATCTAGCGTCACACGTAAGAGCCGAACTATCAAAAAGAGAGATTGATGTTAAAGTACATGTGTTATTACATCCGACCGAGTTTGTGACAAATACATTTACAATGTCGAATTTTATGAACAACAAATGTAGGAAACTCGTGAATATAGGTGCATGGTTAAGAAATCCATACAGTATTTTCCAATTACAACTGTGTGAAAGCAAAAATCCTCTTGGGATACACAAAGCTATTCTCAAAGGTAAGGAAATGGACGGGTATTTTAAACCGACTTCATTGTTTAATGAACTTCATACAGTGTTAATTGACAACAAGATATCAAACTGTGTTGCGACCATTCCATGTAGAGACACGGCAAACAACAAATATTGTATTGGGATGTACAATTTCCTTGTCGAGAGAGATCACTCTGTTTTAGTATTGGAAAATCTTTCCAACGATGATTATGATAAACTCTTGAGTGAAAACATAGTGTTTTTAGATCTTGTTGATTGCTCTGCAGTGAATACTGTTGTAGAGTGTATTGTCCGCAATACACCAATCATTGTGAATAGACACCCAGCACTCGAGGAAGTTCTTGGAACAAACTATCCCGGTTTTTACTCACACCTCGATGATGTAACAGGTATGTTTAAAGACGACACTACCATAAACAATATGCACAAGCACCTAAAAAAATTGAACAAAGGTGCATTTAATATTAATGACTTTATGCTCAAATTCAAAGCAATTATCGAGTCTATCACCGTTATCTAACAATGAACTTTGTTTGTGAAGAATGTTTTATGCGTGATTTTTTAAGTCATACTTCATGGTGGTTTGATGCATCCCCTGAAGATGACGCATATATATCAGAAATATACGCACATATATTAGATTCTGATATCCAAGATAACAACTCAGATATCATTGCTAGAATTATGGTGTATGACCAGCTTCCACGACATGTTTTTCGTAACTCGCAAAGCTCACATATTATTTTATATTTTTTACAAAAAGCAATTAAGCTTTTTGAATCAATACATGTTAATGATATTATAAATCTTCCTCCAGACAAATGGTGTTTTGCAATGCTTCCTTACAGACATTCGCAAGATCCTTCAAAGATTCAATATGTTATGAAATGTGCATGGCAAAAACTTTATATATGTGATGGTGAAAACAAAGAATTGGTTAAACGGTTTATCAAAGCGACATTTACACGTTGTCCAACTGATGACCAGTCGATGTTTATTAAAACGGTTTCAGAATCTAAGACTAGTGTATGTATTCAATCTGAATTTGACGATATAATTGATCAAACAAAATATATCAAATGTGACAACAAATATATATATAGTGCCTTCAAAGCTTTGCATGATTTGCATGACACGCCATATATAATATCACTTTCTGGTGGTGTAGATTCAATGGTATGTTCATGGGTTATGAAGAAGACATTGCAGCGTCCGATTGTTGCTGTTCACATCAATTATTGTAACAGAGATACAGCATTCAAGGAAGAAGAGTTTGTCACAGCTTGGTGCACTTACCTGGGAATACCATTAATAGTGCGAAGAATCAGTGAGATAAACCGCAAACAATGTATGGAGAACGATATGCGAGATATATATGAACGTTATACAAGGAACGTCAGATATGCAACATATAAAACGGTTAATGAACGACCTCTTGTTGTCCTTGGTCACAACAAAGATGATTGCTTGGAAAACATTATGACCAACATAGCACACCAAAACAAGTATGACAATCTTCACGGAATGTCTCTTGAGATATATCAAGATGGTATAACATTTATCCGTCCTCTTTTGAATATCTCAAAGGAAGCAATAAGGACGTTTGCAGCATACAACGATATTCCGCACCTTCCAAACAGTACACCATCATGGTCGCAGAGAGGCCAAATAAGGGCAAATATCGTCCCTGTACTTGATGCTTGGGATCCTCGCATGGTCCCAGGGTTATTTAACATTTCCAGTATCATGCAACAAATGCATGGATATTTCACAATGTACGTTAAGAATATAGTACACGAAATTAAAAAGAACGGACACATTCATATACAAATCCACGATATACAACTTTCACCGATATTCTGGAAAGAAATCGTCAAAATGACACAATCAATAATTCCCAGTGAAAAGGCCGTTAAAAATATAATTAATCGACTTGCATCACTTAAAAGTACATTTGATCAAATCAAGATACATCATACAAGTTACATCGAAGTTCAAAAGAGCATCAGAATATCATTACAAAAAATTGATAAAGAAAGCATCATACTCAGGATACATAACAAATGTGGGGTCCAGTCCAATCAGACGGGAAAGACGTATTGAACCCAATATGGAACCAACATAAATCAGCCATTGAAAAGTGTATAGAAGAAGAAATTCACAAATACCAGATTTTTCCACCATTATCCAGTGTATTTAATGCCTTTACTTTGTCATGTCCGGCAGTCAAAGTTGTCATTATTGGTCAAGATCCATATCACAACAAAGGGGAAGCACATGGATTGGCATTTAGTGTACAACAAGGAAAGATGCCGCCATCTCTGCGCAATATATTCAAAGAATTAAATAGAGAATACGGAATAATGCGGACTAATACTGATCTTTCTGATTGGGCAAGTCAAGGAGTATTACTTTTGAATACAGCTCTGACTGTTCGAGAGAACTGTCCAGGAAGTCATATTCATATATGGAAACCATTTACATCAGAAGTCATCAAAATGTTGGGTGGAATGTCGGGGATAGTGTTTATGTTATGGGGAAAACATGCACAACAATACGAATGTATGATTGATAATAAAAACAATCTTGTCCTTAAACATAGCCATCCCTCACCACTTGCCCGAAAATCGTTCATTGGTAACAATCATTTCTCACAATGCAACGCATATCTTATAACAAAGAATAAAACTCCGATCACATGGGTCTAGTACATTACAATACTACACAATGGCTTCATATATAGTAATTAAATTCCAAAATTTAAACTTTGTTCTTTTTCTTCGATTGATGTTATGATGTTCCTTTTATTCATCCTTTTGTGTGGAATACCATCGTCCATTACACAAGGAGTAGTTCTTGTGAACTGTCGGTCATCATGCAAATTAAGCTTTCATAACGAACATGCATTACGTAATATATTAATTGTTCCAACTTCAGACAAAACATACTCGAAGATAGTCAATGAGCTTTACAGTCATAATGATGTTAATGCTTTTGTTAAAGACTTTGTCATTGGCAAAGTACTTCCAAACCACAGGCATCACCACGTGCATCATCGCTCTCTCAAAGCCATTGCTCCAAGGTATAACCAATGGTACTTGAAAACAATAAAAGCCGACAAAGTGTGGAAACTCACAAAAGGTTCAAGGAACACCATCGTTGCAATTCTAGACTCAGGGGTTGATTACACACATCCAGATTTATCTAATACACGAGAAGGTAACGAGGATATATATGACTACGGGTATAATTTTGGAGGATGTACAACACAACCAAATCCGTACGATATTCAAGGTCATGGAACACATATTGCGGGAGTGATCGCTGCGAACCTAAACAACTTTGGCATAACAGGAATAGCCCCTAATGTCAAAATCATGTCGTTGCGTGTCACAGATTGTTCAGGTAATATTTGGGCAAGTGCTGTCTTGAAAGCGTTGGATTATGCATACACAATGAATGCATCAATTGTTGTGACATCGTTTGGGGGGATATACCCACCAAATTTTTCTCCTGTCGTTCAAGCACCAAAATATCACAAAGATATGTCAATCATTTTTGAATCGTCATTAAAGACTTTGGCATCTCGAAATATTATTGTGATTGCAGCTGCAGGAAATGAAAATATAAATCTTGACAACTTGGACAAATATGAATACTTTTATAGTCCATGTCTCCAAAGTAAGGTTCTTTCCAATGTCATATGTGTGAAATCGAGTTCGCAATCTGGAAATGTATCATCATATTCAAATTTTGGGTTGGATGGATACTCAATAGTGGCTCCAGGTGAAGATATAATTTCAACATCATATAATCATACGTATCGTAATATGACAGGGACAAGCATGGCCACTGCAGTTGCCGCTGGAACGCTTGCTCTTGTTTTGAACTATAAACATGTAAATAATAACGTATCGTTAATAAAACACGCAATGATTACATCTTCGCAACCAACTCTTGATGCGCAACAATTGTTTAAAAATTTGAACAAATAAAGTATTTGTATTCTCAAAATGTTACCATGGAATCATCCATGCTTCGTTGGTATTCATGTTTCAATTCATTTCAAAGACGGTAATAAGATAATAAAAAGCAGATATGGTGATATTAATGGACGTGAAGGTGACATTATTGAACAAATTGACGTGTATTTATATGACACTTCTGTATTAAAACATAGACTTACAGAACGCAACGTATGTGACATACTGTCGGACTATACTGGAACCACTGGAATAACTGAAGACATTGTACAAATATATTATATGAAGAGTGTCAAAAATATATATAGAATTGACGACAGAGGATCCGAACATGACTTCATGATCTAATCATCTAATAATTTTTCCATGTTGGCTTTTATCATAGATACATCTACGAAGACAGCAGTATTATCTTCTTTGTAAAGTGTTATTTTGTTTCTTGTCTCAACAATATCATCTATTATAACCAATTGTGTATTGTTCACTGCAAACCTTATACATGTGTCGACAACTGCACAACTTGTAATATTTATATCATCAGCATCCCAAACAGTACCATCACTTTTTTTCGTAAGTGTAAACCTTTTTGTTGAATCTTGTTCTAAGGTTTGTTCGTGATATTTCAATATTTTTTTAACCATAGCGGCATGTTTTCTGTGTTTGAATCCAATTATGCTAACTGGGTTTGTAGAACTGCAAGCTAAATACTTGTTATTATTTTGTAACATGTAAACATTGGCTGATATAGAAGATAATGCCTTCATTTATTATTCATATAGTTGAAAAGTTTTATATATTTTTACAATCTTTTTGAAGAAAGAATCACATAACTCTCCAACATGAGATCATTCAAATATCGATCAGATAACACATGGTGTGACCTTATAAGTTCCTTAATTGTTTCTGTGACATTTTCGATAACAATCTTAGCTTTTTTATATTCAGAGCTTTTAGGATCATCCAATACTCCTGAATTCAAACTGTACTCAAAGTCTGCCAAGTAAGTGTATAACACCTCAAAGATTGTTCCGCGAAACATCATACTGTGTTTTATGTACATTTGTGTATATCTTGAACTGAATTGCATGCAACGACTTATTTCCTCGTAAGTGAATTTGTGATATATCGGTACGTTTATGTTGGTATACATAATTTACATATACATGAGCAAATCTTTTTGCTTTTCGTACCAGGAATCGATTAAATTTGAAATGTCCGTTTAATAATCTGAATATACATACATGTAATCCATGTAATCCATGTAATCCATGTAATCCATGCAAAATGGATTCCTTTTGGGGTTGTGCGTGTCTTGCCGAAATGGACGTGTATTCTGTTGTGCATTATAAGGGTCTTGATTACATCAAAACGGATGAAAAGACGTGGGAGTGTATTGGTTCATGGCAAAGTATCCCTCAGCAAATTGATATTGAAGGCGGGTGTCATGTTGAAAAACGAGGTAGAGGTAGACCAAGAAAACAGCTATTAAAACGTTCATTCCATGCATTGAGAAATACGAATTAAATTAACCAAAAATGAATTAACCAAAAAAAACCAAAAAATATAATATTTTCCTTTGTAATGTAAATGAAGTTCGGCATTGTTGGGGGTGGAGCTGCCGGCTTGTATTGTGCATGGAAGATATTGCAACAAGATGCATCACATGAAGTACATGTGTTTGAAAAGTCATCCCGCATTGGTGGCCGAATATATACAAAGAATTATAAAGGCGCTAAGCTTGAATTGGGAGCAGGTAGACTTAGTGACAATCATAAATTATTACTTTCTTTGTGTCACCATTTCAAATTAAACCTTATTAAAATCGGTAACAAAACGACGTATTTTAAGGATGGAAAGAAACAATCCATTGATATAAACAGCGTTATTAAAAATATAATTGATAAATCAAAGTCATTTGATACGTCGTACCTGAAATCAATGACTCTTGACATGTTTGTGAGATCTAATAAAATACTCGTATCATCCGAACTTGATGATCTTATATATGCATTTGGATATCATGGTGACTTTGAAAATTCTAATGCACATGATGCTATAGAAGCTATGAAACGTGATAAAGGCAGTGACATTCAATATTATTTAATTAATGGAGGCATGACAAAGGTCACAAAATGTCTCACAAATGATATCAAGAAAATGGGAGGAAAAATCAATGTCAACACTGGTGTACTTCAATGGGATGGTTTGAATACACTGACTTTTTTTGATGGATCACAACAATCGTTTGATAAAATATTCTTTTGCTTACCAAAAGCTGGATTGAAGGCTGTTTCTGTTGATGTATACGATAAAGACTTGGAGAAATGTCTCAGAACTGTTAATGAATGTTCTCTGATTAGAGTGTTTGCGAAATATGAGAAAACATGGTTTGACTTTATGAAGGAAACAGGCAAGGTTACTATGAACTCGACATTGTGTCATATTATTCCAATCAACTTTGATGAAGGCGTAGCAATGATTGTGTACGCAGATGAGAAATTTGCACGTTTTTGGCATAATATCGAAGAAAAATACGGAAAGACTGGGGTTGCTAATGAAATTGAAAAACAAATTGGATATGTATGGAAGAATGCACCCCGTGCTTCCTGGATTTATACAAAATATTGGGATTGTGGTGTACATTTATGGGGTGTGAATCCATTTAAATATTCCAACAAACCAGATTCTGTACATTTTGTATGTGGCGAAAGTGTAGCACATCACCATAAATGCTGGGTAGAAGGTGCTTTGGAAAGTGCACATGAAGCAATTCAAAAATGTTTTTTAACGACAAAATAATTTATGGTAGAATTTTAAAGGTCATTAATGTCTTTGCCTATTGAAAGATGTACAAGTATTACCGAATGTTTGCTAAATTTAGACGATGTACCTGACTTTGGGAAACCAAGCGGAAACTTGCCTCAAGTACCAGTGCAAATGCCCATGGCACCTCCACCACCACAGCAAATTAACCAATCAATGTCTCAGGTTCCTGATGGTACTTCTGGTAAAGGCGAAGGGTTTAAACTTGGTTTTCCATCTATGCCGTCTCTATCTTTGCCATCTTTTTCACGTAATGACGAATCAGAAGATCAAACGCCGGTACATCCCATTACAGATGCATTTGATAAATTAAATGATGACTATAAATGGTTTATAGATTCACGAAAATCTTTCTTTGATGACAATTTTGTGAAAATAGAGAATTTTATTGAAAATATTGGAGCTGGAAAAGCAATTGGAGAAGCAGCTGGAGATGAAGATGGAGATGAAGCTAAAACTGAAGATGAAACTGGAGCTGAAGAAGTATCTGGAGATGGAGCTAAAGAAACACCTGGAGATGAAGCTAAAACTGAAGAAGTATCTGAACCTGAAGTTGGAGATGAAGCTAAAGAAGTATCTGGAGCTGGAGATGAAGAAACACCAGGAGATGGAGCTAAAACTGGAGAAGCAGAAGCAGAGGCTGGAGCTGAAGAAACATCTGAAGCTAAAAGCTCGGATAAAGGAGAAGTAACACTAGATAATTATGTCGCAGAAAAATACATTGCAAATTATTTTAATAAATACGCTTTGGACGATCCAAAATACAATCCATCAAAAGTAAATGTATTCTACAATCTTTTTTTGTTATACTTATCGATGCTTAAACCGTCAAAAAAAACTGGTGAAACCGGTGAAAATGATGGTAATGCTGAGGCGAATTCCGATAAACAATCCACAGGTGCAGACGAAGGAGCAGAAGCTGGACAAACTGGAGACGCAAAAGCAGGAGAACAAACTGGAGACGCAAAAGCAGGAGAACAAGCTGGTGATGATAAGGGAGGACAAGATGGTCAAGATGGTCAAAATGAAGGAGCTGGTAAGGATGGTGCTGGTGAACAAACAGTACAACAATCAGATGTTGTACCTATTGATATTTTGCTAGATAACATCAATGTTTTCGTACAGACAAAACAAGTAGGAGGGATATTTAAGGCATTAGCTAAGGGAGCAGCTAAGAAAAAACTAGCATTGTTTTTAAAAAATAATTACAACAATATTTACAATGTTAAAGATGCCAATCTTTCATTGATATTAAGTGTAAAAGTTGAAAATGAAGACAAAATTTTAGAGGATAACCAGTCTTTTGAAAAAGCCGCAATTCAGGTTAAGAATGCAATTAAGGAAACAAAGGCGAGCATTAATGGAGACTATGCTAAGTTTATACCTAAATTATTAGATCTAGCACAATTTCTTCCAGACCAGGGTGAAGGAGATGATGAAGCAGCTGGACAAGACGGATCAGATCAATCCAAAGCAGCAACTAAACCACCAGCTGGCAAACCAGAAGGTGATGAAGCAGCTGTTACAGGTGGACCTGCTAGCACCCAAGATGGGGAGCAAACAACACAATCTGGTGGACCACATGGTGGCGGTGGAGGAGATGATGATAGCAAACAAGCACAAGCTGCGGCAGAAGTTAAAGCGGAAGTAAAACCTGGCGAGAAAGCTGGAACAGAAGGTGCTGAGCCTGGTAAGCCTGCTGAACCCGCTGAGCTTGCAGAATCCGCAGAACCCGGACAACCAGCCAAACCGGTGGGGGATCCTGCATCTGGTCAACCAACAGCAGATGCACAATCAACAACAGGTGCAGATGATAAAGAATTTATTAAAGAACTTGAAAATGCAGTATTGATTGGAAATGTCAACGATAAAAAGATGATTTTAAAGTCATTGCTTATAGCCCTCGAAAATATTATTGATTTCTTGTCAGGTGCTCAATGTAACGATGATATGTTTGGATCAGAATCCGACGACATAGGTGATAAAGTTGCTGTATATGCAAAATACGGTGATGAAACGTTGTTCTCAATTAAAGCAGCAAATGTTGCTGGCTCGGATAAAGCAACGTCACTTCTTACACATATACTTACTAAGGTGTGTATATTTAACAAACTCAATAAACCGGAAGATGTTAAAACCGTAATAGATGCATTTCCTCCCAAAGATGGGGCAAAGGTAAATTTTGAATACATTGTAAAGTTTGCTCAAGAAAAATTGGGTAATTTGAAAAAAATTAATGTTCAATATATATCGGAACACCTCACAGATGATTGTGCACGCAGTTTAATTTCGTTTGAAAAACCGCGAATCGGTAAAGCCGACACAATATTTGAGCTCCTTGTCGACATTTATAACAACTTTATTACAATTACCCCAAATGATGAAGATGCACCATCACATTCAGGTGAAGGTGGTGAAGATGAGGCAAGTAAGAAAGAAAGCAAAAAAGGTAAACCTGAAAAAATAATTGGCTTTGAATCGGTTGCAACATTCATTGGTAAAAGCTCCGAAATACTCAAAGGGCTTCAAACAATAAACTTGAATCCAGATGTTAATATTCTACGATTGTTAGACGATCATTTTGGCGCTGTTTTAACAATACGTCGTATCATAACGGAACTTATACCCAAGAAAAAGAATCTTGACAAACTTACCAAATTGTTAGAGAAGAAAAGCAAAGATAATAATGAAAAGTTGGTAAATACAATAATGATTATTTATGGAGCTTTTGAAAACAAGAGTGATCTATTCTCGAAAAATTCAACTGATTACGAAGCAATTCGTAAGAAGTATACGGAAAGTATCAAAAACACAGATCTAATAGCTGCGATGTCACTAAACAAACTTTGGGAGAAACTAAACGGCGCTGAAAAAGTGATTAATTTCAAAGATGTTGACGGTCCAAGTACAGGAGGGCCCGAACCAGGTGGTGAACAAGCAGGCGAACCTGCAAGTGGACCTGAACGAGAAGGCGATGCAGTTGTGGATCAAGGTGCTGAAGGTACAGATGATAAATCTGATGGTGATGATGAAGACGACCCTGATAAAGTAAAAAAAGTAGCTTACCAAGATAGGACAGCAGCGCCATGGGATAAACCTACTAGAGGACCGGCTGGAAGCGGGGGTGATGCTGTAAACTGGCCTAAATTACGTGGAGGGAAGTTAAAAGCCGGTACTAAGTCAATGATATCCAAAGTACATGGACATAAAGTGAAATTTAACGGATATCAATATTGTATCCATCAAATACAAAACATATACTATATAGAAACCAAGCATTTCGGAATTATACCGGTCAAAAAAATCAAAGGGCAATTTGTTATATCAATTTAAGATCTGGGGAAACTAAATGGTCGAGTCTTACTCTTTAAAAATAATATCAGTCCTGCTACCATCAATGTAATGCCTACACAATATACACCAACCCATCGTATTACAGTTTGTGACAGCAACATGTAATTGAAATCAGAATCAATACATGTACAATTGTTTTTGTTTAGGTCTTGAAGGTAATCAGAAGAAATCTTTGCAAACGCTATCGTGATAAAGAAATATATAACTATTATAATTCTTATCATCTTTTGTGAAACATTGACCATTAATGCCCCTACAACTATACCTAATGTAATTAAAATGTACACGATCACACACCAAAATCGCCAGTTGATTGCACAGCTACAACCACTTGTTAACATACGATATACATAATAAATTATTGGGAATATTGCAAAAATAGTGACAATATTACTTATAAGCAAAATATCAGACACTATATCCTCCATTTTAATTGTAGAGAAGAAATCAAAATGTATGACTTGTCTGATATATCAAGTATATTTGAAAACTTTTCATATATGAATGTATATATTGTCACAATCATAAATGAATTTTCACCATTATCGGTTATCAATGCGAACACCTTACAAGTCATTTACAAAGACATATTCTTACTTCCACTTGGTTATTTTTGTCGGAACACTCGTATACTACATAAAACACTTATTTGCTTAGAACAAAATATTCCCGTCTTTATGACAGTGTAATTCAGAAGTTTTAATTTCTTGTGAATTACCATAAACCCATGCGATTATATGATCTTTTCCTTTGTCGACTATGTCACGTTGCGGTGCATAATGTGTGAGAACTATACATTTCTTACCATTCACAATAACATTATTTAAAGCATCTTCGATAAACTCAATGCATTTGTTATGCATTTTTCGGTGGGTTCTTGGAGTAATAAATGTTGAATCACTCGTTTTTATTTGGGCAAAATCATGAATAAAATATGATGATATATCATCTATGTTACTCCATAGTGGAGTTCCTATCACTGTAATGTTATCCGACAAATCAAATGTGGTGTTATTAAGAATGTGTAGATTCGGAATTTCGCTTGCCAGAAATTTTAATTGCATATTTGTTGCAGACATTGTTGCAAATAAATACTCATAGTTTCCAGGGACAAGAAATACATGTTGATATTGCTTACATACATTGTTCAGGAATTTTGAGTAATCTTTTGAGAATGGATTTCCTATGTCTCCACAAAGTGCTAAGTATTCACTGGTAGGCTTGATTGATGGTATAGGATTCTCTTCAAGGTGAAGATCTGACATATACTGAAGTTTCTTGACACAACATTTCACTTTCTCGCGACGGAACACATATTTCCTAAACGTTGTCCTTGCTAACATCATATATCTACATATATATAGTCACCTTAAGTAATTATTAATATTCATCTTCGGAGTTCAAAAACGCATCATATTTGGTTGAACTATTATCAATATAATTGGGATTCGCAATCACACCACAACCACCATCAGTTGAACAAATTATCACATGACTTTGTAAACCGTCTTCTATATTCAATGGATTTTCCTTGATATTATCCTTTACTTTATAATAATGCCCATCACGTGTACACATGTCAGTTGAATATCTTGCTTGATATGCGCTATAATTTCTGTTATTGCCTGTCACAAGATCTATATATTTAAATACCTTACATTCACCACGTAATGTATAGTGAACACAGTTCTTACATATAATGATGTTTGCCATTGTACAATGTTATATGTAACATTTCTTTAAATAAATATAAGTGTGATCTTGGATATTGTGAATACTTTCAATACTTATCTCAATACTTATCTCAATACTTATGTCAATACTCCACGAAATGATTTTCGGTGATATGGGGTTGCACCGTGCACTTTCAAAGCTTCCATATGTTCTTTTGTCCCATATCCGACGTTTTTCCCCCATCCATACTCAGGATGTTGTATTGACAACCGCTTCATATCATTATCTCTCTCAACTTTGGCTAAAATACTTGCTGCAGCTATACAAATATACTTGTTGTCACCACCAACTACACTTGTGTAAGGTACATGTTTATATTGTCGAAATCGATTGCCATCAACCATAACATGATCAAAATTTACACACATTCTATCTAACGCCCCATGCATAGCCTCATACGTGGCTTCAAGGATATTGATCTCATCGATTCTTTGAGCATCTACTTTACAAATGCTGTAATCAATTGCATTGTCTTTAATGAATTCAGCAAGCTCTTCACGTTGTTTTTCACTGAGTTTCTTTGAGTCTTTGATTTTTTCTACCAAGGGGTGTTTATATCCAGGATCCCATATAACTGCCGCACAACACACATCTCCAGCCAAACACCCGCGCCCACATTCATCAACACCAACATAAATTTTATCCGTGTCAGTATTTTGAAGCATATACAATATAATAAAAATATTGTTTAAATCAAAACATGAACATTTCTAAATTATTGAGAATAATCACTTTACAGAAAACTATAACTAGAAACTTTTTAAATGTTATTATTCAAGACGATTCCATCCCACCATCGATAAAACGTAAAGTAATTTTATACGTTAACGGTGATCGACGCTTGTCTATACAAAAATTAATAAACGACATAAAAAAAATCAAACAAAATGGTGGTGTTGGTGTTGGTGTTAATATATTTAATTGGGTTAAAATCACACAACCGCTACAACAACCGCAACAACCGCAACAACCGCAACAAATACAATCAGTTATCATAAATAACGTAGAATTTAATATTGGAACAAAAATAGGCGAAGGAACTTTTGCAGAAGTGTTTGTTGATAAAAATGTAGTGCTTAAATTGTTTAAAACAATGAGTACACTAGATATGTTCACAAATATCAAACTATGCATTACCGAATTCTTAGAAAACTTTACCACACAGTTTACATCATTTCCAAAAACCACAAATATTTTCATGACCACACATAATAATATATTTGTAGAAAATGTAATTGTTCGTAATGAAAGTCGTTATGGATATATACTTGATAAACACCATGGTACATTATCACAACTAGTAAAACAAGATTTAAATATTGAAGTACTGAATAAAGTAACAGATTATCTTACAAACAAAAATAAATACAGGTTAACAGGTAAGGATAACAAAAATAAATACAGGTTAACAGGTAAGGATAACATAAATTACATACATGGTGATATCAAGTTGGAAAACATATTATATACCGATAATTCCCCCTATATCCATGACTTTGATGGTGTTTTCGTTTACAATGAAGACACACTTAGTCATATTATTATGACACTATACACAAGAGAAATATATATAACACCATTGTTTACACATCCATTTTTTGCTTGGTACAAATATCATATTAGAACGAACAATATAAACGATATTATTAACAATATGAAGACTGAAGTAACAAATCACATGCTGCTATGGAAATCAATGTGCAACTTAAATACTTCAAGCAATTCAAGCAACATAAGAGATTTACAAACATACATACAAGAGTGTTTAGATTATATTTATGAAGATATTTACGGTTCGTTTATAGAAACATTGTTTAAAAAAGAAAATAATTTAATCATAGACTGGATTAAAGAGCAACTTCCATTATTTGACAAATATTCATTTGGTATGTCTCTATTGATATATACTCAAATATATTTACCAAACCAATCAGAAAACAAAGAAAAAATTGAAACGTTGTTCAATTTGTCATTTGAAATTATCAAAGAGTCGCTAATTATTGAATCATCAAAAGGAGGAGCAAAACAAGTGAAGCGAAATAAAAGAGGAGGAATGCCACCACCACCAAAATTAAATCTTGGAACTTCACAAGTTGATCTCAATCAACTTTATGAAGAAATAAGTCAGACTGTGATAATTACCGATATAAGTCAGACACAAAACGGAGGTTATAAAATCAAAACATTTAAAAAGTAACTTCACATTTATTTGTTTTTAATATATATATTATATATAAGATGCCCAAAGCTACTCCTAAAGCCAACCAACCCAAATCTTTCTTCCCATCATTCTCAGACTTTATAAAATCTTTCTCTTCAACTGCTAAATCAGTAAGTAATACTGTAGATAAAGTACCAGTTGTTGGTACTGTTAAGAAAGGCGCAACTAAAATTGTGACCGATGTAGCAAAAACTACTGTGAAAACCACTAAAGATGTTAGCAAAGTAGGTTATAAGACAGCTTCAACTATTGGTAAGACTGCATCTAAAGCAGTCAAATCTGGCACTAATACTGTAACAGGTAAGAAAAGAACTAGGAAAACCAAGTAAATGAATAATCTTGAATTAATTATTTTTTTAATCTACCATCTGTTATACAGGTATCTTTGAAAGAATCCTTGAAAGAATGTTTGAAAAAATGTGGCGACATAAAACCCATTATGAACTGGTTCAACTGGTTCAACTAGTTCAACATGTTCAGTAGGCTCTTCTACAACTGGTTCTTGAAGTGGTTCAACTAGTTCAACATGTTCAGTAGGCTCTTCTACAACTGGTTCTTGAAGTGGTTCAACTAGTTC
>Ga0129333_10001959_pt1 | contig 18953 bp, 20 predicted proteins | sample CPB6_08_DNA_FD_94474 | JGI IMG/M metagenome (GOLD analysis project Ga0129333, IMG submission 94474) | Freshwater to marine salinity gradient microbial communities from Chesapeake Bay, USA - CPBay_Sum_0.6_0.8_DNA | ecosystem: Environmental > Aquatic > Marine > Coastal | place: USA: Chesapeake... | reverse complement strand
CAGTTGAAGCAGCAAGGAAAAAAATCAATGAAGATATTGTTCGTATTATAGATGAACAAACTGATAGAGCCTATCAAGTTGCTGAAGCATTTAAACCACTTGAAGAAGAATTAAGAAAAGTTACATTAGAAGGTGATCAACTTAAAATGTCACCTTTTGAGAAAGAAATAAGCAATATTAATGCTAAAGTAAATGACATGGCACAAAATGCCAGAGAAAAATTTGCTGAAGCATTTGGTGAAATCACGCCTGCTAACATGGATGAGTTTGAGCAAGGCATGATTAGAATAAATCAAAACGCAGATGAACTAAAAGGTAAATTATTAGAAATGGCTAACACAAGCCGTACATTTGAGTATGGTTGGAATGAAGCCTTTAAATCATATATGGATAGTAGTACAAATGCTGCTAAAAGAGCAGGTGATATATTTACTAGTGTTACTAGTAACATGAATAGCGCAATTGATAATTTTACTAAAACAGGCAAATTTAGTTTTAAAGATTTTGCCAAAAGTGTTATACAAGATATATTAGCCATACAACTTAAAGCAAGTGCTGCTAAAATATTTGGTGGTGGCGGTGGAGGCACTAGTATTTTTAGTATGCTAGGAAATTTATTTACTGGCGGTGGTGGATTTGGTACAGGCAGTGCTTTTGGTAACTTAGATTTGGGAGGCTTTTTCGCAAACGGTGGTACACCTCCAGTGAACAAACCAAGTTTGGTAGGTGAGCGTGGGCCTGAATTGTTTGTGCCAAGAACAACTGGAAGTATTGTACCAAATGAAGCCATGACTAAAGGATTAGCTACTGGCGCAGTTAATGCTCCAGTCACTAATAATTATATAACTAATAATATTTCAGCCTTAGATGCTAAAAGTGTAGCACAATTATTTGCGGAAAATCGTAAAACATTACTAGGAACTGTAGAAATGGCAAGACGAGAAACGCCTTACGGAGCATAACATGGCAGGATTACAAACAATTGTTAATTATTGTAATGGACTTACAATGAATCGTAGAAAAATGGTAGGCATACAGTTTACAAGAAATGAGGCACAGCGTACCAGTCTAACACCAACTACTAATCCATGGCGTTTTAATTTAAGCATAGCAAATCGTTTTAGATATTGGAGTAATAGAGATTTATTAGAAGCACTTGATACATTAGATCGTTATCAAGCAGAAACTATAACATTTGGTAATTTACCCGCAATCAATTGGATATTTCGTTATCAAGGTACAATGAATAGTTTACAAGTAAGCACATTGGCTGTACAAAGTTTTGTTGGAAATCAATTAGTCTTACAAAATTTACCAGGTACACCAAGCACTAGAGTTTTATTTGAACCAAATGATCTAATACAAATTGGAACTATCCCACATCCCTTTACAAGCACTACACAAGTTGTAAGAGGTGTAGATAGTACAATTACAATAACAACAAATCGTGGTAATTGGTTTGATAGTAGCGTAGCAGGATTAGGAATAACAGTTGGAGTTGATTGCCAATTTAAAATGTTTTGTCCTAATATGCCAACATACAAATTGATACCAGGTGGTTATGAAAAAGTTGGCACTACTTTAGTTAACAATGCGTTAATTGAATTTAGTGACAATTTTGAACTTTATGAATATATTGAGAGTGTATAATGCAGGTTATTCCAGAGGTAGGTAATAATACACCATTTATAAACAGTGCTGAATTTGTAAAAATGACTGTTTATAACGAATATGGCAATACCAGTAATGGTGGCATAAGTGCCATTTATACATTTAGTAGCGCATACAAAGATGAAACAATAAGTGGTACAACATATGAAGCATTAGGTGGTTTATTGTCAGTTGGCGCACAACCAAGAGATATTCGTGTTACGCAAGGTATGACAAGTGTAAGCCTTAGTGGTGTAAGTGGAAATAATATTGCTATTGTTTTAGGAACTAGAATTAAAGGAAGTAAACTAGAAATATTGCGTGGCTTTTATGGAAATACAAGTAACACATATTATAATTTACAAAATACCTATAATCGTTTTACAGGCATAATAACAAGTTACAATATTAGCAATGAGTATGATAATTTAAATCATAATGATACCTATACTGTAACAATTAATGCTAGTAGTTACAAAGCAATTTTGGAAAATCGTATTGCTGGCAGAAAAACAAATAAAAGTAGTTGGCAATTTTTCAATACAACAGATAGTAGTATGAATAATGTTTATAGCATAGCTGATCAACAATTTGATTTTGGCAAACCAGTAACAGCAACCGCAACAACTGGTAGCGCAGCCAGTACAGAAACTAGTCAGGCTGTTAACAATGAGATTGACACAACTGGTGGTGGAGGTTTCTAATGATTCGTAATGGAAACAAATATGATACTCCACATGTTATTCGCATGTTACATAATTTTAGAAAATTAAATCCAATAGAGTCATTAACTGATATGGGTGATGAAACACATGTAAGCATGTTGTATAACGCTATCATACATGGGCGTGGTATAGCATTAATAGCAGAAAAAACTGAACCAATTGGATTATTTTTATCTATAATTGATCAAAATATATGGGATCCAAAACTTATTGTATTAAAGGAATTGGCATATTATGTTGAACCAGAATATCGCAATACAACTATAGGTTATAGACTTATAACAGAATACAATAAACAAGCAGAATTATTAGTAAAAAATAACAGAATTAAATTTTATACAATGACTAAAACAACTAAAAGTCCTGATTTGGATTTTAGTAGATTTGGATATAATAAAGTTGAAGAAACTTGGGTAGCAGGAGTATAACATGGCATTTGTTAGCGCACTAGTAGCAGCAATAGGATTAACTGGTTTCGCAGCCACAGTGGCTACCTTTGCCATTAAAGCAGTATTGAGTTTTCAAGTAAGCAGATTATTAGCAAATCGTGCTAGTAAAAAAGCTGCTGGTACAATGCCAAGTGGTAGTCGCCAACAATTGCCACCAGCTACAGATAATAAATTACCAGTACTTTATGGTACAGGATTTATTGGTCCTAGTATTACTGATGCTAAAATTAGTACTGATCAAAAAACTATGTGGTATTGTTGTAGTTTTGCTGAAGTTACAGATACCACAGCAGGTAGCGCATATACATTTAATGAAATTTACTATGATGGTAAACTAGTTACATTTGGTACAGGAGCCGACGCAGCCAAAGTTGTAAGTTTAACAACTAACAGCACAACACCACAGGTAGATACAAAAGTTGCTGGTAGTTTATACATATATTTGTTTACAAATGGAAGTAGTAGTGGCGTAAACACTGGTGGTCAAACTGCTATACAAATTATGAGTGATAGTGATATTCCTAGCGATCAAAGATGGAATAGTGCCTTATACACAGATAATGGTCAATCAGCAGATATGACTAATACCTGTTTTGCTATTGTTAAAATAATTTATAATCAAGACGCAGGTATAACAAGTATTGGTAGTGTTCAAGCAAAACTTACAAACAGTTTAACAAAACCAGGTAGTGTTATTAAAGATTACTTGCTTAATACTAGATATGGTTGTGCTATTCCATTAGCACAAATAGATACTACAAGTTTGACAGCATTAGATACATATAGTGATGGATTAATTGATTACACTGATACAAGTGGCAATCCACAAACACAAGTTCGTTATAGAATAGATGGTCCAATCGATACAGGCACTAATTGCTTAGATAATTTACAACAATTAGTTGATGCTTGCGATAGTTGGTTACAGTATAGCGAATTAGAAGGTAAATGGAAAGTTGTTATTAATCAAAGTTATACAGATTATACAACGTTTAACAGTTTGTTTAGTGTAAGTGATGAAAACATTGTAGGACCATTAGAAGTTAATCCAGTAGATTTAAATGCTACATTTAACCAACTAGAAGTACAATATCCAAATACTAATATTAAAGATCAGATTGATAATTGTTTTGTGGATTTATTTACTGAATACCCAAGTTTATTAAACGCAAATGAACCTGTTAATAAATTAGTAGCGCAATTTAGTATAGTTAATAATTTTGTTCAAGCAAAATATTTAGGTATAAGACGATTACTACAAAGCCGTGAAGATTTAGTAATCAATTTTGCTACAGATTATAGTGGAATAGTAATAGAAGCAGGTGATGTAATAAAAGTAACCAATGCTACATATGGTTGGACTGATAAGTTATTTCGCACAAGTAGTGTTAGCGAAGAAAAATATCAAGATGGATCATTAGGTGTAAGAATTGTTGCTTTTGAATATAATGAATCAATCTATGATGATGATTTAGACATAACAGATTTTGTCCCAGAAGCAAACACTGGACTAACTGATCCAAACATAATTACAACTCCTAATCCACCAACAGCAAATATTAATTTGTCTAATACTATTAGTGAAATTACAATTACTGGTACAGTACCAAATGTAGGATTAATTACTAATTTTGATTTTAATTATGGTAATACAAATGTAAGTGCCAATCATGTTTTTTATAGAACAGTAAGTGGTAATGGTCAACCACTAGTTGGTAATAGTAATATTAGTATTACATCTACTGACCTTCCAACTGGAAATTATTATTGGAGCGTTACTGCTAGAAATCAATTTGTTGGGGTAAGAAGTAATAGTAACAGTAGTAGTTTTGTTGCCAATTGGCCCGGCCCCAGTGTTACCTCATACAATAGTATCTCAAATACAGGTGGAGTAGCAGGAGGTAATATTAAAGCGAATACAATAAGTTTTAATAATATCACAACAGGAACAAGTTTTAGTGAAGTTTTAGTAAGTTATGGATATTCAATATCTGATCCACCCAGCACTGTAAATTTACCTGCTAATTTAGCAAGTATGGGTTCAGGAGCTAATACTGCCAATATATTAGCTAATAATTTTTTAATTCAACCAAAATATCTTATTGGTACAAATGTTGCTAGTAATTTAGTTAATCCATATTACCAAGGTACAAGTAATACAGCTAACGGTTTTCAAGCAAATAGTACAGGAACATTTACTCCAGCTTTGGCAGCACAATTAGCAGCAAATACTGGAGATAGTGGATTTTATCCTGTTGATATGGCATATTATGGCAATCTAGCGGCAGGCATCTATATTGATTTGGTTTATGAGTGTATTATGTTTAGTAACGTAGATAGCAATATACAAATGGCAAGTTTTATAGGTAATTCTGCCACTGATCAATTATACACATCCGTTGATAGTACATTAGAAACTATTGAATTAAAAGCAAATTTGCCAATAAGGCATGAAATTAATACAAGTTTTACAGGAATAGGTGGATCATTTGATTATGCTGGTGTAATGTTGAGAAATATGAATGGTGCAAGTAATGTAATTTTTAGCACAGGTCGTATTTCTATTAGTAAGTCTAAATAATTAAAAGGAAACAAATAAAATGAGTTTATTGTTAAATGGCGCTAAAACGATGACAATTGCAGGCACTGAAATGCAATGTCTTGAAATTTACACTGGTGAGGCATACACTTTGCCCATCAATTTTACATACAGTAATGGTGGTGCTGTTAACGCAAATGGTTGGACATTAGCAACTAGTGCCAAATTTTATACTGTAACTGATGTAACTTATAATGCTTTAACTCCTAACGAAGTCGTTTTAGGTAATTTGACATTAAACGCAACTCAACCAAATGCTAATGCTTATACATTACAAACTAATTTTATTAATGCTAATGCTGGTACTGCCTATTTATACGTAGGAAATAATATAACTGGTACAGCAAATGTTGGTATTCCAAATGTAGCATTAGCTAATAGTACTGCTAATAGTACATTGGTTTTAGTTACATTAACTATAAGCAAAGCAAGCACAGCAAACGCAAGTTTAACAGATATAAATCGTGAACCATTAGGGTTCATAGTAAGGTACCAATAAAAATGTCTGATATAACTGCCAATATTGTATTACAACCTGTAAATTTAGATATTACAATGGATAATTCTATTGTAGAAGTTGTTACAGAACCTATAAATTTAAACTTAAGTTTAGGAGGATTTACAGGAGCTGGAGGTAACAATCAAGAAATACAATATAATTATGGTGGAATATTAAATGGCATACCTAATGTTACATATAATGGTTCTAATTTATCATTAGGAAATATTTCAAATATAAAAATATTAGGTGGAGTAGCAAATTATGCTATTATTACTGATGGAAATGGTAACTTAAGTTTTGGTAATGTTTTAAATGCTAATTTCGCTAATTTCGCTGGAAATATTACAGTAAATGCTCAACCTAATATTACTAGTTTAGGAACTTTAGCTAATTTAAATGTTAATGGTCCTGCTAATTTAGGAAATATTAGTAATTTAAAAATATTGGGTGGATCAAATAGTTATGTAATTTCAACTGATGGAACAGGAAATTTAAGTTGGGCACCTTCTGCTAATAGTAATTTTGCAAATTTTGCTGGAAATATAACATTAGCTAATCAACCTAATATAACAAATGTTGGAACTTTAACAAGCTTAAACGTTTCTGGAAATGTAAATTTTACAGGAACTAATGTAACTTTAGGTAATAGTAATGTTGTTCACATAAATGGCGGATTAAATGGATATTATTTACAAACTGATGGGACAGGAAATTTAACATGGGCAGCAGGAACAGCAAACGCAAATGGGACTGTTGGTGGTGCCAATACACAAGTACAATTTAATGATGCTGGATCATTTAATGGAGCGGCTAATTTTACATTTAACAAAACATCAAATGTATTAACAGTTCCAGGTAATGTCGTAGGTGTTTTTAGTGGTCCAGTTATAAATTTTAATTATGGAATTGAAAATGCTGAAATAATTTCTAACCAAACAGGAACCTATAATTTTGATTTATTAGGTAATAGCATAAGATATACCAATGCCAATGCTACTGCCAATATTACAATTAATTTTAGAGGGAATTCTTCAGTTACAGCAAATACATTATTAGGAAATGGTCAAAGCATTACCGCAACATATGTTTTACAAACCGGAACTAATAATTATAGTGTAAGCAATATTAATATAGATAGTACGTCCCAAACAATAAAATGGATTAATGGCGTAAATCCAACTACAACAGCAAATAGTAAAAATGCTTATACTTTTACAATAATTAAAACATCAACAACTCCTACGTACGATGTTTTAGGTTCTTTAGGAAGGTTTAGTTAATGTCTTTTACCTCAACTTTTAATTCTTTGAGCGCAAGGGGATTCGGAGCAGGTAGTGCCTCTGGATCAGGATCTTATGCCCTAAGCGCAAATATAGGAAATTTTGAGTATAGTCAGCAAGCCATAAATCCTGATGGTAATTTTTTAGCAATTCAAGGAAATAGTCAATCATTTGGTGGAAATTGTCTAATTTATAAAATTAATTCAGGAATACCAAATTTACAAACAACTTTAAATGCTAACATTGGAAATGCTTCATTATTTGATACTATGTCATTTAGTTACGATGGTAATTATTTCTTAAGTGGTGGATTTGCTCAAGATAGTGGTAATTTTACTAATAATGGATTAGTAAGAGTTTGGATTAAAAGTGGAAATACATGGGTAACTCAACAAGATATTTCAGGAGTAGCTAATAATGATTTATTTGGTAAAGTTTCAGTAATTGATAATGATGGTCAAAGATTTTTAGCATGTGGTAGTTTAAATCCTAGGATTTACAATAGATCAGGTAATAGTTGGAGTCTAGAGGCTAATATTCAACCAGTTGGTAATCTTGTTATTTTTGATGGAGATATGGATGCTAATGGGACAGTCATTGGCATTGGATATCCTGAATATTCAAATAATCAAGGTAAAGTAGAAATATATAATAGAAGTAATACAACATGGTCATTAACAACAACATTATATGGATCAAATATTAATGCTTATAGTTTTGGTAGAAGTTTAAAAATTCATCCATATGGTAACCTTATAGCCATAAGTGAACCAGACGCAAACGTTGGAAACATATCCAACGTTGGACAGGTTTATATTTTTTCTTTAATTTCTAATACATGGACACAAACTCAAATATTAACTCCTGATCCATTTTATCAACAAGATTTTTTTGGTGGTATAAAAAATATGATTGACATTGGTAATTCTTTTTTAACAATAGGTAGTAATAATTTTACTCCTAATGTAGGATTTGCCCCTGGAACAATATTCACATATCAATTATTTTCAGGTAATTATGTATTTCAAGATATTTTATATAATCCAATAGCAAATTCAACTAATTTTGGTACAAGTATTTCAATAAGTGAAAATGCTCAATATTTAACAACATTTGTGAGTTCAAATAGTACAAGTAAATTGCTTTTATACAGTCAATAAAATTATATAAATACAGTATACACCATAGACTTGCGAGACAGCACACTGTGGTCAACATGCGAGATAGCAGAGAGGAAAGTATGAAAACATCTAAAGAAAAATATTGGAATCAAAAAACCCAAGCTCGGCTTCGTGGAATTGATTTCACCCTTACATTTGAACAATGGTGGGATATATGGCAACAATCAGGTAAATGGGAACAACGAGGGCGCAAAAAAGGTCAATATGTTATGTCTCGTATTGGTGACCAAGGAGGATATACAATAGATAATGTATTAATTCAATCTAATGCCGATAATAATCGTGATGCCGCACCAAATAGAACATATACAAAAAAATCCTTTATAAACAGAATACCATGGAATAAGGGGAAAAAAACAGGACCTTTATCTTTAGAACATAAAGAAAAAATATCAATAACACTGACCGGTGTTTCTAAACCAAGAAAGAAGGAATTAGCAAATGGCTAAGTTTTCACAAAACACCCTCTCGCAAGTTGCTGGCTTTGATGGACAAATTCTAGCACAAAACTTAATATACGATCAAAAAGATTTTTGGAACTTTGCTTGGAATAACATTACTAGTTATGTCAGCGGTTGGCAAACAGGCACAACTCCAGTCAATTTAACAGGTGCTACGATATCAGCACAGATTATTCGTCGTGCTATAACAGATTTTCATGACAGCAGAACAGGTCTAGATTTTCAAATACGTGATTATCCACTAGTTCCTGCTGTAGCAACTATAACAGCAACCAGTGCTATAGATAATACATTTACATGTGATACAACAGATTTGCTTTATGTAGATAAACCAATTCGTTTTACTGGAACTGTATTTGGTACTGTAGCAATCAATACCACATACTATGTTAAATCAATTATTACTAGCACAACATTTACAATAAGCACTACATCTGGTGGCTCAACATTTACACCAACAACAGCATCAGGAACTATGGTTGCTAATACAATTAGTCCAAGTCCAATTAATTTACCAATTACAAATGTTAATAATACAGCAGGTACATTTACAATGACTATTGATGCTGATACTTGGAGTTTGATTGCTGGTGACCCTGATTTAGATATTAATGCAACTGAACCAGCTTGTTTTACTGGTCGTGTTAAAATAAGTTTTCCAGCAGCTGGCGTTAACCCAGCATATGATGAGCAAGTATTTTTATTGTTTCTAGTAAACAGCGATGGTGTAATCAATTATGGCTAATCTTATACAAGTTTATAACAATGATGTAAGTGTAACAGTTGAACCTCCAGCAAATGTACAGGTAAGCATTAATCGTGCCCCTACTGGTAGTCAAGGATTACAGGGACTACAAGGCCTTCAAGGATTACAGGGTAGACAAGGCGTTCAAGGATTACTTGGTATACAAGGTACACAGGGTATACAAGGAATAGGTAATCAAGGTATACAGGGTGTACAAGGCATTCAAGGTAGCAATGGTGTACAGGGTTTTCAAGGTATACAGGGTATACAAGGATTTGGTAATCAGGGCATACAAGGCAGACAAGGCATACAAGGGTTACAGGGTTTAGGAATACAAGGTACACAAGGCATACAGGGATTTGGTAGTCAAGGTATTCAGGGCATTCAAGGTATACAAGGATTACAGGGTGTAGGAACACAAGGTACACAGGGCATACAGGGATTTGGTAGTCAAGGCATACAAGGCATACAAGGTATACAAGGCGCTAACATACAGGGCATACAAGGAACTCAAGGTATACAGGGCGCTAATATACAAGGTATTCAGGGCATTCAAGGTTTACAGGGCGCAAATATTCAAGGTATTCAGGGAATTCAGGGCATACAAGGCGCTAACATACAGGGCATACAAGGAACTCAAGGTATACAGGGTGCTAATATACAAGGTATTCAGGGCATTCAAGGTATACAAGGCGCTAATATACAGGGTATACAAGGAACTCAGGGCATTCAAGGTGCTAATATACAAGGTATACAAGGTATACAAGGTATAACTGGATCAGGTGGTAGTCCAGGTGGTAGCAATACAGAAGTTCAATATAATAATAATGGTAATTTCGCTGGAAGTAATGTTTTTAGTTTTAATAATACCAACAATACATTAACAATAGAAAATATATTTGTAAGCAACGCTATATCTAGCGCAAATTTATTACAATTTAATACAAATGCTAATGCTCCAACTTTTGTCACAGGTCAACTTTATTGGGATGATAATAAGGATACTGTAGCAATTGATATGATAGGTAATATTACCCAACAAGTTGGTGAAGACCAATATTATTATGTTAAAGCAAATGGTAATATTACTGCTGGTCAAGTAACAATGTTTAATGGTGTACAGGGTGATACTATTTTAGCAGCACCAGCAAACACTGCGTCAGTTGGATTTATACCAAGATATGTAATGGGTATAGCACCCGAAGATATTGGAAATGGTAATTTTGGTTATGTACAAAGTTTTGGGGAAGTATACAATTTAAAAACAAATGCTTTTACAGCAGGAAGTATTTTATATTTGGCAGGGAACACTCAAGGAAATCTTACCAGCACATTACCTACATGGCCAAATCCTGTTATTCCAGTAGCTGCTGTATTGGTACAAAGTAGTACACCAACTAGTACAAATGGTAAATTACAAGTTCGTGTTGAAACAGGAACAAGTTTAGTTGAATTACATGATGTTAATGTTGACAGTGGAAATTTAAATAATGGCGAAGCAATTGTATATGATAATGGTCTAAACGTATGGATTAATGGCATACCAGCACAAAGTAATAGTGTAGTTTTATCAAATTTAAATTTTTTAACAAACACACCTTTACCAGTAGTTTTTGGTAATTCTACAACATTATATCAGGACGTAACACCAAACGCAGAGTTTACATACGACAAATATGTAAATTTACTTACAGTAGCAAATATCAATGTATCGAACAACAGTAATTTAGGTAACATAGCAAATATTACCATATTAGGTGGAAGTAATGGTCAATCTATTATAACAGATGGTAGTGGTAATTTAAGTTTTTCTACAATAAGTGGAGGTGGCGAAACCTTCAATCCTTTCTTATTAATGGGTGGTTAAAAAATGGCAACAACATACAAAGTATTAGGGCAAAGTGCCCCAGCAGCAACAACACCAAGTGACTTATATACAGTACCAGCAGCAACAAGTGCTGTTTGTAGTACATTGGTCGCTGCTAATCGTGGATCAGCAAGTGGAACAATTAGAATCAGTGTAAGACCTGCTGGCGCAAGTCAAGCAAATCAACATTATATTGCTTATGATGTACCTGTTGCTGCCAATAATAGTTTATTTCTTACATTAGGTATAAGTTTAGCAACTACAGATGTTGTTACTGTTTATGCTAGTAGTGCTAATTTCAGTTTTAATTTATTTGGATCTGAATTAACATGAGTGTAAGCGTATTAGAAAATAATGGAATAGATACCACACGCATACGCAATATTCCAAATAGTCAACCTCCTGTTATTACTAATATAGGAACTAATTGGACTAGACCTAGTGAATGGCCTGCTGAAACAAGTATATCTGTAACAGACCAAAAGGCAGCAATATTGGTTGCTGTATATGATGACAATAACAATTGGGTACGATTTATAGGAACATGTAGTAGTGGTAACTATGTTGTTGATTGGGGTGATGGAGTAACTGATACAATTGCTAGTGGTGGCACAGCAAGTCACATTTATGATTACGCTACATTAAGTGGTAGTCCAACAAGTTATGGATATAAAACAGCAACAATTATTGTAACTCCACAAACAGCAAATTTAACACAATTAAATTTTAACTTAGGAGCAGGTACAGGTGAAACAAATTATCGTAGATACTTGGAAATATTAATAGGTAGTCCAAATTTAACATTATTAACATTACAATATAGCACAACATTTGCCACTAACGCAGTATTTCCATTATTAGAACATGTAAAAATTGTTAGTATGAGTAGTAGTTATACTAATTTTAGTAATTTGTTTTATGCCTTACAAAAATTACAAAGTATAGAATTACCTGACATGGGTAATGTAACAACAATGAGTGCTACATTTGGTTTACTTAATAGTTTAAGTAAATTTCCTGATTTAGTATTAAGCAATGTTACCTCAGCAGCAAATTTGTTTATAGACAATATAAACATGAAAAGTGTTGGTAATCTTAGTTTTCGCAATAATAGTAACTGTAATATTTTTGGATTGTTTGCTAATTGTAGAACCTTAGAACTAACAGGTAATATAACTGGACAAATTACTGATGTTGGTAATATGTTTGTAAACTGTCATCAATTGCGTAGTATTGGGTATGTACAAATGGAATACGCAACTAGTATACCTACCTTTACAAATTGTTATAGTTTAGAAACATTACCATATTGGAATACAGTCAATGTAGCAAATGTAAATAGTCGTTTTCAATCTTGTACAAATTTAAATAGTATTCCAAATTGGGATTATAGCAATGTCACTGATATGGGTAACGCATTTAATGCCTGTCAAAGTTTAACAGATGTAAACTTAAATTTACCTAAAGTAAGTAATTTATCAGCAACTTTTAGTAATTGCCAATCATTAAGAACAATTACATTATCAACCACTAGTAATTTAACAAGAACTGATAATATGTTTAGCAATTGTTTTGCTTTGGAACATGTTAATATAAGTAATGTAAGCAATGTAAGTAACGCTAGTTCTATGTATAGTGGCACATCAAGTTTGTCAACTATTAATGATCAAAGTTTTGGTAATTGTAGTAACACAAGATTAATGTTTAGTTTAAGTGGTATTGGTAATTTGCCAAATCAAAACTTCCCATTGGCAAGCAATGTAGACTCTATGTTTGCTAATACATTAAGTACATTAGAATTGGGTAACTTAGTGTTAGGTAACGCAAATACTTTTACTCGTACTTTTGATTTTAGTCGTATTAGTAACTTAAAACTTACACCAAATAGCACTGCTACAAGTGTTAATTTAAGTTTGATGTTAAACAACGCAACCAATGTAAAAAACTTTGAATTAGTAGGACCAAATATTACAACTATAGCAAATGGTGCTTTTTGTTTTAATGCTTGTACTAATTTAGAAAAAATAACATTACCAGGCACATTAACATTAACAACTAGTGGCGAACAAATGTTTCGTAGTTGTGCCTCATTGCGTGAAATACCAGCATTAATTTGTAATGTTGGGGTACAAGCAGATACAAATATTAGAAGCTTATCAACAGCAAATTTACAAGACATTAAAGGTAACACAATATTAACAACTGGTGGACTAACAAAATCAGCAATCGAAACTGTATTTGGTAATTTACAAGCAGGTAATAGTACATTACGCAATATCAATGTAACAGCAAACCCAGGCGTTGATACAGTTGTTACTAAATCAAGTAATACAACTAGTGCTAGTAATGTTGTTGTTATAGCCAATACAGTTGGATTAAGCACTGGTATGTTAGTTACTGGTAACAATATTAGTAATGGACGAGCAGTTACATTCCAAGACACTGGTGATACTGTCACACTAACTAATCATGGTATTAACAATAACACTATTGTTAGTTTTAGCACAATAACTACAACAACTGGAATTAGTGTATACACACCATATTATGTTGTAAACACAGCAGCAAATACATTCCAAGTAGCAAATAGCCAAGGTGGAGCAGCATTACCACTAACTACTGATGGTAATGGTACATTATTATATGGTACATTTATTGATACAATCAATGCTAATGCTAATATAATAATCAGTACACCCGCAAGTGGTACTGCTAATACACAAACATTAACATTTAGTGTATTGAATACTAGTATAGCAACATTAAAGAATTGGAGCGTAACACGATGAATGAAACAGTTGATACTAGTGGTTTTTACGCATATTTTGACAATTACCTACAATACAGTGATAATTGTATTACATTCCCAGATGGAACTACATTGGTAGAAACATTACATGATACCTATACGTATCCCTACGAAGGTTGGTATTATTTTACTGATGTAACACTTGCTGAAAAGTTTTTTGGAATATTAAATGCTGGAATCACTGATAGCCTTTCTTAAAACACTGCCAAGTTGGCTACATCAAGTTGCTGAAATACTAATTGTGGCTGTTGTTTTTATGACAATTATGACTTTCTTGGCTGGTGTTTGGTGTGGACTAAGAATAATTGGTCGTCGTAGTAATCAAATCAGCGAGATACAATTTATACCACCAAAAATTACCTTTGTAAACAAAACAGATAAATAACAAAGTAAAGTTGAGGTCCTTACTCTCTCCGTTTTTCAAACACACATATATTCCTTATATGTCAACTTTACAAGACCCAGCGCAATGCTGGGTCACCCTTTTCTAAGATTTGTTTTCTTGCTTTTTACGGAATTCTTCCATTTCTATTTTCATTTTGTCGAATTCTTTCATTATATGTTCTTGTGATTCCATACAAAATGTAATAGTACCGGTATGCCGTAGTAAAACACGTTTGTCTATCCATACTTTACCACCTAAATCACGCCAATTTTCACAAAATGTCCAATCTTCGCTATAATAGCGATTTTGTCTAACAGCAGTGTCAAAATATGTTTTTAAGTATTGATCAAACATTGGATCTAAACCAATATCATTTCTATACATTTTTACTGCTGGATGATTTTTCATTTTTTCAAATACATGTCGTTTCATTAGTAGAAATCCAGTACCAGCTTTACTAACTTCCTGTAACCCATCTGGTCCTTCTTCAGCACCTTCAAATCCATTTACTACCCATTTTATTGGAAATGTTTTCATTGGATACAAACCACCAATTACATCTACATTTCTATCTAATAGTACAAGTAAATGCCATGGTTCCCAACCAATATCAGCATCTACAAAAAATAAATGTGTTGGTTTCTCTGGTTCACTCATTGCTAGGAATTTAGCAGTCAATGTATTACGTGCTCGGCTAATTAAACTTTCATTGACCATTGTTTCCAATGTCCAATCAATACCAAGCTGTCTTGCTGTGTTAGCCCATTTTATAAAACTCATAAATGTGCTTTCTGTTAACATGCCTCCATAACAGGGCATAGCAATATGTACCCTTGTGGTACGCAAAAAGTCTACATTAACATTAACTTTTTGACCTTTTTGTTCTAGTTCATTTTGTTCTGGTGAGTTGTCCGTAATAACTTGTTCAGTCGTGGTAATTTGTTCAGTCATAATTATTTCCTTATACTTGGTTATTTATCATTTTGTTAGGTTGACTAAAATCATTAATTTTTCGAATTGATCTTTTATTCTCTTATCTTCCACAACACCATACATTAAACTTACTATACGCATATGATTTTCAATAAATCTACTAAATTTTTCTTCACCCATGTATATTGCTATTTCATTTTCAGTTTTATAGGTTAAATCAACATTTTGTACAGGAACACCTTGTGGCAAATGTGGTGGTATATTCATACCACTAATAATTTTTTGACCAGTATTTTCAACTCTTGCTTGGTATACTACACAAAAATGCTCAAGTGGTGTTAAGTTACTCATTTTAGTCCTTTGGTATTGACAAATTATTTCAAACATATAGGTTGCCCCCATTAAAGGGGGCGTGTCAGGATTTTAAAAATGTCATGTAACTTTCGTTACATTTTTATTTAGTTTTTTAGCGATATCTTTATAATTTTGTTTATTTGTATATTCACTATAAAAATTTATAAATTTATTTGCCTCAGTTTTACTTTTAAAGTAAAATGTACCACTACATGGTGTTTCTACATAATATGTACAATCACCCATAGCAAATACATCATGTAACATATATGCTTTCATTTAATTAAGTATAATAATTTTCCATTTTTGTCAGTTACAACTCTAACAGTTTTGCCACGATTGTGAAAACAATAATTGGGTAAAACATACCCATCTGTTTTACCTACAAATTGACATGGGTCACTACGATTTGAATAGCTAGCGTAACTGTCAAATACACTATTACCTGGACCAATCCCTGCAAAACAACTGGTATGACAACCAGTTGAGCAACCACCTAAAAGTAGGACACTTGCAATAATTATTGATTTCAATTAATTTCCTCACTAATTTTATCTTTAGCGTAATTAAGAATCCATTTATTTTGATATAACAACAAGGCAATACTATAACCTAATTTTTCTACCATTTCTTCTTTCAATCTAAGATTACGCATGCCATCGATTGCATGAATTGATTCATGTAATAATGTTTCTAATGCTTCCATTCCTTTAAGGTTTGGATTTATATAAATGCTTGCGTCAATAGGAACACTACATTTACCATCTAACTTTAAACATTCCTCATCAGGCAATTCTTTAATATCCCAATTTAATGGACCAATACGCAATTTTTTATTAAAAACTGATTTCATTTTATACCAAATATTTATTGAGTTTTTCAGCCCAGAAAAAATGATAGCCATCGACACTTCGTGCGATTTGCTGTAGCAAGGCAATTTTTTTATTGTGGTTAGGCATATCTTTGGCAGTTTCCAATAACTTGATGAGTACATGAATGTCATCATTGATCGCCTTGTTTAATTGTGACATAACAATTCCGTTAAATTGATTAATGAAAAGACAGTATAGCACACACTTGATTTATTGTCAAATGTGTGCTTGTTGTAATTACGCAACAGTTTGACGTTCGTCAATGTAGTCATTACACTCATTGCGATATCTATCTGTCATATCTAATACTAAGTCATCTAATTGATCACGCAGTTTTTTGTAACGAATGATACGCTCTACTACTTTAGTATTGTCTAGATTTAACTCAATTTCTGCGTTGATTAGCACGCCCTCAAACTCATTTTGTATCTCTCGTAAAATATCTAACTCATTCATTAACATTCCTCCATGTTGAATGTCTAGTATAGCAAACATGTAAAATATTGTCAAATAATTGTGGGGTTGCTAAAATACAACAACTGTCGTTAATTTACAACAACATGTATGCTAAATGTCGTTAAATGTTGACAAAAAATGACCCATTAGAATTTACAATTATTTTAATTTAGTATTAAATACATGTAGATGCTCGTCACATCTATCCATGTAATTATTTCTTTCTAATGAAATTTTGACATGATTCTCCGATTATGACTAGAATCCCCAGCTCGCTACTGGGGATTCACTTCTAGCAAATAGTTATATATGGAGTGACGAAATTGACGTACGGAGATTCATAAATTAAGGAAAGAAATATGATAACAATTGACCAAAGAGGCTGTGGCCAAGGTAAAACCACAGACGGTATTTACAAGCGTATTCACGCAAACAAACAAAACAACATTAAAACACTAGTAGTTGTTCCCAGTATTAAATTACAAGAACAATACAAGAAAGATTTAGATTATCCAATACAAATCATCAATAGCAATCTGTATAATACAGATAGCAATGATTTTAACAATACAATTCAAGCATGTTTATATAACATGAAAGTGGGTACTGATATCATTATCATTACTCACCAAGCATTTGTAAAATTACCCATGACAGGTCACAAAATGTCATATGATTTAATCATTGACGAAGCATTGGATGATATTATTCGTAAAACAGATGTTTCCAGCGTAAACAATGAAGTATGGAAACCAAATTACGATTTATACAATTTATTTCAATTTGAAAGTAACATCATTGAACAAACAATTGAGTGTACCAAAGACAATGATATTGAATGGTATCAATTATATCAATTTCGTGAACCTACACAGGGATTATTAAGTGATAGTCCTAGTTTTAAAAACATTACAGATAAAAACTTTGTTCATCATGTAACAAGTAAGGGTTGGCATATTCTTAATGGACAAGATGGTGGTGTTGCTACTGTAATCAGTACACTTAATCCAGAAATACTTAAAAACTGGCGTAGTGTGTATATTGCCAGTGCGGCTTTTTATAACACCAAAATGTTTCATTGGATGAATAAACACAAGTTTCAATATTACACTCCAAAAGAATATCGTTTTGTTAGACATATGGGTAATATTAAATTACATACCAGTCATGACAACAAATTCAATTGGAGTAATAACAAAAGACAAAATTATCCAGAAATACTTGAAAAATACCATAACTATGTAACGAAAAATGCCCTAGGAGAAATTATTACTATTAGAAATAATGCCGAAAAACAAAACATGGGAGATATTGAAAATCGTGTCAATCACAATGTACATGGCATGAATGATTTACAGAATTATTATAATATCAGTCTAGAATCAGCACTTATCCCAGATCCGCAAATTAAAAAGTTTATTATTGATAATTGGTTATCTTCGCAATCCAAACATGAACAATTGCGTTGTATCACACATATGTTTAGTGCTTATTTGTTTTATCAGGTCATTATGCGAACCAAATTAAGATCAAAAAACTATAATAATGAGCTAATTAATATTTTTGTATTAGATCAAGACACAGGTGTTTGTTTATTGGATTACTTCGATAATATTAGTGAAGCAGCACATATGGATATCACTAGTCATATTAATTGGAGAAAACGAGGAGCACCTGTCAAATAT
>Ga0129333_10001958_pt1 | contig 18956 bp, 27 predicted proteins | sample CPB6_08_DNA_FD_94474 | JGI IMG/M metagenome (GOLD analysis project Ga0129333, IMG submission 94474) | Freshwater to marine salinity gradient microbial communities from Chesapeake Bay, USA - CPBay_Sum_0.6_0.8_DNA | ecosystem: Environmental > Aquatic > Marine > Coastal | place: USA: Chesapeake... | reverse complement strand
GTGGAAGATAGAAGGCGAAGCCCTCTTAGACGAAATTAAATTTAAAAACGACCCAGGAAATTACAGTTACTAATTATGATATTATATGTTATCGTAGGCATTGCTACTATCTATGGCTTATACTTTTTAATCAGCGGCAGTCAAACAATGGCCAAAGAAGTTCGTCAAAGTTGGGCCCCGCAGGATATTGAAATGTGGCAAGCAGAGCGAGACCAAGAAAGATATATTGGTCAAATTATACTCTGCTTGGTCAGTATATACTTTATGTTTGTCTTAATTTAGCAAGTCTAAGTAACATAAAAATTCTAAGCCAAATCCATCCTAGATCTATTTCAAACCAACGTTGGGATAATTTGGAGCTGGCTGGGTTAAGGTGGTGATTGTTGTGCAGCTCTTCTCCACCAATAACAATACCCCAAGGACAAATATTCCTACTATTATCTTCTGTATTTCCATTTCTATATCCTAACCAATGACCTACACCATTAATTACCCCTGCTGCCCAGAAAGGGATCCATATCATTTGTATTCCCCATATTAATAATCCCCATAAGGAAAAAAGAGCAAGATCTATGATCAACATTATGATGATCCCTAACCAAGGAAGCGGAGTGTATATATTACGTTCTACCCAATCAGTGGGCGCATCGGGAGCGTAGGTCTTGGCCAATAGCCCTCCCTTAACAGCCATATGATAATATCTAACGCCACGTAGGAGAATATTGTAACGGCCAAAAATAACAGGACTATGCGGATCGCCAGGCTTATCGCTGTATCTATGATGGGCACGATGAACTCCCATCCACTCTTTTGTAACCATACCAGTAGTCAGCCACAACCACAACCTCATAAAGTGGCTTAATAGGGGGTGAAAAGCAATACCACGGTGTGCCATCCCCCTGTGTAGGTACAGCGTTACACAAATTATTGTTATGTGTGTTACTGTCAGTGTCCATATTAAGGCCCACATTAAACTACAGCAGCAGCGATATTAACTGCTTGAACAATATATCTAAACATCTGCTCATTGCCGGCACAGTCTTGAGCAGCACGAATATCACGAATTTCTAATAACAAATAATTTTTTTCTTCGAGACTTAGTTGTCCGCTACGGTATGCGGCTTCTATATTGCTGATTTCTTCTATTAATGGATGTGCTACGGTCATCTTTTTCTCCATGCGTTAATTGCTACATCTAGTCTCTGTAAGGCTGTCTTTTTACCTAATTCACAAAATATCTTGTTGGTGCTTGATCGTAATTTTAATACGTGTGCTTCTAGACCTTTGAGATTTTCTGCTTGAGGATCGTTACGTAGTTCGGAATATCTAGCAAGTCTAATTACTTTAGGAACTAGTTCTGTATAATCCGGAGACTCACAATTTAAGTTTTCAATAGCAATGTTTATTTCTACTACCTTATCAAACATCACAGGATCGTGATCTCTAGGCCAATATTTTTTAACTGTATCCACACCTGATTGAATTGTGCTACAGCCTGTTATAAGGAAAAATATCAATCCTAAAAAGATCTTATTCATCGCCAGCGGCGTCCTTTATTTCCTGTGCTGTGGCCTTACGACCCTTAGGACCACCTATGGGCTTTTCTGCTTCAGCTGCCTTACGCTCTGCTTCCTTCTTGGCAGCATCTTCTTCTCTACGTTTTTTAAATGGATCTTCATTGATATCTTGTTCTGCTAGAATACGCTCTTTGTCTATGGTCTTGCCACGGAGTTGTAGCACAGTTTCTACTTTTTGATTTAGCCTGATTAGGTCATTGTCTAGCATACGAATACGATCTATCAGAGCAATCAGTGTGCCATTAGCACCACCAATAACCGGCTTAATCACTGTAGTCACCCATTTCCATACAAAATAGATAAAGTATCCCATGCCAGCGGCTGACACTATAGGGAAGCCATATTTGTTGATCAGGTCTGCGATGTTGTCCATTTTAGTAATAGTTGATATAGATAAGTGAATTCTTTAGGATTGGTGTTTTCATCAATGCCAATCCCTAGAGCATGTACGAGTTCAACGGGCGTCATCAGTCTCGCCTTTGGTCACTTTGTTCAGCACGACTGATTCGAGTGTAATCTGGCTGTAGACCAATAGCATGACTGATCTTTACATCAATACGCTGAACATCGTGGTTCATTGTGGCCACACGACTGTCTAAACCCTTAATAATACCAGCCATGCCGTTGACGCTAGATGTTACACCATCTAGAATAAATTTAAGTGTAAGGAATACAAAGTAGCCTGCGGCCAATGCTGCCGCTATGGGGAAACCTACATCTGCTACTAATTTGAAAAACTGCTCCATGTTACCGCTCCCAATAACAATTATATTTAGTGTTAATTGGGAACGGTTTTATCTACGCACTTATTCTTCTAACCACCAACAGGGGCTTTCTGGAAATACCTGACAAACATAATCTGCGTCTCTAGGAACACCAGGAGGGCATCTTGGATCTGCTACACGAGCCATACCCGGAGCAAATTCACCCCAGCGATCTCCATAAAAGTCTTTAACAACATTGGTATAAGGAACATAAAATTCTGGAAATTTTCCCTTATAGACAGTGTCATAATCTTCTCTACGATTATTCCAAGTGATGAAATCTTGAACGCTAGATCCTGCTATAATTTGAATATTGTTTTCAGGGAAGTTGTGCCGAGGGCACCAAAACGTAGTCCATCCTTGATCTAGTTCATTGACGTAATTTTGAATACGTTCTGAAATTAAAAAAGCATCTGATTCAATGTGTAGAATTTTTTCAAATCCATAACGTTCTGCTAGTTCAGCAGCAAACATGAAACTTCGATGCCATCCTGGACTGTCAATAGGTGGATCGTCTGCTTTCATTGGTGGACGGTGGCCAAGGTTGTGTTTGAAATGAAATATAACTCCTCTGCTTTCTGGGCAGGTATCAGGTAGGTTGTCAGCATCTACTACTTCTACGCCTTCCCAATTTGGTAACACTGTGCTACCATCATCTATCATAAAAATTTGATCATACTCTAGTTGACTGTTTTCTAGAGCATTGATCCAACGAGCAAATAAAGTGGACCATCTTTCTTGATTAGTGGACCATGATGTGCAAAATACAAATGTTTTCATAGTGAGATATTTATTGACTTGACCTTTCATAGAAAAAATTATAGTATGCTATTATACAAATAAATATCTCAACTTAAAGGATCACAATGGAAAAAAGATTAACTTTTTGTCACCCAGGGACATATGGTGATACCATTTACGGTATGTGTGCAGTAAAATTATTAGGTGGTGGTGACGTTTATATTAAACTCAATGGGATGAACGAAGTAGCATGGAATGCTTTTGGTATGCCCAACGCTGGAGTTCATGCAGGCAGATATACTCAAAAAGATTTGGATTTTTTATTTCCCTTATTAAATCATCAAAGTTATATTCATAAATTAGATGTTTGGCGAAATGAAACTGTTGATTATGACCTTGGTAATCACTATAAATTTACCACAGGTCCCAAAGGATGGCAAGGTAATCAAACAGAATGTTATGCTCTAGTATGTGGATTAGATATTAAACAATATTATAGACCCTTAAACATTGATCCGTGGCTTGACCCAGTTGAACCCATTAAAATTAAAAATCGACCAATTGTTATCAATAGAACAGGACGTTATCTACAAGGAAGTGATCCTAAACCAGAAATGTGGCAGAAATGGATTAAGGAAGGCCTTGAGGATGTTGCTGTATTTTTAGGCACACAAGATGAATGTGTTACCTTTAATAATTTATTTGGTTGTAACGTACCTTATAGACCAGTAAAAGACATGCTGGAAATGGCCCAAGTCATTCAAGGTGCAGAACTAGTTATTGCTAATCAAAGTCCAGTGATGGCAGTGGCCATAGGACTTGGTAAAACATTCTGGAGTGAAACTCGTAAAGATTGGGAAGCATTTAGATCACCACACGGTTGGGGAGATGTTTGGTTTCCTAGAGTCAATGGGAATTATTTCTAATGCTTCTATCCGCAAGTTTACCATTAAAAGATGCCAAACTCTTTACTCTTAAACAATTAAAAGATAACAGAGGATGGTTTGTAGAGACCTATAGGAAAAGTTGGATTGAGCAAGAAATTGATCAACATATGAATTTTATCTTTGACTATACTTCCTTTAATGCTCATGCTAACACTGTAAGAGGAATGCATGCCCAAAATCATATTCAAACTCAAAGCAAATTAGTTTCTGTTCTTCATGGTTCAATTCAAGATGTGATTATTGATGCTAGAAAAGATAGCCCAACTTTTGGACAACATTGGTCAATAATGTTAAATGATATAATTCCTCAGGTCCTTTATGTGCCTGCAGGTTTTTATCATGGATTTAAAACTCTTCAAGCCAATACACTAGTTCATTATAAATTAGACAATTACCATAACGCAGAAGCAGAGTGTGGAGTCATGTTTGATGATAAAGATCTGAACATCGACTGGTTGCTTAAGTTACAGGATGATCTTATAATCAGCGAACGAGATAAAAAGCATCCTAGTTGGAATGATGCTTATAAATTTTAAGGATAATTATGACAACAATAGCAATGTGCCAGGCTTGGGACGACGGTTATGCTAAACTGGCCGACCTGACTTGGTATGCCAATAAAAAACTTTATGCAGACTATTGGAAATATCCTACACATATTAAAACCAGCGGATTTCAATATGTTGTAAGTTATGAAAAAATTAAGTTCATGCTAGATGTAATGAAAGAACATCCAGAATACGATTGGTTGTATTGGGCAGGAACAGATACATTAATTACTAATTTCTATATTAAATTAGAAAGTTTTATTGATGAAAACTATCATATTGTCATGGCCAAGGATATCAATGATATCAATGCTGATAGTTTTATGTTAAAAAACAGCCCAGAAAGCAGAGAGTTTTTCGAATACATTTGGACGTTGGCTCCTAAGTATAACAGCCACATGTGGTGGGAACAGCAGGCAATGATTGATAGTATGCCCAAATATAAGCATTTATTCAAAATTGTTCCACAGAAAACATTTAATAGTTTTTTATACAAACAACTATATTGGAACATTTATCATAGCAGCATAGATAAAACTGGGCATGACGGGCAATGGGAACCAGGAGACTTTCTATTACATGTTCCAGGAAGTGGATTGCCTAAATTAGAAATACTACAACAATTTACTGGCCTAGTCAGACACATTGTACCCTAATGAGTAAAATATGGAAGAAATTTTAAAACAAGTTAAAGAATTCATAGAACAAAAACAGTCTTCTAAAAAATGGACTCCTGGAAAGGATTTTGTTAACTATGCCGGACCCTACTATAACAGTGCTGAATATGTAGCAGGCGTAGAATCCCTGCTTAGTGGTTGGCTAGTCATGGGTGCAAAAAGTTTAGAATTTGAACGCAAGTTTCATACCTACTTTGGTAAACCTCATGGTGTTCTAACAAATTCAGGAAGCAGTGCTAACCTTTTAATGGCAGCAAGTCTAACCAGTAAACGTGGTTATCATTTCCCTAAAGGCACTAAAGTTCTAACACCAATTGCAGGATTCCCTGTTACATTGAATCCTACTATTCAAATGGGTTTCCAGCCTATTTTCGTTGACATTGAACTAGATACACTTAATCTAGATCTAGTTCAATGTGAGCAAAGGCTAAAAGAGCACCCTGATATTAAAGTCATAACATTTGCACATGTTCTAGGTAATCCTCCCAACATGGATCAATTAATGGATCTAGTTAAAAAACACAATCTTGTATTACTTGAAGATTGCTGTGATGCACTAGGTAGCACATATGATGGCCGTTTATTGGGTAGTTTTGGAGAAATGGCTAGTTGTAGTTTTTATCCTGCTCACCATATGACCATGGGTGAAGGTGGTTATGTTGCATGTAACACCTATGACCAAGAAGTTATTATTCGCTCATTTAGGGAATGGGGTCGTGGTTGTTATTGCGTAGGACCCGAAGCAAATAAACTTCAGTGTGGAACCTGTGGTAAAAGATTCAGTGAATGGGTGCCTTGTATGCCAGGAGAAATCTTCGATCACAAGTATGTCTACGATGAGATCGGTTTTAATTTGAAACCTATTGAAATACAGGCTGCTATGGGTCTACATCAATTAGATAAACTAGATGAAATCCATGAGTTGCGTAGACGAAATTATCAATTGATGTTTAATGTCTATGAAAAGTATGAAGAGTTTTTCCATCTACCTAGAGCCAGAAATAAAAGCAATCCTAGTTGGTTTGCATTTCCTTTGACCATTAGAAAAAGTGCACCATTTACTAGACATGATATTGTGGATCACTTAGAAACTAATTTAATTCAAACAAGACCATACTTTGCTGGTAACCTTATGCTGCAACCTGCATATAGTCATTTGATGGATCCTAATGATGCGAAGACTAATTTTCCAACAGCAACCTATGTTATGAGTAATACATTCTTTCATGGAACTAGTCCAGTAATTACTCCAGAACAAATCCAATACATCGGCGAAACTGTAGATGGGTTCATGAGCCTATTTGTATGAAGATTTTTATAACAGGATCAAGGGGTTTTATAGCTAGGAATATTTCAGAATACTATTCTGAACATGAAAAGTATTTCTATGATAAAAATGAATCTGTGTCTAAGGCGTTAATATACTTTAAACCAGATATAATTATACACTGTGCCGCTGAAATTTATAAACCGGAAAACATGTGGCATAGTAATATATTATTACTTCATGAAATTTTAGAATATGTTAAAAATAATAGTTGTCAATTATTACATATAGGTTCAAGCAGTGAATATGGTAAACTTTCTAGAGCAGCAAAAGAGACAGATAGAATTAATCCTGTAGACATGTATCAAGCAACCAAAGGAGCAGGAACTATTCTTTGTCAAGGTTATGCACAACAATATAAATTACCTATTACTATTGCTAGAGCATATAGCGTATATGGAAAGTATGAAAAACCACATAGACTGTTTCCTAGACTTTGGAAGGCATTTAAATTAGATCAACCTATGAAATTGTTTCAAGGTTATCATGATTTTATTTACATTGATGACTTTGTTAGAGGTATAGACATACTTGTAAAACAAGATAAATTCGGAGACATTGTAAATCTAGGTTCTGGTATACAATATAGCAATACAGAAATTTTAGCATTGTTTGAATCAATTACTGACAAAACAGCCCCTATAGAATTTGTAGAAACAATGGTAAAATCTTTTGAAAGTGAAGTTTGGCTTTGTGATACTACCTACGCATATGAAAAATATGGCTTCAAAAGCCTATTTACAATTAGAGATGGAATTGAAAAATTCCTAGAAACAGCAAATTACCCAAGAGAATAATATGAAACTAGAAAGAAAAATATTAACAAGTAAAAACAATGTGGTTGATATTATTACAGAAGATGAAATGATTTGTAATCATTTCCTAAATTCAAATAACTATGCTGACATTGTACTAAATCAATTAAATCAAGATAGATTTTATGATCCTATATTTGAAGGTGAAGAGAATTTAAACATTCTAGATATTGGTGGAAACATTGGTTTATTCAGTTTGTATGTTCATGACAGCGCCAATACTGTATACTCAATTGAACCAACACCAGACCATTTTAGGATTCTGCAGGAACTTACTGCTAATTATCCTAATATTCAACCTATTAATGTAGCATTACATAATTCAGACACCGCATTAGATTTTTATATAAGTGATGAAAATTCAACAATGAATAGCAGTGTTAATCAATACGGGAAAAAGATTCAAGTTGAAGGGCTTACATTAAAATCATTAATAGATAAACTAGGTTTAGAACATATTGACTTTATTAAATGTGACATCGAAGGAAGCGAAATGTTAGCTCTATCAGAAGAAACAGTGGCTCCAGTTAAAGATATAGTTGATTCTTGGTTTATTGAAGTACACGCAACTGATACCGAATATCTAAAAGGAATCGATAGTCTACGAGCAAACAAGGCCACACTTAAATCTATGTTTGAAAAACTAGGCTACGGCGTCCAAGAATTAAGGGAAGACGCACTATATGTCTATAAAGACTAATTTACACCCCATAGAAAAGCGAATTCTTGATATCACCTATCAAGAACGTCTAAGTCATCTTAGTAGTTGTCTTAGTGCTTGGCCTATTATCTACGAAATTTATAATAAGAAAAAAGATGATGAAGTCTTTATTTTAAGTAATGGACATGCTGGTCTTGCTCTATATGTTATATTAGAAGAAAAATATGGTATAGACCCTGTTATGTTACTTCATAAGCATGGTATACACCCAGGTAAAGATTTAGAAAATAAACTTTATTGTTCAACAGGAAGTTTAGGCAGTGGTTTGCCAATCTCTGTAGGACATGCTTTAGCCAATAGAAGTCGTAATGTATATTGTTTAATCAGTGACGGTGAATGTGCCGAAGGAAGTATATGGGAATCTCTAAGATTTATTCATACAGCAAAATTAGATAATTTACATGTTTATGCCAATATCAATGGAATGGCAGCATATGAATATGTTGATAGAAATTATTTAGAACAACGTTTAAAATCATTCTTACCTAATATTAACATAAGACATAGTGAACCAACCGAATTTGAATTCGCTAAAGGATTATTAACACATTACTACGTTTTAAAACCAGGAGATTATCAAATATGAGAAAAGAGTGTATAGAACTTCTGGAAAAAGAGATGAAGGTCAACGAAAATATTATTGTCTTAACTGGTGATCTCGGTTTTGGTATATTAGATATTATTAAAGAAACTTATACAGATAGATTTTATAACGTAGGTGCCGCTGAACAACTAATGATCGGTGCTGGTATTGGTCTAGCAGAATCTGGAAAGATTCCTATTTGTTACAGTATGAGTAGTTTTCTTTTGTACAGACCATTTGAATTTCTTCGGAATTATGTTAACGAAGAAAAAATTCCTGTAAAATTAATCGGTAGTGGAAGAGATAAAGATTATAGTCATGATGGATTTAGCCACTGGGCACATGACGATGAACAGGTCTTGTCTGCTTTACCTAATATACAAATATTCAAACCAAAAACATTAGAAGAACTAAAATCAAGATTTCTAGAATTTTTGTATAATGGTCAGCCCTCATACTTAAACTTAACAAGGAAAATATGATGTATGCAGTTATATCAATGCACACTCCGGATTATCAACCATTAGCTGATTATACCTGGACACAAAATAAATTAGAATATGCTAAGAAACACGGTTACGATCATTATGTTAAAACAGATGACTTTATTTTGCCTAAGAACCAGGTAGGTGGTGAAAAACTAAGACTTTTTAAAGAATACTTTGATCGCTGTCCACAAACTGAATGGATTTGGTGGCTAGAATGTGATACCTTAATCACTAATTTTACCATTAAAATTGAAGACCTAATTGACAACAATTATCATTTTATTATTGGGACAGATGGAAATGGACTTAACGCAGGAAGTTTTTTCCTACGAAATAGCGAGCAAGGTAGAGCATATCTTCAATGGTTAATGGACATGTGGCCAAAATATGCCAACCATTATTTTTATGAACAGCAGGGTATGATTGATAGTTACGAAATGCCCGAATGGCGTCCAATTATTAAAGTAGAACCTCAACATAAATTTAACAGTCATGATTGCTGGCCAAATCATTACCTACCCGGATTTGGTTTAGATAAGCTAGGGCAGAGGGCATGGTGGGAACATGGAGACGCTGTTGTTCATTGGCCTGGAAGTAGTTTAGAAGTTAGATTGGGACGCCAAATTCCCTATTATATGCCAAAGGTAATTAAATGAGAAAAATTTATGATTGTTTTACGTTCTTCAATGAATTAGATCTTCTTGAAATTAGATTAGAAGAGCACTATAACTATGTTGACTATTTTGTAATCGCAGAAGCAAGTAAAAGTCACCAAGGATTTGATAAAGAATATTTTTTAGAAAATAACTGGAATCGATATAAAAAATATCACGATAAAATTGTACATATCAAAGTAGATGATATGCCAACCGATTCTTATACTTGGACTTTGGAAAACTTTCAAAGAAACGCTTTGTCACGAGGTCTTAACAATGCGGATAAGAATGACATTGTAATTGTCAGTGATTGTGACGAAATGCTAAGACCTAGTACTCTTGAATTTATGAGACATGATACCAAAAGACATCTTTGGGTATGCCGCCATCCTATATTTTGGAGCAAAATTAATTATGCTCAAGTAGAACCTATTAATAGTGGATACAATGTTAATGCCATGGCTGTAACAAGAGATTGGTTAACAACTCCCCAAGAGTTAAGAAATCGAACAAATTGGGCTTTCCATAATCTTCCCATGCAGTTTGAAGATGATAACGTGATTACAATTCAACATGCAGGCTGGCATTTCAGTTATCTAGGTGATGATAAGCAGGCATTAAGTAAATTAGAAAATTTTGCTCATGCAGAAGCAAGGCATCTCATTCAAGGATTAAATGTTGAAAAGGCAATGGAACAAGGATTGAACCCCATTGCTCCTAGTGATCCTGGAAAATATGCTGCTATGATTTTAGATGATTATTTTCCAGAAACTATTAGGAAAAATCAAGATCGTTGGGCACATTTAATTGCTCCTAATGGTAATAAAAATATTAGAGATTACCTACCAAAATTTTAAAATGAAATTAAAAATATATTATCATATGACTCCTGGTCCAGGTTGGAGAGAGATTTCTAACGATAAAATTGGAAAAATGAAACGTTCTGGGTTATGGGAAAGATTCGATGAAATCGTAATCTGTACTCATTACGACGAAACTGCCTATGATATTCTCAAAGAAGAACTAAAAGATGATCATAGAGCAAGATTTGTATACCACCCAGATAGTGTAAGACCATTTGGTGAACAGTATACAAATAGAACAATAAAAAATGAAATTGATAATGACTTGGTACCTAGTTATATTTTTAGGTTTCACCTAAAAGGACATAATCATTGGAATACTCCAAATTGGGAAGCAAACAATGAAATTAACCAATTACTAGATCGACACCTAATAGAGAGATGGCGTGAAGTTCTAGAAAAATTAGATAACGGTTACGAAGCAGTGGGCACATATTGGGTTAAACAGCCTTGGCCACATTTTAAAACAAATGTATGGTGGGCAACTAGTGATTACATTAAACGATTGACCTTACTTAAAATGCCTCACGAAAATAATTTTCAACAGCAGATCACTGGGGGTGGGTGGTTAGTACACGACGCAGAATCTTGGGTTGGAACTGCTAACCCTCGTGCCTATGACATGTATAGGGAAACAGACGAAATAGGTGATCACCCGGATATTAATAAATGAAGAAAATATTAGTTACAGGTGGGGCTGGATTTTTAGGAAGTCATCTTTGTGAAAAATTACTTGATCAAGGAAATCATGTACTATGTGTAGATAATTACTTTACAGGTAGCAAACAAAATATTGAACATCTAGTTGCTAATCCTTATTTTGAAATTATTAGACAAGATATTTGTTTTCCGTTATATGTAGAAGTTGATGAGATTTACAATTTGGCATGTCCTGCTAGTCCCAAATATTATCAAAAAGATCCTATTCAAACTGCTAAGACTAGTTTTTTAGGGGCATATAATTTACTTGGATTGGCTAAAAGAACAGGTGCTAAAATTTTACAGGCTAGTACAAGTGAAATCTATGGAGATCCAACTCAACATCCACAACAAGAAACTTATTGGGGTAATGTAAATCCTATTGGAATTAGAAGTTGTTATGACGAAGGTAAACGTGCTGCTGAAACGTTGTTTTTTGACTATTATAGACAGCATGATGTAAAAATTAAAGTTGTAAGAATATTCAATACTTATGGACCTAAAATGGCCATTGATGACGGTAGAGTGGTTAGTAATTTTATTAATCAAGCCATACGTGATCTCGCTATCACAGTGTACGGAGATGGCGATCAAACAAGAAGTTTTTGTTACGTAGATGATCTAATAAATGGATTAATTGCTATGATGAATTCTAATGACAACATTATTGGTCCGATTAACCTAGGTAATCCAACCGAATTTACTATGATTGATTTGGCAAAAAAAATTATTTCATTTACTAAATCTAAAAGTGTTATAAGCAATTTGCCTTTACCTGAAGACGATCCTAAACAGCGTAGGCCCGATATTGCTCTGGCGAATAAACTATTAGGTTGGAGTCCTGTATTTGATTTTGATACTGGTCTCGAGAACACTATTAACTATTTTTTATCAAAAAAATGAATATACTAATTACTGGAGGACATGGATTTGTAGGTAGTTTTATAGCAAAAAATCTATCTTCACATAATGTCATAACTCCTAAAAAAAATGAATTGAACTTATTTGATCAAAAACAACTAGATGAATTTTTTAGTAAACACGATATAGATGTTGTCATACATAGTGCTTTAACTGGTAGGGAGGTATTAGGCAGCGTAGATCCTGTTTACCTAAGTGATGGCTTATTAATGTTTCGAAACTTATGGACTAATAGACATCTTTATAAAACATTTATCAATCTTGGAACTGCCTTCGAACATGACCTTGGCATTGATAACACATTTATAAAAGAAGGAGATTATTTAAACCATCTTCCTTTAACAAGTTATGGACTAGCTAAAAATATTGTGGCCAGAATCGTAAGGGACACAGAGAATTTCTATAATCTAAGAATATTTGGTAATTTTCATGAAACCGAAAGTCCTAAAAGATTTTTTAAAAAAGTAATAAATGATCCTGAAGTAACAATCAACAATGATTGTTATATGGACTATATCTATATGCCTGATTTAATGCCGATGATTGAAACTATTATTTTCGGACAAAGCCAACATCGAGATATCAACATGGTTTATACCCATAAATATCTTTTAAGCGAATTGGCATACATGCTCTGCGATGTAATGGATTTAGATAAAAATAAGGTTAAAATTGCCAACACCAATGGAAATAATTTAACTGGTGATGCTCAAACCCTTGCTAGTTATAATTTCAATTTGATAGGTCTAGAACAAGGAATAAGGAATTATAGATGAAAGTTGTGTACGTAACAGGTTGTTTAGGATTTATAGGTTATCATGTAACTAAAAGATGTTTAGATTTAGGTTGGTATGTAATTGGTGTAGATAAAGAGACGTATGCTGCTAACCTACAATTTTTACCAGAATTAAAATCTTATAAAAAGTTCAAATATATCAAATCAGATATCAATGACATTGATTATATTTTAGACTGCGATTATGTTATTAATACTGCTGCTGAAAGCCATGTGGATAACAGCATAAGTGGTAGTGAAGTTTTTCTTAAAAGTAATATTAACGGTGTTCATAATCTTCTTCAAAATCTTAAAAAGAACAAATTTAAAGTGCCCGTATTTTTACATTTTTCAACCGATGAAGTATATGGGGATATTGAACAAGGAAGTCATTACGAAACAGACATGCTCAAGCCTAGCAACCCTTATTCAGCAACTAAAGCAGCCGCAGACATGCTGATCAGTGCTTGGGCAAGGACACATAATATTCCATGGGTTATTGTGCGTCCAACTAATAATTATGGTATTGGACAATATGTAGAAAAACTTATTCCTAAAGCAGTTAAAAGTCTCACCATAGGAAGACGTATCCCATTACATGAAAATGGTACTCCGAGACGTACTTGGTTACATGTCAGTGATACCGCTAGAGCAATAACTCACATTGTAGAAAGTGGAGTAACTGGGGAAATCTTTAACATCAGTGGGAATTATGAAACAGATAATATGACCATTGCCAAAAGAATTATTGAACTTCATACAGGAACCACTGACTATGAAAAGTATATTGATCTTACATGGAGCAGGCCTGGTCAAGATGTTAGATATAGTATCGATGACAGTAAACTTCAAAAGTTAGGTTGGCGTGCTGAAGCAGATTTTTACAATGAACTTACTAAAATTGTAGAGTATTATCAAAATAATTTTGTATGGTAAAATTAGTTATATTCGATTTAGACGGTGTTTTAATCGACAGTAGGGAACTACATTACCTATCGTTAAACGAAGCACTTAGGCAAGTTAGTGAAGAATATGTTATAGGTAAAGAAGAACATCTAAGCACTTACGATGGACTTAATACAACTAGTAAGTTAGAATTATTGTCAAAATCTAAAGGGCTTCCTAGAAGTTCTTTTGACACAATTTGGAACAACAAACAAAAAATAACATTTAAATTAATAAAAAATTTACAAAGAGATGAAAAGTTAATTAAGATTTGTCAGAATCTAAAAGAATTAAATTATAAAATTGCTGTAGCAACAAATAGTATTAGAGAAACAACAAAGTTAGCATTAATAAGCATAGGCATAATAGAACATGTTGATTATTGGATAACAAATCAAGATGTAATGTTTCCAAAGCCATATCCAGAAATTTATTGGAAATGTATGACAGCAATGAAAGCACTACCTAAAGATACCATAATTGTTGAAGATAGCCATATAGGCAGACAAGGTGCTTTGTATAGTGGTGCAAACTTACTTGCTGTAGAAAATACATGGGATCTCACGTGGGATAAATTAAATAGAAAGTTAAAAGAAGTGGAAAAAGAAAACAAAGATATTTCTGTACCTTGGAGAGATAGTAAGTTAAATGTTCTTATACCAATGGCAGGTGCAGGAAGTAGATTTCAACAACAAGGATATACGTTTCCTAAACCATTAATTGAAGTTAATGGAAAACCAATGATTGAAGTTGTAGTTAGGAATCTTAATATAGAAGCAAATTACATTTTTCTAGTACAAAACGAACATTACGAAAAATATAATTTAAAGTATCTTCTTAACCTAATTGCTCCTAATTGTAAAATTGTTAAAGTAGATGGAATAACTCAAGGCGCAGCATGTACTACTTTGTTGGCCAAAGAATTTATAGATAATGATAATCCATTGGTAATAGCAAACAGCGACCAATATATTGATTGGAATAGTAATGAATGTATGTATGCGTTCTCTGCTGATGATATAGATGGAGGTATTCTTACTTTTGAATCTAGTCATCCAAAGTGGAGTTATGCTAAATTAAATGATACTGGATTTGTCAGCGAAGTTGCTGAAAAACAAGTCATAAGTGAACACGCTACCGTAGGTGTTTATTATTGGAGAAAGGGCAGCGACTATGTTAAGTTTGCCGAACAAATGATATCAAAAAATATCAGAGTCAATAATGAATTTTATGTGTGCCCTGTTTTCAATGAAGCTATTCTAGATAATAAAAAAATTAGAATAAAGAAAGTGGAACAAATGTGGGGTATTGGCACGCCGGAAGATCTCAACTATTTTTTATCAAGAAAACAATAATTTGAATGAAATTAATAGCACACAGAGGATTAGTTGAAGGTCCTAATGTTGATTTAGAAAATAAACCTGATCAAATTAATTTAATCTTGTCTCAAGGCATAGATTGTGAAATAGATTTATGGATGATTGGCTCTAAGTTATATCTAGGACATGATAAGGCAGACTATTTAATTGACGAAAATTTTTTAAATCAACAAGGATTGTGGATTCATGCTAAAAATTTAGCAGCATTAAATTGGTTAACTGACAAACCTCTATGCTATTTTTGGCACGAACGTGATAAATTTACTCTAACAAGTACCAAGATTATATGGACTTATCCTGGACAAGACCTTACTAAAAATAGCGTATTGGTTTTACCTGAATGGAATGATCCAGAATTTCAAAATTTACCTGTAGATTGCCATGGCATTTGCAGTGATTATATTACTAAATTAAAAGAGAAAATATATGATTATAGTAGTTAACTCAAAAATTACAGATGTTAGGATTGATCAAAACAAGCAAAGATATGCTCTAAATCTAGATTCAAGGTTCGATGTGGCAAAATATTGTTTTGCCGGACTTGCTTCTTTGTCCCCGCTGGTAACAAAATACTTTTTTCATTTAGACTTATCTGATTTTCCAAATAAACAGGATGAAATGAAAAATTGGTTAGAATCTATTATCCCTAATGACAAACTTGAAATCAATTGGTTTAGATGTAACAATATTGCTCAATGGAAAGAACTCACTTCAAAATTTGAAAATTTAAATGATGATTTAATATTTCATGCCCCATGGGAAGATCATATATTTTGGGATAGCAGTTTAGATAGAATAGCAGAGGGATTGGAATTAATTAAAAAAGATCCAGATCCTAATGCTGTGTTAACAGTTAGTCATTATCCGGAAAACATTAGATATGCTTCTATGTATTCAAATGTAAATGTTCTAGATAATTTTAATTATATAAATTATACTGGACCTAATAACGACTGTATAAGGGTGATGAAAAGACAATTATGGGATTGGTACTTAGATCAAATTACAGATCCTAACTACCTTATTTTCAGACACGAACATTGGAACGATATCAAGTATCCAATCAATAAAATGTATATTTCGACGAAAGAATTGTTTAGGCATTACGATGGATATACTCACGTAGGTATTACAGCAGATATATCACCGCCATTAGAGATCCCAAAAGACTTCTTCAACAAAATGACAATAAAGTATGGATTTGAAGAAAGGGATGATGCTGCGGTTAATGTCAACCCCTCTAATCATATCTTAAAGTCAGTAGATCCTAAATTAGGAACAGATTATAGATTTTCTTTAGATGACATTCCTATGTTTTGGCGACCATTCATTAAAGAAATAATTATTAACGAAAATGCTGATCTTGAACAATTGAAACAATCAAGAAATCAATTCTATTATAATCTAGCAAATATTAATTTTAGTTCATTCGGGTATAGTTTTGGAACATCAAACCAAGTGCCAAAAGAATGGTTACAAAATCATATGCTATGAAAAAGGTAGCATTTGTATTTAGAGGAGGTGTAAGTAAGAGATCAGGAAGTACATATAGGTCCGATGGCAAATACGAGCCTGAAGAAATGAAATATAGATACATAAATTTTCTTTCTGTAGAAAAAGGATTACGAAGAAATCTTGTCGAAAACAATCCCGGCTATCAAATTGACTTTTATATACACTCATGGAATACTGATCTACAAGAAGATTTGGACAAATTGTATCTACCCAAATTATCTAAATACGAACTTAATTCTAATTACTATGACGAACTGAATAAGCTATTAGACAAATGCCAAAGCGGACATTTGAGCACTGCTAGTCAATATCTAAGCCTTCGTAAAGGAATAGAACTTGTAGAACAATCTGGTATAAACTACGATCTAATTGTTTCTTGGCGGTTAGATGTACTATTGTATGGAAAAATGGATCTGGATACCTATGATGAAAATTACTTTTATATCAACCATGATCCTATAGGAACAAAAGATTTAGATATGCATTTTGTTACAGGTTTCAAAAATAAGGATCTATTAAAAAATATCTACTCAGCAATAGATAAAGATTGTATTCCTAAACCACATGGTATCATAGTAAATTATTTCAATAAAATAGGAAAACCTGAATTGTTAAAAACTGATCAAGTTGTCTACAGAAGAGATAACGAAATGGTCAGAGCCTTGATATGGTGCTATAAAAACTATCAAATTTCATCGGAACAATTGGCACTCTACGGACTTACAGTTGAAGATATTCAGGCCGCTGTTCCTTAATCAATACTATCTAATTTATAGATTATAGTATTAAGAGATACATGAATTTTCTCTACGATTCTAGTTTCATTTTCTTTTAAAAATTCATTTAAGGCTTTTTCTACTCCTAGAATATTAATATCATCGAAACAGATATATCCAGATTTCTTATCAATTAATTTTAAAGCAAGTTGATAGTCATTTTTAACAAATTCATAATGATGGTTGCCGTCTATAAAAATTAATCCTATGTTTAATTCATTAATCAAACTTTGGTCAAGTCTTAAATTAAAATCAACACTGGATTCCTGAAAAAGTTTTATATTTGATTCTTGAGAAATTCTAGAAAGAGCAAGATCTTTTACAGCAACTAGTTCTTTCCCTTGCTCAACTTCAGTTGTCGCACTTGTAAATCCATCTTCAATAAACGGGTCGATACCGTATAATTTTTTATTCTTATGACTATATGCTAAATTACTGATTCCAACTCCACCAAATATACCTATTTCTAGATAGTTAGTATCTAATTCATTTAATAAAGAATTAAACAACCCATAGGCATCTGTTGCCATTATACCATACATAAAAACTTCCTATTTAAATATATTTATTTGGTAAAAATATCAGTTGACAAGTTAGATAAATAAATACATAATAGATACTTAGCAGGTTAGGTAGTGTTGCCAAAAAGCCACAAATAATCTAGTGGTTGACAGTGATACTAAATAACTGTATACTTATATCATGCGTTAGAGATAACGCCATTTTAAAGGAAATCAAGTTCAAAAATGAAACCCAGTGTAACATCAGTAACAAGACAGCATAATTCGAAATGCCACGCCTACGGCTTTATGCCCGGGTCATGGTGTGCGATTACGCTGTCAAGTAATGATCGTACACCAGAGGTAAGCCGGGGGTCCAAGGAGATCAGTGTATAGAGTAACATACACAAAAACTCTAAAAGACCCCAGGACTAAACACCCTGGGGTTTGTTTTTTGTAGTAAGTGTGTATAGGGAACGAGACCCTGCCTGCACTATAAACATGGGCTTAATGAGGTCGGTCTAGGGGATGAGAAGTCTCGGGCGATAACCGAGATGGTAAAAACCTAGAGTAGTAAAGCAGATTGTTATCAGTCTGTTTTATTACACACATTCCATTCGCCTTGCACGGCGTCTAAAACCATAGGGGAGTGTGTTAAAAATTATGGGGGCTGTTCTCTACGGCGGACTGTAAATCCGTTGCCTTAATATGTAGAGTGGTGGCAGTTAGGTTCGATTCC
>Ga0129333_10001957_pt1 | contig 18962 bp, 28 predicted proteins | sample CPB6_08_DNA_FD_94474 | JGI IMG/M metagenome (GOLD analysis project Ga0129333, IMG submission 94474) | Freshwater to marine salinity gradient microbial communities from Chesapeake Bay, USA - CPBay_Sum_0.6_0.8_DNA | ecosystem: Environmental > Aquatic > Marine > Coastal | place: USA: Chesapeake... | reverse complement strand
CTCATTAAACGAACTGTTAATGTTAATGACCCTAAACCGCAGACACATCCCGATCACACAATTTACGAAATCGAGGGCGATCTGCACGAACTAAGCAAGCTAGAAGATAGCGAGCTTATAGATAAAAAAGTAGTTAAAAGATCACAAGATACTCAACTCATCCTAGACCCTAATATGAGCATGGCTGAAGAAGTTCGTGAGTACTTGACCTATATACTAAACTTGCCTGATGATACTATCAATCAAGTTTTAGAGGAGTTATATAATAATGCTGAAAAACTTAGGGATTAAGCAGGTTGTAATCTGGACACAAACAAAGTGTTCGGCCTGTGAAACAGCTAAAAAAATTATGGAACAAATGCAGATTCCATACGAAACAAAAAATATAGACTCAGAAGCTACAAAACAATTATTTTTTATAACCTTTCCTGCAGCCAGAACAGTTCCACAAATTGTTGTAGACGGTACTTGGGTTGGTGGACTACAAGAATTTAAGAAATACCTAAATGATAACTCTAAAGCACTTAAAGTGGTCTAATTGTTTTAGTTATGGGTCAGATAACTATATTAATTTTGTGCGTGCCCCATTAACTCAACTAGTTGGTAAAAACGGGCACGGAAAAAGCTCAATAGCTCTTATACTCGAAGAAGTATTGTATAACAAGAACTCTAAAGGTATAAAGAAAGCAGATATTCTAAATAGATATGTTAAAGATAACGCATACTCTATTGAGCTAGAGTTTAGTCGAGATCAAGACACATTTCGTATTGAGTCTAAACGCGGTAATCAGCAAACTGTTAAACTCTACAAAAACGGTCAAGATATAAGTGGGCACACAGCTACTACAACCTACAAGGCAATTGAATCTATAATTGGTATAGATCATAAAACATTTGCACAAATTGTTTATCAGTCTAATGCAAATAGCTTAGAGTTCTTAACTAGTGCAGACACGGCTAGAAAAAAGTTTTTGATTGAACTCTTAAATCTTGGCAAGTACACTAAGGCTGGCGACGAGTTTAAAAAATTAGCACACGAGCTAGAAGTTTTAGTTGCTGCTGCAGATGCAAAAATTAAAACTATTCAAGACTGGATAGCTAAATACAGCCGCCAAAACCTAGAAACACAAACATTGCTAGACGTACCCAGCTTGCCAGAAAATCTTATACTAGAGGCTGACAGGCTTGATCAAACGCTTAGAAATATCGCCCAGCAAAACAAACGAATTAATCAAAACAATACTTATAAAACCTTACAGGCTAAATTACAAGTATTGCCAGTTCCAGAAAAACCCACTATTAATATTCAAGAACTAGTTGCTAAAAAAGCTGAGTACGATAAAACCGTACAAGACGCTAATAAGTTTGTTAAAAAGCTACAAAGTTTAGGTCATATGTGTCCTACTTGTGATCAAACAATTGATCAGGTAAAAACGACTCAACTACTAGGCGAGCAACAAACGGCAATAACTAGTAATACTAGTTTAAGCTCAGAAGTTGCTCAAGCGATTGCTAAGGCAAACGATGCCGTAACTGCTTGGCAAAAAGCTATTAAGTCGCAAGAGGAATGGGAAAAGTACTATCAATTAATTGACACAGAGCTACCTGCGGAAACACTAGATCACGCAGCACTTACAAAAGAATTGGCAGCACTGCAAAAAGAAATCGCTAGTATACGAGCAGATATAACTTCTGCAGAAGCCCATAATCAACAAGTACTAGATCACAACCGAAAAGTTAGTTTAATAAAAAATCAACTACAAGAAATGCAGGCTGATTTAGTTACTTGGCAAAACAATCATGCCGGGCTAACTAAAAGGCTAAACATAGTAAATCTTTTGGTAAAAACATTTAGTACTACTGGACTAGTTGCCTACAAAATAGAAAACTTAGTAAAAGATCTAGAAGTATTAGCTAATGAGTACCTAGAAGAACTAAGTTTTGGTAGATTTCAACTAAGTTTTGAGATTAGTGGTAACGATAAGCTAAATGTTATTATCATAGATAACGGCAGCAACATAGATATACAAGCACTTAGTGGCGGTGAACGTGCCAGAGTAAATGTAGCTACACTATTAGCAATACGTAAACTAATGCAAGGTTTATCTCAAAATAGAGTAAACTTGCTTGTACTAGACGAAACTATTGAAACTCTAGACGTTGAAGGCAAAGAGCGTTTAGTAGAAGTTCTTCTCAAAGAAGAAAACTTAAATACTCTGCTAGTATCTCATGGATTTACACATCCACTAGTAGAAAAGCTACAGGTAGTAAAACGAAAAAATATATCTAAGCTAGAGGACTAAATGCTAGAAACTATATGTGAAATATTTAAGGAAGCATATACTCGTGGATGGGTTACTACCCGTGATGGAAATGCTAGTGTTCGCTATCGTGAACAACCATATTTTTATGCTACTCCTAAAGGTGTCAGAAAACAAACCCTACAGCCTGATCAATTTAAAAAGCTACAAATAGTCCAAGGTATACACAGTGGGCTTACTGGTCCAGAAATGTACTGGTATGATTATAGAGCAATGGATTATACACCAATAAGTCGCAATTTAGAGCCTACTGGTGAAATACCTATGCATCTTAAACTACAACAAGAAATTGATACAGATGTACGTGTAGTCTTACATCTACATCCAACCTATACAGTAGCAGCTATGTACAAAGGCATAGACCTACAATGGCTTGTTGAAGAATTTCCTGAGTTGAGTCGCTACACTAGTGTTGGGCCTACGGTTCCGCCATACTTACCACTTACCCAAGAATTAGCAGATGCTTGTGTAGAAAATCTTGGCGTAAACTGTGTAGGTAACGTCAAGTACAATATAGTAGGCATGGATAGGCATGGAGTAGTTGCAGTAGATACTAGCCCTTGGCGTGCTTTTGAGCATATTGAGCGCTTAGAACATATTTGCAAGATTGTGATAGCTGGAGGATAGTATGCGTGCAAGACCTAAAATAGTTAAAGGTCGACATACTACTTTTGTTTACCACCGAGGTGGTCGTGTAGAAATGATAACAGACTGGGAAGCTCTGGCAAAAGAAATCAACGAGGCTTTAAGCCATAAAACAGAGCCAGTCAAACGAGGTAGTAAACGTGGTAGACAGCAGACAAAAAGGAGCTAGAACTGAGCTAAAGGTTAGAGACTTCTTACGAGAGTATACAGACCTTAACTGGGAACGTGTTCCTGCCAGCGGTGCACTAGATGAAAAGCATGGGTTAAAAGGTGACTTATATATTCCAGGTGAAAAGAATAGGTATTGCATAGAGGTAAAAGGCTATGCCGACGATCACTTAACAAGTCACATTTTAACTAGTAAAAACCCTACCCTTGTGGACTGGTGGGAGCAAACACTGCGAGAAAGTCAGCAAATAAAACGCGAACCACTCTTATTTTTCAAGTTTGATCGTAGTAAAATATTTGTAGCCTTTAAGCCTATGCCTAGCTCAGATCAGTATAATTATGTGTATGTAAACAGGCCGCCATATCAGTTCTATGTATCCTTGGCCGAAGATTGGCTTTTCCATGAAAGCATAGAATTTACAACTTGACAATTGTTACAATTTAGGGTATAATATATATCCTAAAAAATTATTTTTAACATATGAGTAAAACATTTCAACAGGTTCAAGAGCAAGAAAACATCCTTATGGTTGTAGACGCCTTAAACCTTGCCTTTCGTTGGAAGCATTCAGGAAGTACAGACTTCTATGAAGAATACTTAAGCACTATTAATAGTCTTAAGAAAAGCTACAAAGCGCGCTGGGTAATAGTAGCCGCTGATCAAGGTAGTTCTAGTTATAGAAAACAAATATTTCCAGAGTACAAACAGAACAGAAAAGAAAAATTTGCTGAGCAAACAGAGCTAGAGAAATTAGCCTTTGAGAAATTCTTTGAAGATTATCAAGCTAGTCTAGATTGGATTCGTTCTAAAACCGACTATCCAGTAATTCAGTTTAAACAGACTGAGGCTGACGATATTGCTGCATACATTGCTAGTACAATTGATAAGCATTCTATAGATCATACTTGGTTAATTAGTAGTGACAAAGATTGGGATTTACTTATTTCAGAAAATGTTAGTAGATTTAGCTATGTTACTCGTAAAGAGGTTACTGCTAATAACTGGCATACACACTATGAATTCACGCAAGAAAACTATATTAGCATTAAATGCCTAATGGGAGATACTGGTGACGGAGTGCCGGGTGTTGAAGGTATTGGGCCTAAACGAGCAAAACAACTCGTTGAAGAATACGGTACTGCACTAGACATAGTTGCTAATCTACCTATTGAAAGTAAGCTAAAATACATTAAAACCTTAAATGAACAAGGAGATAGAATTCTACTAAACTATCAACTAATGGATTTGGTTTCTTTTTGCAGAGACGCGCTAGGCGAGAACACTAAACAAATTGACGAAATTTTAACACAGTACATACAATGAGCAATTTTATCAATATTAATCGTGACTACGATCCAAACACCAATCAAAAAATTAAACAAGTTATTTACTGCAAAACTGATGATGCTGCATTTTTACCTTGTCGTGCACATCCCACAGATGCAGGTGCAGATTTAAAAAGTACTGAAACTATTGAAATCTATCCCAATGAACAAGTATTGGTTGATACTGGTGTAGCAGTAAAAATTCCGGAAGGTTATTCTGGGTTTGTATTTAACAGATCCAGTCAAGGAAAATTAGGAATTATTCTGCCACATTCGGTTGGAGTTATTGACAGTGATTATCGTGGCAATATCAAAGTGCCATTAAAAAATATTGGCGACAGCCCTTATAAAATTCAACGCGGAGATCGCATTGCTCAACTAGTTGTAGTGCCTGTTTTGCTGTGTGGATTTGTAGACGAGTGGAATGATACAGTTCGAGGAACTGGAGGTTTTGGGAGCACTGGACGATGAAATATATTTTACCCGTAGTATTAAGTTTAAGCATTACTAATGTAGTGGCACAAACTATTAAAATTGATGGTAGTTCAACAGTTTACCCTATTACAGAAGGTATTGCTGAAGAATTTCAAAAAGCAACTAAGATTAAAGTTACAGTAGGTGTAAGCGGTACTGGTGGCGGATTTAAAAAGTTTTGTCGTGGCGAAACAGACGTTGCTAATGCAAGTAGGTCAATTACCAAGCAAGAAATGGAAGCCTGTGGGCAACAAGGAATTAAGTACTACGAATTTCCTATTGCCTTTGATGCTATGACAGTGGTTATTAATCCCAAAAATAATTTTGTCAAACAGTTAACTGTACAGCAACTTCGTACAATGTGGGAGCCTGCTGCTCAGGGCAAAATTACTCATTGGAATCAAATTGACCCTAAATTTCCGAATCAACGCATCTCACTATTTGGGCCAGGTGCAGATAGTGGAACATTTGAATACTTTACTGAAGCAGTTGTTGGTAAAAGTAAAGCTAGTCGTGGCGACTTTACAGCCAGTGAAGATGACAATATCTTAGTTAAAGGTGTAAGTACTAATCCGTTTGGTTTAGCCTACTTTGGATATGCCTACTACGAAGAAAATAAATCTAAAATTCGAGCAGTTCCTATTGTAAACAAAGATGGTCAAGCAGTTTATCCTAGTGAAAAAACTGTAATGGACGGAACTTACAATCCTCTAGCTAGACCAATCTTTATTTATGTAAATGCTGCTAGTGTTGGTAAGCCTGAAGTTAAAAGGTTTATTGACTTTTACATGAAAAATGCAGCAGACATTATTCGTGAAATTAAGTTTGTACCTCTACCAGAAAAGGTTTATCAAGCTAACTTGGAAAACTTAAATCGTGGAAGAATAGGTACTGTTTTTGGTGGCCATGCTCGCGTAGGAATGACTATTGACGAGCTAGTAAACGCAGAAGTAAAATAAAGGAAAATTATTATGAAAAAATCATTAATCAGCCTAGCAATCCTAGCAACAGTTTCCGCAGCAAATGCTGTAGAATTTGGTGTTGGTTATACCCGAGATATTACCAATGAAATTAATGGGTATGGCGTATCTGTTACACAGAGCTGGAAAAAGTGGAGTCTTGGTGCTCAAGCAGATCGCTTTGAAGTTGTAGGCGGTAATCAAGATCAATTTACTGTTGTGGCTGGCCACGAAATTGCAAAAGTACACAAACTAGTTATTGATGCACACGCAGGTGCTACTTATATTCAGTCTGAAGTAGGCAAAGACGGCTTAGTTCCAGTTGCAGGACTTTCTGTTAGCTATCCAATTATCAAAAATATGAGCATTGCCGCAGACGTTCGTCGCGCTATTCGTATTGAGGATCTAAAACAGTATGAGGGTACTAGTCTAGGCGTCGGTATCAAGTACAAATTCTAATCTAGAAGGGGCGACATGACTAGCACACGAGCACAGGTAATTACTAGACGTACTTATAATCGTCCAGTTAGTGACGACGGTAAGCAATTTGAAACTTGGCAGGATACAGTTAGCCGAGTTATTTCACATCAAGCATGGTTGTGGCAACGAGCAGCAGGCAGAGAGCTTAAAGCTACTGAACATGCAGAGCTAGCCCAGCTTGAAAAGTTTATGCTAGATCGTAAAGTTACAATGAGTGGTAGGACTCTTTGGTTAGGCGGTACGCAAGTAGCAAAAACTAGAGAAGCTTCACAATTTAATTGCAGCTTTACAGAAGTAGAAACTGTATATGATGTAGTGGATGTTCTATGGCTACTCCTACAGGGATGTGGTGTTGGATTTAAACCAATAGTAGGTACACTTAATGGATTTTCAAAGCCCATTAAGAATATTGAAATTATCCGATCACAACGAACTGAAAAAGGCGGCAGCGAACAAAACCGAGAGTTTTGGGATCCAGAAACAAAAGTCTGGAGAATTCAAGTAGGTGACAGCGCTGAAGCTTGGGCCAAATCAATTGGTAAACTACTAGCAGGTAAGTATCCTGCTGATACCTTAGTTTTAGATTTTTCACAGCTTCGTCCTGCTGGCGAAAGACTAAAAGGTTATGGCTGGATTAGTAGTGGTGATTCAGCTATTTCTACAGCCTATGTTGCTATTGCAAAAATCTTAAATGGCCGTGCCGATAGTTTACTTACCCGTATGGATATTATGGATATAGTAAACTGGTTGGGCACAATTTTAAGTAGCCGCAGAAGTGCTGAGATCGCACTATTCGATTACGGCCAACCAGAATGGCAAGAGTTTGCAGTAGCTAAAAAAGACTGGTGGTTGCATGGCAACGCGCATCGCCAGCAGTCAAATAATAGTCTAGTATTTAATGAGAAACCAACTCACGAACAGCTAAGCGAAATCTTTGCAATTATGCAGGAAGCTGGCGGGTCGGAGCCTGGATTTATTAATGCTCAAGAAGCTAGACGTCGAGCACCTTGGTTTAAAGGAGCTAATCCTTGTGTTGAGATTTTACTCGGAAACAAATCGTTCTGTAATCTTACAGAAACAGATATTGGAAAATTTAAGGGCGATACCGCAGGACTTCACGAAGCTATACGGCTTGCCGCCAGAGCTAATTATCGTCAAACCTGTGTTAACCTCAAGGACGGTATCCTCCAAGAAGCATGGCATCTCAACAATTACTTCTTGCGACTTTGTGGTGTAGGTTTAACAGGTATTGCTAAGCGTCCAGATATGACTGGTTACGATTATGAATACCTAAAACGTACAGCAACAGCAGCAGCAATTGGTATGGCTGAAGAACTAGGATTGCCAAGACCCAAAAATATAACTTGCATTAAGCCGTCTGGTACAGTGTCAAAAATTATGGATACCACCGAGGGTGTACATAAACCACTAGGCAAGTATATATTTAATAATGTGCAGTTTTCAAAGTATGATCCCGTAGTTGAAAAGCTACGCGAAGCTAACTACAATGTATTTAATCATCCCACGGATGATACCGGAGTACTAGTAACCTTTCCAGTTGAGTGGTCGGATGTTCCGTTCCACAAACAAGACGGTAAAGAAGTTAACCTAGAAACAGCAGTAGATCAGCTAGAGCGTTACAAGCTAATTCAAACTAGCTGGACTCAGCAAAATACATCTGTAACTATTAGCTATGAGCCACATGAGGTTCCTGCTATTATTAATTGGCTAATGAATAACTGGGATTGCTATGTTGGAGTCTCATTTATTTACAGAAGTGATCCTACAAAAACAGCAAAAGATCTAGGTTACTTATACCTTCCACAAGAAGTTGTAGATGAGTATACATTCCGTAACTATGTTCAAGACCTAAAACCAGTTAACATTGATAGTGCAAATAGCTTTGATGCTATTTTGGATGACGAATGCTTAACCGGAGCTTGTCCAGTAAAATAACTTATGAATAATCCAACTTTTACCATAACTGATCTAACAGTTGACGAAATAAATATTATCTTAGCAGGGTTGCAAGAAGTACCAGTTGCAGCTAAAATAAGTAATCCGCTAACTCAAAAGATTCGTCAACAAGCTGAAGCACAAGTTCAAGAGTTCCAAAAGTCTCAAGAATTAGCAGCTAGTTAAAATAAAAAAAAAAAATCCCAGTATACTTGGTATACTGGGATTTTTTATTATCGTTGTTCAGGAGTATCGTCGTCACTATCCTCGTCGTCTATGTCGTGGTTGTGATCATCATCATAAATTGTACTTACAATTTCTACTAGAATATCTCTGTATGGTTGTTGAACTTGTGGTAAGTCTACTAAGTATATGTCTACATGTCCATTTCGTAATAGTTCTGCATGATACATAAATTGACCAAAAGCATCTACTTCTTCAGGAATGTTTTCATTAGCATAATCTTCGACAGCTTGAGCCACCATATCTAGGTACTCTTGTTCAATCATACTTTTCTGCTGAATAAAACTTAGAAGTGCTAGTGCTTTTTTGGAGCGCTCTCTGACAATTTGATCGCGTTTTTGACGTGCCCAAGATTGTCCACCATCTCCTCCCCAAAGATCCCAAGCTACTCGTCCCTTACTTGGAAATCCTTCTTCACCACTGTAAAAGCCTTCTGCTTGCTTGTCTACTTCGTGCCTGGAGAAAAAGCTATGCATTCGCATAACTGTTGAGGCACTTAGTGGTTCTCTGTCCTTTAACTGATTAGCCCTGGCTAAACCAACTAGAGTACCGCCAGGCTTACCTTCATCTTTCCACTTTAAGGCGCGACGGGCTGCACTAGCCATGCCTGAAGTTGGTTTATACGTTTTTGCCATGTTCATCCTTGTAGGCTAAAATAATTTGTTTACACATTTTTGATCTAACTATATCTTGTTCTAGGAATCTAACTACTTCTATACCCGGTAATCCTTCTAGTCTTTTTACAGCATCATCAAGTCCGCTTGTTGAAATATCGCGCTGATCTGGATCACCACTTAATATTACCTTACAGTTTTTACCTACTCTAGAAAGCATCATTTTTAGTTCTGTTTTAGTTAAGTTTTGTGCTTCGTCAACTAAAACTATACAATTGTCAAATGTTGCTCCTCGCATAAATCCTATAGGTCTTGGATCTATATCTTTATTTTTTATAGCATACTCATAAAATCCTTTACCCAGACACTTTTGAAATACTGCATCAAAAGGCTCTAAGTATGGAGCATACTTTTCCTCTAACTCACCTGGCAAGAAACCTAGCCCGCGACCAGTTTCTATATTAGGTCTAGTAATTATAATTTTTTGTATACGTCTGTGAAACAATTCTCCCGCTGCGTAACTAGCAGCTATAAATGTTTTACCAGTTCCTGCACTTCCTATACCAAAAACTATTTCAGAAGATTTAATTGACTGTAGATATTGATCTTGAATATAATTAAGGGGTTTTACATCTTTAAATCCGTATTCAATAGGATTTACAGTTCCTACATGTTGCTTACGGGCTTTTTTACTTGATGATTGGGCCATAGACTACCTTATTACTTTTTAACAGGTTCTGGGTTAGGGTTTTGAGATTCTAGTTTTTTGTGTATGCGTATTTCTTTGCATACCTCTCTAGTCTTACCGTCTGCTTGTTTTTGCATCTCGCAGACCTTTTTAGTTTTAGGCTCTTCTGCTGCTTGAACGCCTACAACTACCCCTAAACTAACCGCCAAAGCAATAATTAAATGTTTCATATTAGTCCTTTTTTGTAGAAAACTTTTCTGCTACAATAAAACCTAATCCTGCCATTACTAAATAAGTCATGTTTTCATACATAAACTGACTTACCGTATGTGACCAAAAAAGATCTGCTATAAAAGCTATAGCACATAGTATAAAAGCTAGAAAAGTAATGACTCTGCGACTACTAACGGTATGATTTACTCCATCTTGAAATATTGATCTTATTAACATTATAGCTCCGGTTGAGGTGCGCGAGGAGGAGCTGGTCTGCCGCCATATCCAATTATTACAGCTTGATTATCCACAGAAAGACTTGGTTCTATTCTGGGCGCTGATATAGTTGGTTCTTTTACTGCCTGTATAGTTTTTGTAAAAGATTCTTGCGACTGCTTTTGAGCCTCTAGCATAGCCTTTTGATCTTCAGGCTTTTGTCCCGCCAGCATAATTCCGCTTAAAGTACCTGTTAAAAATGTTGCTATAGGAACTATTAGCTCAAAAAACTTTTGATCTATTGGCGAGATAGCATTTAGTGGCTGAGTTACAAATATAATAGAGTATAAAACAACAAACACAATACCAGTAAGAGTAAGGGCTAAACAGACTCCAATAAAAAATTTAAGTCTAGCCATTAATTGTTCTTCTGTATAAACAAATGGATATCTATTTTCCACTAGTTACTCCTTTAGCTGGTTGGCACGTTTGACACGAATTTGCTGTTTGCTCTTGTGGTGGACCTAATCGTGGATCTCGTTGCCCTTTAAATATATGTTCTGGACAAGTTCTAGTAACATCGCAATGTGGTATTTTACACATAGGTTTATCCCAGTTATCTGGGTTTTGACATGGATAACGAAATCTATCGCCCCCAAATGCTGCTAAACCAATAGGTACAAATACTAGCAAAAATAGTAGTAAAAATAGTTTTTTATCATTCACCACATTATGCTCCTAGGACGTGTTTAGCATGTTCGTAATGTTTTTTACGATCCTCAAGTCCTATTGTACCACCATTGATGCGTTTTGTCAAGGTTAAAATATCATCAGCATCAGCCCATTGATTTAATTTATTAGTTTCCCAAAACCAGCAGGCACTTTGTGCAGCACCCTCAAATGTTTCCAAGAATTCTGCAGCTTCTTGCGGCGGTATTTCTATGCTGTGAGAAAACCAAGTATAATTTTCTTTGCCTGTAAGTTGAATTAAACCACGACCTCTGTATCTCCAACCATCTCCTGACTGCTCATCACCATTACCCATACGATTAGCATAAATTCTATTTGCAATTGCCTCTTGTTTATTAGGTTTTGCAGCATATTGTTGAGCTAATTCATCTGTAGGAAAGTACTTTGGAAATACTCGTCTTAAACTCTGCCATTTATAGTTTAAATTTTCTTGTAGTACACTAAATCCTGCAGACTCGTGCGCACACTGAGCTATAAATGCTGCTTGGCGTTTTGGAGTATTTATTTCATAGTCCGGAAATAATTGATTTAATACCTTTAACCAATATTCTATATGTTTATTTTTAGGTATTAATTCTTTTAATTGTTCGTAGGTTAATTCCATTACTTAACTTCCTCAAAAATTTTCTTTTGATTTTGATACCACTCAATCCAAGTTTTATTCTTTATGGCACATTCATGGTAAGTAGTATAATTTTCTACAATAGTAGTTGCTACATCACTTAGCTTAGCTCCTGAATTTAAAGATTTTAAACTTGGAGGGCATGGCTCTAGTAGTACGCCGGGTGCTTGTGGAAAGTTTCGCTTTACAGGTACTGGAGATGAACAGCCTTGAAGAATAATTAGAAAGATTAAAAAACTTAAATATTTCATTTTACTCCTTCTACAGCTTTATTGTGTGCATCTATAAATACACCAGGTATTTCACACACATTATTATATTTAACAACTTCTTTATCTACATACCTAACTACATCTTGCCCGCGTTCTCTAACAACTCTATTTTGAACTACAATTTTTTCTACTACACGAACGTTTTCTTCTTGAGACTTTGCTTCTGCTTGAGCCACCTTTGCTTCTAGCTCGCGAACTTTAGCCAGCCAATGTTCCTCGTTAGCACGAGCACCTAAAAGATAAATACTTATGCTTGCCACAAGCACTGTGGCAATTTGTATAGGTATTTTATAAGTATAAAGAAATGGTAGTGGAATAAATCTAAGAAAATACGTTATACCAAATATAACAATACTTATACCTAATAAACCATAAAAAACCCAACTAGGTAGCCAGTGAACAATCCACATATGTAATTCCTTTTACCATTTGCCAGCCTCTCTGCCCACATCAAATAACCAGACAAAAAACTTTATACTAATAGTAATAGTTATAATTAATAAAACACTCCAAAACGTATTCTCAATAAAACGTTTTCGTCGTTTAACTTGATCACGAATCATTCGTTCACGTTTTTCTCTAACGTCTCGTCTTAACTGTATAAAATTACTATAACCTTCTGGGCCTAGGTGCTGCAGCTCACCATAAATAAACATATGCCAAATTTCGCCTTCCATCTCGCGCAATTTTTCTTGGGCAATTATAATATCAAAGGCTGCTGAAGTCTCACTTTGTGTAAATCTAATCTTCTGAAAGATACCTAGTTTTTGTTGTCCGGTGTCGTCTTTGCTATTATTAATGTACTCTTGTAGTTGGCCCGCAGCATCAGCCCATTTTGAAAGTTGTCGGTAAACTCCTTCAATTTCTTGACCTATAGATACTGCTTGCTTTAATCCTCTAAAGGCTGCGGTTGCAGCAGTAAGTAAGGTTATTGGATCCATAATTAATTTGCCAAAGGATTATCTAAGGCTTTTTTAATCTTGTCGTCAACCTCACGGCGAATGGTTCTTAATTCTTGATTAGTGTCACGTTCAATTCTATTTACACGTTCATTTACGTTTTGTACAGTAGCATCTACTTGTTTTTGCATTTCGCGAACACTACTGTCTGCAGCTCGTCTTATTTCTTTTATCTCGCCATCAACCTGACGACGAATATCTGCAATATCTTTTTCAACTTCACGTTGAGCTGTTTTTGAGCTACGTTCTACACCTTCCAAAACCTGCTCTGTGCGTCTAATATCACCCTTTAGGTTGGTGTTAATATCGCGGGTATAACCAACCACTTTTTCCGAATTTTCTTCTAGTTTAATTATGCGTGCCTCGTACTCGCTAAAGTCAGGCGCAACATATTCAGCAATTTTTCGCTTCATGCCCATGTAGTCTTTGTAGGTTTCAAAGACTCCGTATAAGCCACCTATAACAGAACTTACAATACCTGCCGCAATCATTAACTTTGCAGGAGTAAAACTGTAACCACCAATACTAATAACAGTATCTTTGCTCATATACTGTTTTTGCATTCTTTCTAGATCTTCAACACTTTTATTTAGATCTTTATCTTGAGTACTGCTCATCTACCATCTCCCTATGTAAACGATCACTACGCTGTGATAGTGCTCTTTGTGCACGAGCATTATCACGAATTACTACTCCACGATAAATATCTCGAGTCTGATAAAAAGGTGCATCTGGAATAGTTGCTGATTGATAGGCACTAAATCCGGGTACATTAGCAATTTGATCTAATGTTTCTTGTTGTTGTTTTTGCTCGTTAGTTAAGGTTTGTGTTTGTGCTCGATTTACAGTTGCAAAAGCCTGTTGTCTGGCTTGTTCTCTAGCCCTAGGTGCACCGGTGCTTATACCGGGTCTAGTGGGACTAAATCCGGGTATTTGTAACCCTTGGCCTAGTGGTTCCGCTTTTGCGGCAGTGCTAGAATTGCTTTGAGTAGTTGCTAGTACTTGATTAACTACTGGATCAGCTACAACGGGTACTTCTGTAGCTGCAGCTACAGCGTCTTGTTGTACGGGGGCAGTTTGCACTAACACAGTTGTTGCTGCTGGTATAGCAGCGGGTGGTTGGTAGCCCGGGCACTGAGGGCTACTTTGTGGAGCTGCTTTACAGGCATTTGCCTGTACCTGAGCTTGATATGCTGCTTGATAGCCCGGACATTGCGGGCTGTAGAGCTGTGTTAGATTACACTGTTGCGTTAAGTAGGCTTGCTGGTAGCCCGAACACTGTGGGCTGTAGAGTTGATTTAAATTACACTGCTGTGTAAAATATGCTTGCTGGTAGCCAGGGCACTGTGGGCTGTAGAGTTGATTTAAGTTACACTGCTGTGTAAAATATGCTTGCTCATAGCCAGGGCAAGCAGAGTTATAAAATATATTTAAAGTGCACTGCTGATTAAAGTAGGCTTGCTCGTATCCTGGGCACTGGGTGTTATAAAGTGGACTTAGTTGGCACTGTTGATTAAAATAGGCTTGTTTGTACCCCGGACACTCCGAGTTGTAGAGTGTGTTAATCGAACACTGTTGTGTAAAATAAGCTTGCTGATACCCGGGACACTCTGGATTGTAGAGTGCATTAATTGAACATTGCTGTGTAAAATATGCTTGCTGATAGCCAGGGCATGCAGGGTTGTAGAGTGGGCTGTTAGTACACTGTACTTGAAAGTAAGCTCCAGCATATCCGGGACAACTAGTATCAAACAGTGGATTAGCAGCGCACTGTTGTTGGCGATATGCCTCCTGATAGCCTGGACACTCTGGGGAGGCTAGTGGGTTTCCCAAGCAGATGTCAGTGGAATAACGTAGTGAAACATTTATGTTTCTAATTTCAGGGCCGTAGTAACCAGCCCAGTATCCCACATCTCTGCTAGTCATCGCAACTTGAAAATTGCCTAGGGATGCTAAACTGTAACGATTTTTAAATTCTTCGGTACCAGCAAAGGTAGTCCAGTCGTTTATTCTGTAGGAATAGTCATGTGTTTTTTGTTCTAGAATATCAGCATTTGTGCTGTTATACAATCTAGTAGTAATCGTTAGTGGGTCAAATGTTTGTGCTTGACCACCACCAGCATTAGCGTTTTTAATATCCCAGCTGTAGTTATAACCACGTACTTGAATGCCTGTGCCTGCTAGGGCTTGATTAACTGCTACAGTTTGAGTTAGTGTCTGGCTACCATAACTCCACAAGATTGCTCCATCAGCTGATCGCTGTACCGGGCAAGGACCGCCGCTAGTGCCGCCCCAAATTATTCCTGCGTGCTGAGTTAAGCAGCCTTGCCAGCCGTAAGGCTGTATCAAATTTGTGGTACTCTGCGTGTCCTGAGCACTAGAGTAAGAGTAGAAGTAAAAGCAAGATACTAGTCCAACTACCATACTTTTCCAAAAATGTTTTTTCATGTTCTTGGCTTTCTGATTTGGGTTGTCTGCTGGGATTTAGGTCCCACACCTGCTTTGCTTCTGCTCCAATTTTTCCGTCCACAGGACAAGGTGTACCTGCATTATTCATAGCTGTAAAAACTCGCTCATCTTGACACAGGGTAGCAACTGCAGCTACTTTCATGCCCATGTCAAAAAGATTTTTTGCAAGTTTAATACGTTCGCAATTTATATCACGAATAGTAGAACCTGCACTAATGCCTAGGACTTGGGTTTGCACAGCTCCAGCAACACCTACAGTACACAAGTCGTTATTGATTACTGTAATTGTGGGTGAAATTGCTGATGGCGGAGGACTACGTACCGTAGTATCATTTTGATTTATACTAGTAGTAGTCGAATTTACTTGACTACTACTTGTTGATTCAGTTATAATCCTATCTGTTTGAGCAAGGGTTAGAGTTGATACTACAAGTAAAAGCCAAGTTAATTGCCGCATATTAAATCCTTAATAATGAAATCCTATATTAGAACTTCTCCAACTATTACGCAGGTCATTGTTTTCTTGAGAATTAAAATCTTCAGAACTAATTAATCCTTCACCCATATAGTTACTAAGAGAAAATGGATTTGCTAAACTAATAATAGGCGTACCAGTTACTGTTATTCCAAAATTATTACTACTATTATCTCGTATATTTCCAACAGCATTATCATTAGCGAGTAGTAATTGAGTATTAGTGATATTTGTTAATTTTCTAGTTGGTGGTGAAAAATTACTGGTATAAACCGCAGTACCTACAACTAGTCGTAAATTAGAAATATAGCCAGCAAAATCATTGTTACCAAGTGTAAAGCCACCAGCACCTATAACAGGTCTATTAGTGCCATTAATATAACTATTTGCATCAATATTTAAAACGCCTTCTTCATATCCATTTACATATAATTTAGTTGTACCAATGGCTTGTGCTCCTGCCCCGGTTCTAACTAAAGCTATATGATGCCAAGTATTTAAAGCTACCGCATTAGTACTTGTTATTTGATTTGCGCTATTTGTATGAAAAACTATTTGTTCTGAAGCATTTTTTGTTAAGTAAATATAGAAACCATTAGTACTAGCAGGTCTAGCATCATACAGATCTGTAGCAGCACCGGTAGCAAAATACACAAACATTTCTAGTGTAAAATTTTGTGCAGCGCTAATTTCTAGTTGAGAATTTGTTCCAATTACATTTAAGTAATCATTGTTACCATCAAAATATATTGAAGCACTCATATTAGTCTACAAAAAATTGAGGATTTCTGGTGGGTTTAGTGAACTGTTTGGGCAAGATTGCTTGAATACTATTTAAACCTATTTTTTGAACAGTTAGTTGGGTATTTAAATTTGAGTCAAGTAATCCGCCTATGCTATTTAAACCAAGTTTAGTAACCAAAGTTGTGGTATTTAAATTAGTATCTAAAAAAGCAGCTGGCATAATATTAAGCCCTTAAACAAACAATACCTTTACCACCTTGAGGCCAAGGTAAATAAACATAGGTATCAGATCCAACAGTTATAGTATCACCAGCTTCACCTGGAGTGCTTCTGGCTACATATACTTTGCACAAGTCACTTATATAGCAGTGTGGAATTCCCATTTGATGTTGATGCCAGTATAGTGGATGTAAGTATATGGCTGCGGCACCAGAAGAAGTTTTAGTTATGCCAGCAGGCCTGTATGCACTGTTATTATTTGTTATAGTATGGTAGTCAACACTAGGACTTAACTCACCAAGTATATTTCTTGTACCTGTTAAAATACTAGTATCTGGCCTAAAATGATTTAATACAGAAAATGTTGTTGGGCCACCTGTAGCAGTAGTATTAGGCTGCAGAGGTGGTTGAGTAGTATCTACAGCACCAAACCATTGAGCATGACATATAGGAGCAGTACTTCTAGCATCGTTAATACTGTCTCCATCATACTCAAAACTAGCTGTAATACTAAATTCTGCTCTGTTATTAGTTCCTTGACTACTACCTGCAATTAAACAATGACGACTACTCCAGCTTAAATATACTTCAGTACCAATAATTGCATTAAAATAAATTGGCTGATTGGTTCCACTAGAATTATAATAACTAGGATTAGTAAGTGTTACTCTTGCAGTTGCATTAGTACAACTTACCAGTGCAATTCCAGCTGCGCCTGCTGAAGAAAGTCCAGTATATTGATATAAAGTACTGGAGGTCTGATTAATCATATTTCTACTATATCCTAGCTGACCTAGGTGTATATACTTAGTTTGACCGTTTAGGCAAGGCGCACTTAATACTTTAGGAATAGCAGTACCTATAGGAGTAGCATCATACAGGTTTGTCCAATCACCACGACCAGCACTATTATAGATGTAACTACTTGTAGTATTAGCAGTAGTTAAGTTTGCTGGCGAGGTTACAGCTCCACTTATAACTCGTGTTATATCTGCCAGAACGTTACCAATAGTTTCTGTACCGTCTGCTTTAAAAATTAATTTTGCAAATCCCATATGTATGCCCTATTTTTTCAAAAATGTAATACCACAATCAATAGTTGTGGAGGTTACGCTCACAGCAATTGGTAGCCACACATAGTTATCAGATCCTACTGTGTATAAGGTTTCATAAGGGCCCGCCCCACTACCCATTTTATAAACTCCACTATACTGACTAATATTTATGATTGGTATTCCCAAGGCGGGCAAAGATTCATAAATTGGTACTAGTGGATATACACTTGCTCCGGAACTATTTAAAGTCTGCACAGCATTAAAACTATCTAAATCAGCAGTTCCTATTGAACCAGCATCCGTCCAACCGATACCTACAGTAGTATTTGTTTGTGGATAATGTAGATTTGCTGGTTGAAAAATAATAGTGTTAGTAGTAGTACTTATTGGGCCTCCAGCTTCTATAAATGTTCCTGTACTTGCTTCAGAATATTTATACTGTAATACTGGAGGTGTATTTGTAAATTGACTTAGTGCTGTTTCTGGATATTCAAAAGTTCCTACTATACCCATGCCATTTTGTGGAAACTTACCATAAAGTGCTAGATGATATTTACTCCAGCTAACGTAGATACTAGTATTTACAGTATCTACGTTCATATTGTTAATTCTAAAACCGGAGGTGGCAGTATTAGTACTATAATGAGCAGGATTACTTACCGCGGTGGCACTAGTAGCTCCAGTAATTGTATTTAAATATATACCATTTGATAAATAACTACTTGCGGAAAATGCGCCTGCAGCTCCGCCATAACTACCGCCTGTATTAGTAGTTAACCAAGCATACTTAGTTTTTCCCGCAGTTTCACAACTATTTTCTAACACATAGGCAAGTGTAGTAGCTGCTACTGTTCCATAGGTTACTGTCCAGTTTTGATTTAGTGTATTTACAATTTCACTGTTAGTAGTACTAGCATGGCTAAGATTAGCGGCGCTAGTAATAGTACCGTTTACTACTCTAACAATATCATACATTGCCTGTGCATTAGTTACTGTACCAGCAAAATTTAATTTAGCGTATCCCATTAGCTTTCAATCCTTGTATAGTTTTCGTGCACAACTGGATTTTCGGTTTTAATAAATAAACCTTGTGG
>Ga0129333_10001956_pt1 | contig 18971 bp, 22 predicted proteins | sample CPB6_08_DNA_FD_94474 | JGI IMG/M metagenome (GOLD analysis project Ga0129333, IMG submission 94474) | Freshwater to marine salinity gradient microbial communities from Chesapeake Bay, USA - CPBay_Sum_0.6_0.8_DNA | ecosystem: Environmental > Aquatic > Marine > Coastal | place: USA: Chesapeake... | reverse complement strand
GACATGCGCTACGAGCGCCGAGCCGGGTGGGCCTTGGCCGTTGCGCCGCTGTACCCCCTGCTCTACTGGATGCTGATGACCGTGGTCACGGTGCGGGCAACGATCCCGGCGCTCATCGCTGCAGCGCTGGGCAGGCAGGCGCGGTGGTCGACGCCGCGAGAGGCCTGAAGAACGGCACCGCGGTCGGTCCCCGCGAGCAGGCCCTTACTGCTGCGCCTCAGTCGTTCGCGTGCAGGGCGGCGTTCAGCCCGCCCCAGGTGCCGGTGCGCACGACGACCTCGATCGCACCGGTCTGCGAGTTGCGGCGGTAGAGGAGGTCCGATGCGCCGGAGAGCTCCCGTGCCTTGGCCGCGGTGCCGTCGGGAAGGTTCACCTTGGATCCGCCCGTCACGTACAGGCCGGCCTCGACCACGCAGTTGTCGCCGAGGGAGATCCCGACGCCGGCATTCGCCCCGATCAGGCAGCCGGTGCCGATGCTGATGACCTCCGTGCCCCCACCGGAGAGCGTGCCCATGATCGATGCGCCGCCGCCGATGTCGGAGCCGTCGCCCACGACGACGCCCGCCGAGATGCGCCCCTCCACCATCGAGGTGCCGAGCGTGCCCGCATTGAAGTTGACGAAGCCCTCGTGCATGACGACGGTGCCGGGAGCCAGGTGGGCACCGAGGCGCACACGGTCGGCGTCGGCGATCCGTACGCCGCTGGGCACCACGTAGTCGACCATGCGCGGGAAGCGGTCCACACCGTGCACGGTCAGGTGCTGACCCCGTCTGCGCATGTGCAGCCGCACCTCGGCGAGTCGGTCCAGGGGGACGGGACCGATGCTCGTCCAGGCGACCAGCGGCAGGATGCCGAAGATGCCGTCCAGGCTGATCCCGTGCGGGCGCACGAGCCGGTGCGACAGCAGGTGCAGGCGCAGGTACGCGTCCGCGGTGTCGGCGGGCGGTGCCTGCAGGTCCTCGATGACGGTGGCGATGGTGCGCACGGTGACGCCGCGCACCGCATCCGACTCCGCGGCAGCCTCGAGGGTCGGGACGTCGATCGGGTCGGATCCGAGGGCGGGCTCGGGGTACCAGGCCTCGAGCAGGGTCTCGCCGTCGTAGGTGGCCAGGCCCAGGGCTGCTGCGCTCCCGGTCGTGCGGATCGGTGCCGTTGACGTCATGCGGCTACCGTAGCGACGTGACCGCTCCGGCCCCGCTCGACCTCGGCTCCGATGTGGTGGACCTCGCGGCCGCGCTGGTCGACGTGCCCAGCGAGTCGCGCCACGAGGGTCCGCTCGCCGACCTCGTCGAGCAGGCGCTCGTTACGGTGCCGTGGCTCGAGGTGGTGCGCCACGGCAACACGGTGGTGGCTCGCACGCACCTCGATCGCGGCGAGCGCGTGCTGATCGGCGGGCACCTCGACACCGTGCCCGAGCACGGCAACCTGCCGCACCGCGTCGAGGGCGACCTCCTCTACGGGCTGGGGTCGTGCGACATGAAGGGCGGTGTCGCGGTGTCGCTGTCGCTTGCGGCGAGTGTCGCAGCGCCAGTCCGCGACGTCACCTACGTGTACTACGAGTGCGAGGAGGTCGAGGCCGAGCTCAATGGTCTGAAGCGGCTGGCCGACCAGCACCCGCACCTGCTCGATGCGGACCTGGCCATCCTGATGGAACCCTCCGATGCCGGCATCGAGGCGGGCTGCCAGGGCACTGTGAGGGTGCAGGTCCGTGCGGAGGGCGTGCGCGCGCACAGCGCGCGGTCGTGGCTCGGCGCGAATGCCATCCACGCCGCGGGCGAGGTCCTCGACCGTCTCCGGGACTATCGGCCGCGCACGCCGGTGATCGACGGCCTGCAGTACCGCGAGGGGCTGAACGCCGTGCGGATCGAGGGCGGCGTGGCGGGCAATGTCATCCCCGACGAGTGCGTCGTCACGGTGAACCACCGTTTCGCCCCGGACCGCTCGGTGGACGATGCGATCGCGCACGTGGCCGACGTGTTCACCGGCTTCGAGGTGACGGTGGTCGACGCGGCTCCCGGAGCTCGCCCGGGGCTCGACCTGCCTGCGACGCAGGCCTTCGTCCGGGCCGTCGGCGAGCAGCCCCGACCCAAGTACGGATGGACCGACGTCGCACGGTTCACCTTGCTCGGCATCCCGGCGCTGAACTTCGGGCCGGGTGATCCGGCGTTGGCCCACACGCGTGATGAGCATGTGCCGATCGTCCAGCTGAACTCGTGTGAGCAGCGGCTTCGCGCCTGGCTGTCGCCGTCATGAGAACGGCCCCCGGGCGAGTGCTCGGGGGCCGTTCTCATGGGCGGGAAGGGCCCGCGCGGGGAAGTCTGATCAGGCCTGCTTGACGGCCTCGACGTCGAGCACGAACGTGATGTCGTCGCCGACGAGGACGCCACCGGTCTCGAGTGCGGCGTTCCAGGTGAGCCCGAACTCCTTGCGGCTGATCTTCGCGCTGCCCTCGAAGCCGATGCGCGTGTTGCCCCACGGGTCCTGGCTGGTGCCGATGTACTCGTACTCGACGGTGACGGGCCGGGTGACGCCGTGGATGGTGAGGTCACCGGTGATGGTTGCCTGGGCGCCCTGCACGGAGGCCGACGTCGACGTGAACGTGATCGTGGGGTACGCCTCGACGTCGAGGAAGTCGGGCGACTTCAGGTGCCCGTCACGGTCGGGGTTCTGGGTGTCGATGCTGGCGGCGGCGATGGTGACCTGGGCCGACGACGCGGCCGGGTTGGCACCGTCGATGGTGAAGGAGCCCTCGAACTCCCCGAACCGGCCCCGGACCTTGGCGATCATCGCGTGGCGAACGCTGAAACCGATCGTGGTGTGGGTCGGGTCGATGACCCAGGTGCCGGTCGCCGCGGCGATGCCGGTGCTCTCGGACGCGGGAATGGTCATGCGGTCTCCTCGGTCGGGGATGGGCGGGTTGTGAGCCGTCTCTGAGTCTGTTGGTTGAGTGTTCAACAACTATAGCGTAGCAGTCGATGGTTGAACGTGCAACTAGTGTCGAGCCGACGCTAGGGTGCGGCCGTGCCGGCGGTGTGCGTCTTCTGCTCCTCGAGCCTGCGGATCGACCCCCGCTACCTCGACCTCGCCGCCGAGGTCGGCCGGGGCATCGCCGGGCGTGGCTGGACCCTCGTCTCCGGAGCCGGGTCGATCTCCATGATGGGCGCCCTCGCCCGCTCGGCGCGCGACGCTGGTGGCCGCACGATCGGTGTCATCCCCGAGGCGCTCATGGATCGCGACGTCGCCGACCTCGATGCCGATGAGCTCGTCGTCACGCGCGACATGCGGCATCGCAAGGGCGTGATGGACGATCGGTCGGATGCCTTCCTCGCGCTGCCGGGCGGCATCGGCACGCTCGAGGAGCTGATCGAGGCGTGGACCGCACGCAGCCTCACCATGCACGACAAGCCGGTCGTCGTCCTTGACCCGTGGGGGGACTTCGATCACCTGCACCGCCTCCTGGAGCACTGGCGGGAGCGCGGGTTCGTGCAGGACGACGCGATCGCGCACGCGCACTGGACGACGACCGTCGACGACGCGCTCGACGTGATCGCGGCGGCCTGGTCGGGGGGAGCGCCGGCGCGACAGTGAGCCCGCGATGCGCGATGCGTCGCACCGCGTGGTCCAATACCGACATGTCATTCGTGTTCGCCGTGCTGGTGATCCTCGTCATCGGCGGTGCCGTCGCCTACGCGACCGGCCGCTGGGGTGGGGGGCTCGCACCAGCCGAGCCCGAGCTGCGACCGGCCCGCACCCCGTCGGACTTCGACGTGGTCCTGCGCGGCTACCGGATGGACGAGGTCGATGCGCGCATCGCCGATCTCGAGCAGCAGGTGGCCGACCTGCGTGACGGCCGGCGCGGTGAGGCGCGGGGCTGACGTGGGCGCTCGGGTCCCCGTGGCCCTGGACGTGGTCGTCGACGCACCCGTCGACGTCGTGTTCGCCGGCTTCACCGACTGGCCGGCGCAGGGGGAGTGGATGCTCGGCACGCGCGTCGAGGTGCGGCGCGGAGACGGCCGGAGCGTCGGGTCCGAGATCGCCGCGTGGACGGGTGCTGGCCCGGTCGGCTTCTGGGATGTCATGGTCGTCACCCGCTGGGACCCACCCCATCGGGTGGACGTCCTGCACACGGGAGCGGTCGTCCGCGGCACGGGCACCATGGAGGTGGTCGCGCTGCCTGCGGGCCGCAGCCGCTTCATCTGGAGCGAGGAACTCGACCTGCCGCTCGGGGTGCTCGGCCGCGTGGGCTGGTCGGTCACGCGACCGGCGTTCCTCACCGGGGTGCGGCGCTCGCTGAGGGCGTTCGCGGCGTGGGTCGAGGCGGGCCGCCCGCGCAGACGGGGAGTCGGGGCCCAGCCCGGCTGAGCCCGCTGGCTTCGGTCCGACCCGCCGACGGGACGTTCAGGCCCGCGCGGGATAATGGGGAGCCCGCGTCCGGCGCGGGGAGCGCTGGGGCCGCCCCGGCCCCAGCACACCGATGGAAGGGGAGCACATGGCCGCGATGAAGCCGCGGACGGGCGATGGCCCGCTCGAGGTGACCAAGGAGGGCCGTGGCTATGTCATGCGCGTTCCGCTCGAAGGAGGTGGCCGCCTCGTCGTCGAGCTGAACGGCGAGGAGGCCAAGAATCTCGGCGATGCCCTGCTGGCGCTGTTCGCCTGATCACCCGAAACGGCCCTGATCACCCGATACAGCAGTGGGCCCCGGACCGCACGGTCCGGGGCCCACTGCTGTATCGGGTGATCAGGAGCGATGGCCCAGCCGGGCGACCAGCAGGCCGTCGCCCACCGTCAGGAGGGCCGGCATCCAGTCCGCGTCGTCCAGGATCATGGCTGCTGTGTCGCGCATCGCCGTGGTCTCCGGATCGCGTGCGCCAGCATCCGCGATCGCTCCGTCGGCCAGCATCGCGTCGAACACGATGAGGCCGCCGATGCGCAGCAGTCGCTTGGCCTGGACGAGCACAGCGGGGTACTCGGTCGGATCGCCGTCGACGAACACCAGGTCGTAGGCCGCATCGGACAGCCGTGGCAGGACATCCAGCGCGCGTCCGGCGATGAGCCGCACGCGGGTGTGGTCGTATCCCAGCGCCGTGAACGTCTCGCGCGCAGCGCGCTGGTTCTCGGCCTCGATGTCGATGCTGGTCAGGACACCGGTGGGCACCATTCCGGACAGCAGCGCAGTCCCGGACACACCTGCGCCCGTGCCGATCTCGACGGTCGCCTGAGCGGAGATGGTCGCCGCGAGCAGGCGCAGCAGGGCGGCGGCGGGCCGGCTGACCGCACGGCAGCCGAGCTCGGCGCCACGGCCGCGGGCCTCGACCACCGCCTCGGACTCCTCGCTCCAGGCGCTGGCGAACTGCCAGGTGGCGGCGGTGGGCGGACGGGTGTCGTCGGCGGCGATGGCGCACCTCCTGAACAGGGCCCCGGTGCGGGTCCGGACGGTCGGCAGCCTACTTGAGGCGGTTCCCGGCGGGAGCGTGCTGAGCCGGGGCGTGCGACGATTGCCCCCGCAGCAGGCCTGAGCACCGGCACCCGGGAGACCCCATGAGCGACCAGACCGGCCCCGTGCCGTCCCCTGCGCCCATCCCCGCACCGACTCCCGCGCCTATGGTCGTGCCCTCGCTGGCGACGAGTCCGTACCCGCCGGCGTCCCCGCCGGCCCGACGCCGGGGGCTCGGCCTGGTCGGCACTGTCCTCGTCGCGGCCGTCGTGGCGGCGATCGTCGGGGCGTTCGCGGGCATCGCGGGCTTCGCGATCGGACGCAGCCTCCAGGACCCCCCGGTCGCGGAGGCCGCGGACCTTGCGAAGGGATCTGCTGCTGCCGTTCCGGCGATCGGCGCCGCGGGGGAGATCGCCGAGATCGCCGAGCAGACCCTGCCCGCCGTCGTGTCACTGGTCGTCGGCGACCTCGGCAGCGGCTCGGGATTCGTCATCCGGCCCGACGGCTACATCCTGACGAACAACCACGTCGTCAGCGTCGGCGACGGCAAGGGTCTGGAGGTCGTCTTCGCCGACGGAGAGCGCAGCGCCGGACGGGTCGTGGGTACGAGCGCCTCCTACGACCTCGCCGTGGTGAAGGTCGATCGTGACGGCCTGCCGTCACTGTCCCTCGGCGACTCCGACCGCGTGCGCGTCGGCGACGTCGTCGTGGCGATCGGCGATCCGCTGGGCCTCGAGGGCACTGTCACCTCGGGCATCGTGAGTGCCCTGGATCGTCCGGTGATCGCCGGGGAGTCCGCATCCGATGTCTCGTACATCAACGCCGTGCAGACCGATGCTGCGATCAACCCTGGCAACTCCGGCGGCCCGCTCCTTGATGTCGCGGGCAACGTCATTGGCGTGAACTCGGCCATCGCGACACTGGCCATCGGAGGCGAGGCTGGCAACATCGGCCTGGGCTTCGCCATCCCGAGCAACTCCGCAGCACGCGTCGCGGAGGAGATCATCGCGACGGGTTCGTCGCGCACGCCGCTCATGGGCGTTCAGCTCGATACCGCCTACACCGGTAATGGCGCGCGCGTCAGCGAGGTCACGCCGGGAAGTGGGGCCGAGGACGCAGGCATGGAGGCGGGGGACATCGTGCTGGCCGTGGACGAGCGGAGCATCGAGAACGCCACCGAGCTCGTCGTCGCGGTGCGCACCTACGCGCCGGGCGACACCGTCATCGTCGCCTTCCAGCGCGATGGCCGCGACGAGACCACCGAGCTGGTCCTAGGCGACGACAGCGAGTAGGCGGCATGTTCGACATCGGCCTCGGCGAGATCCTCGTGATCGGCGTCATCGGGCTGCTCGTCTTCGGGCCCGAGCGCCTGCCGCGGGCCGCTGCGGACGCGGCGAAGTGGATCCGTCAGCTGCGCGGCATGGCCTCGGGCGCGCGCAAGGAGCTCGCGGACTCGGCAGGCCTTGACCTCACCGATGCCGTCGACTCCGTGCGCGAGCTGCGCGACCTGCACCCGCGACGCCTGGCCGCGAGCCTGCTGAACGACGACGACGATGACGAGCCGGCACCGCGGACGGCGTCCGGCGGGGCTTCTGGCCCGAGCACCCCGGGCACGAGCAACCCGGGCACGAGCACCCCGGCAGCCCGGCCGGCCTTCGATCCCGACGCGACCTGACGCGCGTCAGCGGCCGACGGGCGTGATCCCCAGCGACAGGCCGGTGATGCCGCGCGGGCGGCGGGCCAGTGCCTGGGCGAGGTCGCGCAGGGCCACGGCGGCGGGGGCGTCGGGCTTGGCGAGCACGATCGGGTGACCGGCGTCGCCGCCCTCGCGCAGGTCGACGTCGAACGGGATGCGCCCGAGCAGCGGGACCTCGGCATCGACCGCCGAGCTGAGCATCGATGCCACGAGGTCGCCTCCCCCGATGCCGAACAGGTCGAGCGGCTCGCCGCAGCAGGGGCACGGGAAGCTGCTCATGTTCTCGATCACGCCCGCGACCTTCTGGTTCATCTGGGCGGCGAGGGTGCCGGCGCGGACGGCCACGTCGGCAGCTGCTGCCTGCGGCGTGGTGACGATGACGAGTTCAGCGTTGGGCAGCAGCTGGCCGGTGGAGATGGCGATGTCGCCGGTGCCGGGCGGCAGGTCCAGCAGCAGCACGTCGAGGTCGCCCCACCACACGTCGGAGAGGAACTGCTCGAGCGCACGGTGCAGCATCGGGCCGCGGTACGCGATGGGCTGGGAGATCCCGCCCGGCTTGAACGGCAGCATGGAGATCACGCGCACGCCGTATGACTGAGGCGGCATGATCATGCCCTCCACCATGGTGGGCGGCTCCATGGCGTTGAGGATGCGGGGGATGGAGTGGCCGTAGACATCGGCGTCGACGAGCCCGACGCTGAAACCGAGCTCGGCCATCGCGACAGCGAGGTTCGCCGTCACGCTCGACTTGCCGACGCCACCCTTGCCCGAGGCGATGGCGAAGACCTTGGTGGTCGAACCCACCTTGGCGAACGGGATCTCGCGCTGCTCGCCGCCGCGCAGCTGGTTGCGCAGGGCTGCCCGCTGGTCGTCCGACATCACGTCGAGCTCGACGCGCACGCTCGTCACATCGGGCACCGCCATCACCGCTGAGGTCACCCGCTCGGTTATGGCGTCGCGCATCGGACAGCCCGCGACCGTCAGGAATACACCGACCGTGACGGCGCCCTTGCGGGAGATGTCGACGGACTTGACCATGCCCAGCTCGGTGATGGGCCGATTGATCTCCGGGTCGTTGACCGTGGTCAGGGCAGCGCGAACGGCGTCTTCCGAGGGTGCGGGCATGCGCCGATGCTATTGGGCGTCGGGCTCGGGCGCTCCTGCTGGCGTTCGGTGGCCGTCGCCACGGCTCGCGCCGTCCGCAGGGCGCTCGTGGAGCAGGTCCTCGATGGTGTCGATGAGGTCGCGAAGCTCGCCGCGGACATAGTCGCGCGTGGCGAGGTCGCCCAGCGCCATGCGCAGATCGGCGAGCTCGCGCGCGAGGTAGTCGGTGTCGGCGAGCAGCCGCTCGGTGCGCTGGCGGTCCTCGGCGAACTGCACCCGGTCTCGGTCTGCCTGGCGGTTCTGCGCGAGGAGGATGAGAGGTGCGGCGTACGAGGCCTGCAGCGACAGCAGCAGGGTCAGGAAGATGAACGGGAACGGGTCGGGGGCCCCGTCCATCAGCGCGATGTTGATGCCGATCCAGATGACGATGGCGATCGTCATCCACAGGATGAATGCCCAGGAGCCGATCCCTCGCGCGGCATGCTCGGACAGCCGCCCGAACCGCTCACTGTCGACCGACGGGCGAAGGGTGCGCGAACGATCGAGGGGCTGGTCCAGCCGCGAGGACTGACGCCGTGAGGAGGCCATGATCAGGCACCCCCTTCGGCGTCGTCGTCATTGTCTCGCCAGCCGTCGGGGAGCATGTGGTCGATGACGTCGTCGATGGTGACGGCGCCGAGCAGGTGGTCGGACTCGTCGACGACGGGCAGGGCGACGAGGTTGTAGGCGGCGAAGAGCCGGGTGATGACGTTCAGTGGGGTGTCCGGGCCGACGGGCGCGAGGTTCACGTCGACGATCGCCGACACCAGCGTGCTCGGCGGCTCGCGCAGCAGTTGCTGGAAGTGGCAGGTGCCGAGGTAGCGGCCGGTCGGCGTCTCGGTCGGCGGCCGGGCGACGTAGACCTGCGAGGCCAGCGCAGGCGAGAGGTCCGGCTTGCGGATCTGGGCGAGCGCCTCGGCAACCGTGGCGTCCGGCGGGAGCACGATCGGCTCGCTGGTCATCATTCCGCCGGCGGAGAACTCGTCGTAGCTGAGCAGGCGTCGAAGATCCTCGGCCTCGTCCGGCTCGATGAGCTCCAGGAGGTCCTCGGCCTGCTCCGGCGGCAGGTCGGACAGCAGGTCGGCGGCGTCGGCCGGGTCCATCTCCTCGAGCACGTCAGCGGCGCGCTCCGCCTCGAGTGCCGAGACGAGCTCGACGCGGTCGTCGTCCGCGAGCTCCTCGATGACGTCGGCGAGGCGCTCGTCGTCGAGGGCGCGTGCCACGTCAAGGCGTCGCTGCGGTGTCAGGTCGTGCAGCACGTTTGCGATGTCGGCCGGTCGCATCGTGTCGAGGGTGGCGAGCAGCTGCTCCGCGGGCTGGGTCGACGCCGGCAGGGACAGTCCGGACACCTGGTCCCAGTCGATCACGAGAGTGGCGCCGCGTCGCCGCAGCCCCGAGCCGGGCCGACGCACGAACAGCTCGGTGATGAACCAGTCGCGCGTGACGGCCTTCTCGGCTGCGACGTCGAGGATGGTGACGTCCTCGTCTGCCTGCCGCATATGGACCGACCTGTCGAGCAGCTCGCCGATGAGGAGGGTCTCGTTGGGGCGCTTCTCGAAGCGTCGGAGGTTGACAGTGCCGGTGACGATGACCTGGCTCGCGTCGATCGCGGTCACCTTGGTCATGGGGACGAAGATCCGCCGCCGTGAGGCGACCTCGACGACGAGGCCGGTCAGCCGCGGCGGGTTCGCGCCGATGCGCAGCACGACGACGGCGTCGCGGACCCGGCCCACCTTGTCGCCGTTCGGGTCGAAGACCCGGATCCCGGACAGGCGGGCGAGGAACACCCGGGTTGCAGTGCCGATCGTCACGTCGGCAGGCTACCCCCGACAGGGAGGTGGAGGTCCATGGCCGGTGCGGCGCGTTCGACGCCCGGATTCGAGGCGGGCGGGCTGATGTCCCGGCCTCCCGCGGGGGACCTGCTCCTGCTGGGCATCGCCATCGTCTTCATCTCCTCCAGCGGCCCGATCATCGCGGCCATCGCGGCACCCGCCCTGGCCATCGCCTTCTGGCGCTGCTTCCTCGGCTCGGCCCTGACCGCTCCGTGGGTCCTCCTGCGCAGGCGGACCGAGGTTGGTCGGCTGACGCGTAGGGAGGTGTGGCTGATCGTGGCGTCGGGGCTGCTGCTCGGCGCCCACTTCGCAACGTGGATCCCGTCGCTGCGGTTCACGAGCGTCGCCTCGTCGACCGCGCTCGTCGCGACGCAGCCGGTGTGGGCGGCGCTCATCGCCCGCGCCCGCGGGGCGACGATTCCGCCCCAGGCGTGGATCGGCATCGGCATCGCTCTCGTCGGCGTCCTCGTCCTCACCGGCGTCGACGTCGCGGTGGATCCCGAGCACCTGGTCGGCGATGCGCTGGCACTCGTGGGGGCGATGCTCTCCGCGGCGTACGTCACCGTGGCGGAGTCCGCCCGGCGCACGGTCTCGACGCCCACTGTCACGACCGGCCTGTATGCCGCGGCGGCGGTGCCGCCCCTGATCCTCCTGCTGGCCCTCGGGCAGCCGCTTGTCGGCTTCAGCGTGCAGGACTGGGTGCTCATCGCGCTGCTCACCCTCGGCGCGCAGCTCCTCGGTCACACGCTGGTCACCAAGGTGCTCGCGACCACCTCGGCCACTGTCGTGTCGCTCGCGATCCTGCTGGAGATGCCGGGGGCGACCGTCATCGCGGCCCTTGCGCTCGGCCAGATACCGCCCTGGGGCGTCCTGCCCGCCGCGGCGCTGATCCTGCTGGGCATCGTTCTGGTGATCCGCTCGGGATCGCGCACGGTGCCGTCCGAGACCTCGCCGATCTGAACGATCCCCCCTCTGGGAGGCTGGTCCCGTGACGATGCCCGAGGTCCCCGCCGGCACGCAGGCGCTGCTGTTCGACTGCGACGGCACGATGGTCGACACCATGGGGGTCTACCGACTGGGCTGGGACGAGGTCTTCGCCCGGTACGGGTTCGACGTGACCGACGAATGGTTCGCCACATGGGGCGGTCACAGCACCGCGCCGTTCGTCCGTGCGGCCCTTCCCGATGCCGATGCGGAGCTCGTCCGGCAGGTCGCGCGCGAGGGTCACGACGCCTTCCTGGCCAACATCCATCAGGTCGAGGCCTTCGAGGCCGTCGTCGCCGTGGCCCGGGCCCATCACGGACTGCTGCCCTTGGCCATCGTGTCGGGTGGTCCGCGCCGGGCGGTCGTGGCCTCGCTGGAGTCCGTGGGCATCGATCACCTCTTCGACATCGTCGTCACCGTCGACGATGTGGCGCAGGGCAAGCCCGCGCCCGACGCATATGTGCATGCCATGGAGCGGCTGGGCGTCGATCCGTCGTGGTGCGTGGCCTACGAGGACTCCGCCAGCGGCATCGCCTCCGCGCGCGACGCGGGCATCGTCCGCATCGTCGATGTGCGCCTGCATCGCGACTGATACTTTCTGGTGACCGACCCAAGTATCTGAGCCCGCGGAGGACCCGTGATCGACTACACGAACGAGATGTTCCACGTGGGCCACCTGGTGCCGGACATCCAGGCCGCCATGGACGACCTCGGGGCCGACTTCGGGTTCACCTGGACCAAGCTGGTCGTCCGCGACGACCAGCCACTGTGGACGCCGGAGGAGGGCCAGCGGTCGGTCGAACTGAGGTTCTGCTACTCCATGGCCGGCCCGCAGCGCATCGAGCTGATCGAGGGCCCGGAGGGCACCCCCTGGTGGCACGGGGACCCGCGGAACCTCCACCACGTGGGCGTCTGGGCCGATGTGCCGACGCTGACCGAGGAGCTTGTGGGCCGGGGCTGGACCCTCGTGATGGCCCAGAAGTCGCCCGAGGAGGGCTACGGGTCGTTCTCCTACGTGCGCTCGCCCACCGGCCTGCTCCTCGAGCCGGTGGCCGAGGCGAACCGCGAGCGGATGATGCGCTGGTTCGAGACGGGGATCCTGGGGTAGCCGGCTCGGCCCGGAGCCTCTGGCCTGCCGTTCGCGTGGTGCGCGCGGACGGGCTGTCCTAGTGTTCGCCCATGACTGCGAACAATGAGATCGGCCAGGTCAGCGACGACTGGTGCATCGACAGCGCCTCCCTGAACGTGCGCTTCCCCGTCTACACCCGGTTCAATGCCAATGACGTGCTGCCGGACCCGATCACCCCGCTCGGCGCGGACCTGATCTGGAACCCCCACATCCTCCCCGGCTTCTCCAATGCCTACGCCGACATGGGCGCCATCTCGGTGGCCGAGGCGAACGTCGACCCGAACGCCTTCCCGGCGGCGGCTTTCCGCTACGGCCACATGTACGTGAACGTCACCACGGCCCGCCTCACCGGCATCCGCAGCGGCCTGGGCTGGCAGGCGATCGACGCGCAGTTCTTCGGCAGCCACCCGGATGCACCCCCGCACGAGGACCACCCGGACGACGGTGACCCGATCACCTCGCAGCGCCTCGCAGAGCGCACGCAGTGGACGCTGACCACCTCGTCCTTCCCGGAGATCGAGGAGGACACCCGGATCGCCGATCGCCTGCGCGCGCAGCGCCCCGACTTTGCCGAGATGAGCAACGCGGCCCTCGTCGCGTACGCGCGGAGCCTCGCGCCCTACGAGCGGATGACCTGGCGCGGCGAGCTTGTGGGCGGCGCGCAGGCCGCCATCGGCCCCGCGGTCATCGGCTCGCTGCTGTCGCCCGAGATGGGCCTGTCACCCTTCGACCTCGTCGGCCCGGCCGGGGACGTCGTCTCCGCTCAGCCGTCGTACGCGATGTGGGACCTCTCGCGCCTCGTGCGCGCCGATGCCGGGCTCACCGCCCTCTTCGACGCCGGGGTCGATGGCATCATGCCGGTGCTGAAGGATAGGAATCCCCAGTTCCATCAGCAGTTCATGGCGTTTCTGCGCGAGTACGGCTACCGCGGGCCGTCCGAGTGGGACCTCGGCGCCGACTCGTGGGAGACCAAGCCCGAGCTGCCGCTCGGCCTCATCGACCGCATGCGCCTGCTCGACGACGACCAGTCACCGGCCGCCCGCCGGGCGCAGGGCCTGCAGTCGGCCGAGGAGGCTGTCGCGCGGGTCACCGAGGCGCTCTCGGGCAGTGCGGAGGCCCTCGGCACGCTGCAGCTGGCGCTCGCGTCGGCCCGCCGCTTCGCCGGGTACCGCGAGCTGGGCAAGAGCAACTGCATCAAGGTCATCAACGAGGCACGGGTCGCCCTGCTGGAGATGGGCAAGCGCCTGACGGCCGAGGGTCACTTCGACCACCCGCGCCAGATCTTCATGGCGCTGGACGGCGAGCTCGACCGGCTCGTGCTGCAGCCCGACCTCGTCGTCGTCGCCATCAAGCAGCGCGAGAAGGACTGGCGTGCCTACTTCGACCTCGAGGTGCCGCTGTTCCTCGATGCGCGTGCCCCGCGCGTGCCCGTGGCCCAGGTCAAGCGCAAGTCGGCCGACTCATTCCCGGTCGCCGGGGTGGGCGAGACGATGTCAGCTATCGCCGCTTCTGCCGGACAGGCGAGCGGGCGTGCGCGAGTGATCACGGACACCGCAGCGCTGACCGACTTCGAGCCCGGTGACGTGCTCATCGCCCCGCAGACCGATCCGTCCTGGACGCCGCTGTTCGTGGTGGCCAGTGCGGTCGTCGTGGGTGTCGGCGCTCCCAACAGCCACGCGATGATCGTCAGCCGCGAGCTGGGCATCCCGTGCGTCGCAGGCCTCGAGGGCGCGACCCAGCGGATCCCCGATGGGGCGATGGTCACGGTCGACGGCTCGGCGGGCACGGTCACGATCGACAGCCTCGGGTAGCGGGTGCGCGAGCCGCTGATCCGCTACCCGATCGTCCAGTACGCATACGTCGTCAACGACCTCGACGATGCCGTGCGGCACTGGGTCGAGGTCATGGGGGCAGGGCCGTTCTTCGTCAGCCGCAACCACCGCGGTCGGGAGCACACCTACCGCGGCGTGCTCGACGAGGCGGTCTTCTCCTACGCGTTCGGGCAGGCCGGGCCGGCGCAGGTCCAGTTGATCCAGTGCATGGACGACCACCCGTCGATCTACCGCGACATGTTCGCCCCGGGGGAGGAGGGCTTCCACCACGTCGCCTGCCTCGTGCCCGCTGCGGACATGGAGCGCGAGGTCGCACGCTTCACCGAAGCCGGATACGAGGTCGCCTCCACGCTGCACTCCTATGTACCCGTGGCCTACCTCGACTGCCGCAGCACGCTCGGGTCCTTCGTCGAGCTGCACGGGCTCAATGAGGATGTGGAGGAGCTGTTCCGCGAGATCCGGCAGGCGCACGAGCAGTGGGACGGCGTGACCGATCCGATCCGGGTGCGCTCGAAGTCGAGCTCGCTGTGATCACGCCGCCGCTGCTGCGCCACCCGGTGCTGCAGCATGCGTTCGTCGTTCCGGATCTCGACGAGGGCATCGAGCGGTGGCGCCGAGTCCTCGGCGCGGGACCCTTCGTCGTCATCCGGGACTTCGAGGGCCGCGACCTGACCTACCGGGGGAGCCCCAGCACCACGAGGGTCGACTATGCCTTCGGCCAGTCCGGCGACATCCAGGTGCAGCTGATCGCGCAGCCCGAGCCGGGCCCGTCGATCTACCGCGACATGTACGCGCCCGGAGAGGGCGGATTCCACCACGTATGCGCGCTGGTGCCGATGGAGGACTGGGACCGGCAGGTCGCGGCGTTCGCGGAGGCGGGCTACGAGATGGCCGCCTCGCTGACGACGTCGGCCCCGGCCGTCTACTTCGACTGCCGCGACGACCTCGGGTGCTTCGTCGAGTTGTACGGTCGCACCGAGCGATCCTCTGCGTTCTTCGCGAGCCTTCGGCAGATGCACGAGACGTGGGACGGCGTCACTGATCCCATTCGAGCCCGCTGATCGACAGGAGTGCCATGACCGACGTGCCGTTCACCCTGCTCCCCCTCGCCACCGTTCGCGTCACGCGGGGCGAGATCCATCGCCTCGGTCAGACCGCCTTCCATCGCCGCGTGATCGGCGGCATATCGGCGGGCCGGTGGGAGGGCGAGCGCCTCAGCGGCGACATCGTTGCGCCCGGCGGGGACTGGGCGATCCCGTCGACCGACGGGCTGGTCATGCTGCTGGAGGTGCGCCAGACGCTGCGCACCGACGACGGTGCGCTGGTGTATGTGACCTATCACGGGCGAGCGGACCGTGAGCGCGGCACCTACACCGTTGCGCCGACCTTCGAGACCGACGACGAGCGGTACGCCTGGCTCAATGCGGTGCAGGCGATCGGCCAGGGCCGCTCGGAGGGCGACGACATCGTCTACGAGATGTTCGAGGTCCGCTGAGGGCGATCCTCACGGCGGTGCCGGCCCGGAGCGGGGGGGCTCCGGGCCGGCACGTGCGGTGTGCCTCTGAGGGGAGGCGACTACGGCCGCGACCGGGCGGCCACCATGCCCGACCCGATGAGGCCGATCATGCCGAGCCCGAGCAGGGCCAGTGCCCCCATCGGGAGCCCCGACTCGCTCGACCCGTCACCGGCGGGCACCGACGACGGGACGGTCGCCGCCTCGGGTGCGGAGACTGTCTCCGGCTGGGGCACGGTTGCCGGTGCGACCGGGCTCACCACGACGGGCGCGGTGGTCACCGGAGCTCCGCAGGCCCCGAGGGTTGCGCCGGTGGGCGTCTGCGCCGCGATCGATGCATTCACCGCGTTCACCGTCGCGACGTTGGCCGCGTACTGGGCGTCGTCCGTCGTGGGCCCGGAGCCCGTCTCGGCGACGTCGTACGTGATCGTGATCGTCGTGATGCCGTCGGCGAGGCACAGCTCCTGGCCGCCGCTCGCCTTGGCCGCCGCGGTGTAGACCGGTCCGGTCCCGCCCGTGGTGGTGGTCGGAGTGACCGGGGTGATCGGCGTGATGCAGGAGTACACGCCCTCACCGATGTTCGTCAGCACGTCGCCGGCGGCGCACGTCGCCGTCTGGCGCTCGACGGTGACCCGCGTGCACGTGGACTCCTCCGTGATGGGGTCATCCTCCGAGGTGAAGCCCTCCGGGCACATCCACCCGGTGACCTCACGTGGGTCGGTGGAGCCGGTGATCACTTCCTCTGTCCCGGTCTGGATCCGGCACTCGCCCTCGTCGAACTCCTCCCAGCCATCGGGGCAGGAGTAGACCGGCTTCGGGTCGATTCCGGTGATCTGCCAGATCCACTTGTGGTCGCGGTAGGTGAGTTGGTAGCACCCCGGTTCGGGCTCCTCGAAGTAGGTCTTGCCCGCCTTGCACTCGTAGCCGGTGATGGTGGCGTCCTGGTAGTCGTAGACCGGCTCGGTCTCGTACTTCACGCAGGAGTCATCGGCGGGAAAGTCGGGGCCCTCGACGTAGCCATTCGGGCACTCCCAGGCGGTCTCGTAGACGGCATCGGCCGTCTCGGTCGTGGTTCCGACGCAGGTGTCACCCTCGAGCACCCATGTGGTGGCCGTGTCGGCAGGGCAGATCGGCGAGCTGTCGGCGGATGCCGAGCCGGCCATGCCGATCCCGACGAGAGTCGTCAGGCTCAGTACGGCTGCGGCGGCGGCAGCGAGTCCCCGCAGCGAGCGAGGACGTGATTCATCAGAGCGACGTGGACGTCGAATCGACATCTGGTGCTCCCTTCCCTGGATGGGTGGTCTGTGCAATCTGGACATCTGCAACGGTGCTCGTGCGGGAGCTGGGCAGTCCACGCAGAGCCCGGTCAATTGACCGCAATGGCAGGTCACTGAGTGCGGATTGCGGGAATGCGTGGCACGGGGAGGCCACTGCTACGGTCCGGGAGCATCGCGAGACAGGGAATGGGGACGACATGACGAGCGCGTCGAGCACGTCGCACGATCCGGCTGCGGCCATCGTCACGGGTGCGGGAGCGGGCATCGGGCAGGCCGCAGCACGGATGCTGAATGCGCGCGGGCACCGGGTGCTGGCCGTCGACGTGTCGGCCGATGCGCTCGCGTGGACGGCCGACCAGGGCGGGATCGAGGCGTTCACCGCCGACGTCAGCAGTGACGACGACAACCGCGCCATGGTGGCTGCCGCCCTGGAGCGCTTCGGCCGGCTCGACGTGCTGGTGCTCAATGCCGGCATCGCCCGGCGCACCCACTGGGAGGCCGACGACGCCGTGGAGGCGTACGACCGGATCATGGCGGTCAATGCGCGGGGCGTCGTCCTCGGCATCCGCCACGGTGCACCGGCGATCGCCGAGAGCGGTGGCGGTGCCATCGTGGTGGTCGGCTCGACGTCGGGCGTGCGCGCCGATCCTGAGCGCTTCGCATACGACGCCTCGAAGGCAGCGGCCATCAACACCGCACGTGCCGCGGCCCTGGACTGGGCGGTGAGGGGCGTGCGCGTGAACGTCATGGCGCCGGGGCCGACGATGACGGCGATCCTGCAGGGTGGCAGGGTCACGCCCGAGCACCTCGACGAGCTGACGCGCAACATCCCGCTGCAGCGGATGGGCACCCCGGAGGAGCAGGCGGAGGCGATCTGCTTCCTCGCGTCACCGGCCGCCAGCTTCATCACGGGGGCGGTGCTGATGTGCGACGGCGGCGTCACGGCGCAGGCCGGGATCTTCCCGCCCCCGCGATCCGGATGACCGCCGGCGTGACGAGTGCCTATAGTCGCGGCAACGAGGGAGGACCAGTGCAGGCACCGGACTTCGACGTCGTGGTCGTCGGCTCAGGGGCAGCCGGGCTGGCCGCCGCGCTCGCCGCGGCGGAGGAGCAGGCGAGCGTCCTTGTCGTGGAGTCCGAGGGCATCGTCGGCGGCTCCTCGCGCCTGTCGGGTGGGCTGATGATGGGTGCCGGCACCCGCTACCAGCGGGCCCTCGGCATCGAGGACTCCCCCGAGGCGCTGTTCCACGACTACATGACGCTCAACCAGTGGCAGGTGGAGGACGCCGTCGTCGAGCGGCTGACCCAGCGGGCGGGCGCCGCCGTGGAGTGGCTCGGCGACCACGGCGTCGAGTTCTACGACGAGATGGTCTACGGCGGCGATGAGACCGTCCCGCGCGTGCACTGCCCGATCGGCCGGGGGCAGGCGGTGGTCGAGACCCTCTACGCACGGTGCCGCGAGAAGGGCGTGGAGTTCGCGCTCGGCCAGCGCATCGACCGTCTCATTGTCGAGGACGGTGCAGTGCGCGGCGTCGCCGTCGGCGACGACGAGATCACCGCGGGCGGAGTCGTGATCGCGACGGGGGGATTCGGCGCGAGCGAGGACAAGCGCCGCGAGCTGTTCCCGTCGGTGTTCGACACCGAGTGGTCCTACTACATCGGTGCGGACGGCTCACGCGGTGATGCGCTCGACTTCACGAAGGCGGTCGACGCCCAGGTGACGGGCTTCAACCGTGGTCTGCGCCTGCTGCACACCGACTTCGACCGGATGTACGAGGCCTACATCCCCGGCTGGCTGGTCCTGGTCAACCGGGACGGCCGCCGCTTCTGCAACGAGACCGCCCCCTACGGGATCATGGACGGCCTGCTCGCCGCGCAGGGAGATGTGGCGTTCGCGATCTTCGACCACCGACGCCTGGTGGAGGCGACCGAGCTCGGTGTCGCCCGCTACAAGCAGTCGATCCCCGGTTCGACCAAGAAGCAGGGTCCCCACTGGAACCTCGACATCATCGAGATGATGACCAAGGAGGGGAAGGTCCGGGTCGCGGACTCGATCGAGCAGCTGGCCGACCTGCTGGGAGTGCCGGTTGAGAACCTGCAGGCCACCGTCGATCGCGTCAACGCGCTCCAT
>Ga0129333_10001955_pt1 | contig 18971 bp, 18 predicted proteins | sample CPB6_08_DNA_FD_94474 | JGI IMG/M metagenome (GOLD analysis project Ga0129333, IMG submission 94474) | Freshwater to marine salinity gradient microbial communities from Chesapeake Bay, USA - CPBay_Sum_0.6_0.8_DNA | ecosystem: Environmental > Aquatic > Marine > Coastal | place: USA: Chesapeake... | reverse complement strand
CTCTCCATGATCAATATTTTTTGGAGCGACGAGGCTATTATATCGTTCTGGAGCGGCTTCCTTCTCACGCCCTCTAAATCGAGTAACAATCTACTCCACCAGCAAATTAGTCTGGGCTTAGAGCGTTCTTGGTTAGAGCAGGGACTGACGTTGCCGCCTGGATTCAATCCTGAAGAAGTAGAAGCTTTTTGGAGGACGTATAATTTAAAGCGTAATCGCAATCTTGCTGGTTATATTGATAAGGATGCGACAAGAGATGGGCTGGCTGCAGCGCTTGCCGCTATGGACCTAAGAGTTGTAAAATTTCAAGATAAAAAATTCAGAAATAAATGCAATTACCTTTTATAGCCTGAATTTTAAAATATAATATCTTTCAATATGGCAGTATCATTTTTTCGAGCGAATTGATTATAAGAGGGGGTGAAGCGAAGATCTGGTTGAATTCTTAGAGCATCTTTGTAAATTGTAATTTGCGCATCAAGACTTAAGCCATCAGACAAATTGATCAGGGTAACCATAAATCTATCTAAATCGCGCATATTTTTTTGGCTGATCCTCTCCGGCGGCTGCCAAATTTGGCCAATATCTATCTGAGATGCTTTGTTTTTAGATTTTCCTGCCACGACGCACCTCATTATCGCAATCTAAATTAGATATATTTCTTATTCAGTAACTCTATCTCTATTTTGATATTCTGGTATTTTTATTGCAGAGATTAGGGCCGTACAAGTGTGTTTCAAATTTTATAAAATGTTACTTAGAGCACATGGCTGGCTATTCAATGAGACTACTGTGGGCTTTTTACTACAAAGATGTAAATCTCAAGAATACTTCTCTTTTGATAAAAATTTGACTTCAGCGGCGGATTTAAATTTGGTCGATTACTTAGTTGGATTAGATTGAGCCTATGTCCCCAAGTCTCTGAAATCGCGCTTATGTCTATTTTTGAAATTATATTGTTTAATTCACGACGATAGGCGGGATAAAAGAAAAGGTTGAATTTGCCGAACAGGCCTACGCGGGTTATTTTTTTCTTTTATAAGTTTAATTGGAGTGAATTTTTGATTGTATACTCCACAATAACTTGCCCTGAATGTGGCGTTAGCGTGCGTGAAACCATGCCAACTGACGCCTGCATGTATTTTTATCAATGCTCATCCTGTGGTGTTTTATTAAAGCCAAAGCAGGGCGACTGCTGTGTTTTTTGCTCTTATGGCGATGCGCCCTGCCCACCGATCCAGCGTGATCGAGATGGCGGCGTGGCGCCTGAGTGTTGTGGGGAGCATAATCTAAAAGCTAATTAAAGCGACGAAATTAATAACAACAGATTTTTAAATACTCAGGAGTTAATCTGAAAGTTATCTCTATTTTAATAAATTCTTTTTGATTCGTCTCTCAAAGCGCCTCATTCAATGGGAGATATGTCTTTTCACTTCTGGCTTTATGAAATTGTATTGAGGTGGTGAATATTTCGCCCAAAAGCCCGATAGGTACGCCAGAATAGCCTCCATTGTTAAAATCCATGCCTACAATGACTGAAAGATCTGTAAAGCGAAGCTTGGTAGGTGCATATTCCCAATGAGAGCCATGGATTTCTCGATGGCCGCGCACATCCGTGCCTTTAGCAAAAAAGGCGCAAAGCCGGTCATCCAGGCTGCTAACTTCTAAAGACGGACTACCGTTTTCATCTATAAGCGATAAATCAAGCAGTTCATGCATTGAACGAAAAACATCGCTATTTTCTATTGCTAGACGTTGAATGCTTTGTTTGCGTGGATCTACGATTAAAACCGGTATTAGCTCGATCATGGATTGGGACACTTTGGCGACGAATCATCATTAGCGATACCCAATTCGATAATCGATGCGCCTTTACGAAGAGTTAGCGTCTATGCGCTCCAGGCGTGTCGGTTTGAGATAAGGCTTTCCGATGTATCGGCGCCGACTACCAGTGCGGGCGTCGACGCCCCTGCGGTAGGCGTGCGCGCGTCCAGTCAGGCACCCGTCTCTCACAAAGGGCCTTTGCCTCTTCTTGAGTTAAGCTTAAGCCTGTTTCTCCTAGTGGTGCGCCTTGCGGCGAGACCAGCACTACCCAGCGCCATTTACCGGCGTATGGTCCATCGGCCTCCAATGAGACTTTCGCGACACGTCGCCCTGCTTCATCCAGTAAAATGCAAGCATCCGGCACAAGGCCTCTTGCGCCATCCGCTCCTTTAAAATTTGCCCTGCGCCACTGGCGTTCAGACACGTAAAAGCTCCCGCCTGTTTGTAGTATAGTTTGGTGAAAGATATTCCCTACGTAGTGGCCATCCATGCCGTAGACCAGCAGCGCTAATAAAGATGGCACCCTAGCCATATTTTTTGATTAGCGCATCAAGCGCTTGCATCCTTGATTGAGAGGCGATGGTATAGGGCATAGCGAAAAGGGTCTGCCGTAACTGCTCGTGGGCGTTAGATCCAACGCCACTATGCCGTCTTTTTTGTAATTATATCCACTCCGCCATATGATAGAAATGGTTTTCAAAGAAGCTGAAGTAATGCTCGAAGAATCGCTTATCGCAATCTACAATTGCTGACCAAGGTCATTTGCCTCATTAGAGCGAGCAACAACACAGACATCGTTATTGCTTAGTATAATACTGGCGCTCTGCGTAATTCTTGCTGGAACAGACGCTTGCAGGCATAATAGAAATTATTGCAGTCAATTAGCGCGATTGGTTTTAACATTTTATAAAATTCTTATTGAATGTGTTACAACGCCCCAAATTTCTAATATTGTGTCTTCTAGGATTATAATGTCTGAGAATTTAGGGTTTTCAGCTAAGAGTTTGATTTTTCCCGCTCTTGATCTGTAACGTTTAAGCGTAAATTCACCATCAACGAGCGCTAATACAATATTGCTATTGATGACTTTGCGTGCGCGATTAACAACGGCTATATCGCCTGGAAATAAACCAGCTCCTGTCATGCTTTCGCCACTGATGCGAACGGCGAATGTCGCAGCAGGATTTTCAATCAGTAATTCATTGAAATCGAGCGGCTGGTCGCGATAATCGTCGGCGGGAGAGGGGAAGCCTGCGGGAGCAATATTGGCAACAAGCGGTACGTAGGACTTCCGAGGAGCCTGAACGAGCACGCCCATTGTGCCGGGGTTGCGAGTATTATGCCTTAACTCCCTTATATATATGTAATTTCCGCCGAGAGCCGACATAGCTTCCTCATATCCCAGACGGCTAACCCGCCTCAATTTATTAGAACATAACATGAACATTGTGCTACACAAGGCCATTGGTCTCTAAGCATGTGCATATTTCAGTGCGGAAGAAAGAAGGGCAAAGATCTCAATCGGATAGATTAAAGAACGAAGGATCGTGGGGTGATGAGCAGATCTACCGAGATGAGAAATAAATTTTATTGAAGCAATAAAATTATGAGATCTTTGTAGGTATTAAAAAATACGCGCAAATAGCTCAATAAATAAATAAAAGCCTTACTACGATTGGATTTTCCTATCAACAAGATACGGAAATGGGAGGAGACTACAGAATCTACCGCAACTTCGATGAAATAATGAGATATACTGAGGTTTTCTTGCAGATTAAAAATACGAATTGATTTTTTTAAAAATGATTCCGCTGGAAAGATTCATATTTAAGATTTTATTGACACGAGTCGCTATTTTGGTGGTGGCTAGAATTTGACGAAAATTGGCGGTTAAAAAGTAGTTTTGAAAGATGGATGCACTAACTATCAATTCATGAACAAGTGCATCAATCTTTGCGCATGATAGGAGGACGTCATGGTCGATCTTCTTTTGTGGGGCGGTCTCGCAGTTCTGGTTGGTGGTATAGTATTAATCGCTGCAAGAAAACCGACGGTATAAACCTTCTGAGTTAAATACAGTACAGCGTTAGGTTACATAGGTAGTGTGTAGAGTTGTGTATAAGAGCCGTTAGTATCTAGCTAGCGGCTCTTATTTTTTCAAAGCTATTCAGAATAATTTTAAACTTATGCATAAGTTGTGATGCAATGTTAAATAAGAACTTTTTAAATATAACTGACTATTTGTTGTGTAAGTTTAAGATTTTTTGGTGATTGAGAACCTAATTATGATAAGTTTAAGGTCTGAGTGTAAAATTTGTAGAATATTCCAGATATTTCCGGGGGGAGTGATATGATCTCTTTTATCGAAGCACCAATATTAGCAGATCAACTCAAAAGAGCGTCTCTGGCCTTCGGCAATGAGGATCCAAGAATTGATTTTATCTCAAGACTTCAAGAAAGATTAGTTGACGCTACCTATAACAGAAAATTCTCTCAGCAAGAAAGCTTAGCGTTAGACAATATTTTTGTGCAAGCTGGTCTCTATTCTTCAACACCCTCAGCCAAGGCGTGTGAATGAGGAGTGGTTCGGAATTCTTAGAAAAATATTTTTTTAACAACGAGAGACATGGGCGGTATGATTATAGAGTTATAAAGTTCACTGGCTCTTGAGCATTCGTTACAATGAGATGGTAATGTTAACTACAGCCCGACCCATGAATATGCTGCAACGCAGCATAACTAGAGTTCCGTTATCCACTAAATCTAAGTTAAATAACACTATAGTTACTACTTTTAGCTGTTTCCAGCGCTATTTATATAGAGTTAATAGAAGGGTTAGAAAGGCTAAGACGTCAATTGCTAAAAAGTTTGGAAAATACGCGAGAGCGTAAAAAACCAAAATTAATACACCCTCTATTTGTTCGTATAACGCATTGGATCAATGCTTTTGCGGCAATTGCAATGTTAATGAGCGGATTGAGAATTTATAACGCGTCTCCCCTATATGAATTTAGGTTTCCGCCGGATGTAACTTTGGGTGGCTGGCTTGCTGGGGCGCTGGCTTGGCATTTTGCTGCAATGTGGCTGCTTGTGATCAATGGCATCGCATATCTGATCTATGGGACGTATACAGGGCATTTTATTAGACGGATGCTCAATATTCAGCCAATGGCGGCTTATCGGAACGTTAAATTAGAAATCAAGCAACTCCTCATTCATGGTACGGGAGAATATAATTTAATCCAGCGCGTGCTATATATTGTCGTAATCTGGGATGTGATTATTCTATTTTTTTCCGGATTAGCAATGTGGAAGCCAGTGCAGTTACATAAGCTGGCGGAAATATTCGGAGGATATGAGGGCGCAAGACATTTCCATTTTTATGGTATGAGCGTCTTAGTTATATTTTTATTTTTACATGTTTCAGCGGCCTTTGCAGTTAAAGGAACGGTGCAATCCATGTTTACAGGTAGGCTTTCGAAAGCTCAGCAAGAAAAGCTAGATCGTCGATGAAAAGCGAGAAAAGCAGATCGGTTGAATTTCGTAAGGAATTTGGCCCTAAAATTGAGAAGATTGAGAGACGGTTATTTCTCAAGCGTGGTCTGACGCTTGGCGCAATGTCTATGCTTTCTGGATGTACGCTGAAAGATAACGATACAATTGACCGTGTGCTGTGGGCGATGTCACGCTGGAATGATCGCGTACAAGAAAAGCTTTTTAATCCCAATAAACTCGCTAAAATTTATACAGAAGCTGAAATAACAAATCCGTTTCCGTTTAATGCCTATTATGAAGAACCATTAGCGCCTGTTATTGATGCAAATTTTTATTCCCTAGAACTGTCTGGACTAATTGAAAATAAGCAGTCATGGACGCTGCCGCAATTAAGAGAATTGCCTAAAACACAGCAGATCACACAACATATCTGCGTTGAGGGTTGGAGCGCCATTGGCAAATGGGGCGGCGTGCCGTTTAAATTCTTCTTAGAAAAAATTGGCGCGGATCTAACAGCAAAATACGTTGGATTTAAATGCGGTGATAATTATTCAACAAGTATAGATATGCCGACAGCGATACATCCACAAACACTTCTAGTGCTTGATTTCCCGGGTAAACCAGGCGAGACAAAATATGGCTTCCCAGTCAAGATTCGTATTCCTACAAAGTTAGGTTTTAAAAACCCAAAATTTGTAACAGAAATTTTCGTCTCAAACAGTAATCCGGGAGGCTATTGGGAAGATAAGGGCTATAATTGGTATAGCGGCTCATAAAAATACAAATGAGGATAATTGAATAAATGGCATGAATTATTACAAAGGATATTCGAAAGACTTAATAATAAAATTTAAAACTTAAAGGTATTTGTGATAATTTAATCAATATGTCCTAGACTGAGGAAATTTTTATTTTACTCAGTCATGCCAGGAATAAGGTTTACTATTGAGCTCACGGCGACACGACTGTCTAGAGCCCAGAATTCATATTTTATGTTTAAGGTCATTATTTTGTTGAAATTTTAAGCTGTTGACTAAGCTTTTCAATTTCTTGTTTGGCGTTTACCTGGTCCGTTATATCATATTGGACGCCAAGATAGTAAACGATGTTGCCCCGATCATCGAGCAGAGGTTTGATATCAAGGCGATTATAGAATAATACGCCGTCTTTTTTATAGTTGCGTAGTGTTACTTCGACTGCTTCACCTTTTTTTATAGCTTGTCTTAACTTATCGATTTCAGGCTGATCACGATCTTTTCCTTGCAGAAAACGACAATTTCTCCCAACAATCTCTTCCTTGGGATAGCCACACATATCCTCGAAGGCTTTGTTGGCGTACACAATTGGCGCATCTTCTAAGTCAGGATCCGTAAGCGTAACGCCGTTGACACAGGAATCTAGAATTTGTGTCAGAACATGAGGAATTAGGCCGTTATCTTTTTGAACAACAAACATATTTGGTCTCCAAATTTAAATCACTATGTATGCAGCGCAATTAGTCAGGCTGGGGCTCCTTCGAGCAGATTTTTGATATTTTCGATTGTCTGAGTGGCTCCATCCTGCAGCGCAGTTTTGATTAGTTTTTGAAAAGGTCGCATCATCAGATCGATTTCTTGTAACTCGAAGGTGAAGGCGATGCGGGTTTTGTCTGGACCCTCTGACGTCAACTCATAGGCAGAACGAAAGGGTTCGGTAATGCCCTTAATTTCAAACCTTGTTGCTGGGGAGAATTCACTGACCTTAAACGTAGACTCGCTATCAATGCCTCGATCTCGGGTGACCTGACGTCCGATAGTTCCGGGCTGAATTGGCGGTGGAGAAACTTGTTCTAAATCAACAACTTGCGGGCACCACTTGGGGTAATTTTTAAAGAAATTGTTTCCAATCATATCGTAGGCTACAGATATCGAACAGTTGACGACATCATCCGCTTGTCCTGAGACAGGCTTCGAGGCTCCCATACCCAGCATATTTGCCCCCTGAAAACGTCCTATAAATTTTGTTATCTAATTATAGAGCGTTTCACGATTTAGAACACCACTGATGGTGAAATTTTAGCAATATTTTACCCGCATTGGCGGTGTTGCAAAATTTAACTAGCGCCCAATCTAGTATATTCAACCGGCGCTTTTAGATTAGCGCTTGTAGATAAAATTTGCTGCGAAGCAGCATGTCGAATAGGAGCGGATAGATGAGCGCATTGTCGGGCGTCGAGGGCTACCTTTTCGGGGGTGCCATAGTTTTATTTTTCATTCTTCTCATCATTGAAAAAAAATTCCCCTACATGCCGTTATCAAAAGAAGAACTTAAAGCATCATTTAAGACCAATACCGGCGCATTCCTTTTAAATAATATCATTATGAGCTTGTTCTCACTCTCAAGTCTCATATTAGTTGCTTCAAATTATTCTCATTATGGACTTTTAGGCGGAATGGAAGATGGGCCTGTAAAGTGGATTCTAAGCTTTATTCTTTTTGATTTTGCTGTCTATGTTTGGCATTGGTTAGGACATAAATACGAGTTCTTGTGGCGTTTCCATAAAATTCATCATAGTGACAAGAGCTATCACGTAACAACAGGTCTGCGGTTTCATGTGCTAGACCAAGCGCTTGAAGTCTTGGTTAAATGTTTTTGCGTAATTTTGTTTGGAGTGCCGGCGAGTATTGTTGTTGTGTGTGAAGTAGTTAGAATGTTTTTTGTTCTTTTTCATCACGGAAACTTTACCTTTCCGGGAGAGAAGTATGTCTCTTATCTCATTATCACGCCCTTCTTGCATAGAGCGCATCACTCCACATTGAGAGAAGAGCATGATAGTAACTATGGCATTGTGCTTTCAGTGTGGGACCTGATGTTTCGAACAAGAAAAGAAGTCGTCCCAGCAAATATTGGCTTAGAATTGATAGAAGCTGAAAATATTGTCCAACTCTTTAGTCTTGCTTTTCTAACTGAGCGAAAGCTGGCTAAATTTCTCCATTTGGTTCCAAGAAGAAAACATTAAATCATTATTTCATCTACTTGCCGGGAGCGCTTAATATGCGTCATTACCTAACGTTGGGTGCGTATATCTTAAATCTATTAGTTGGAACTTTTTTGTTTCAAGCTCCTTCCTTCGCGCAAGATGCATCCACAATTGTGATTTTGCCGCAAGAGATACGCTACAAGGCAATGGGCTCAGGCGCTGAAACAGCGGTGCTTTACGGCGATCCAACAAAAGCTGGGCTTTACGTGATACGGTTGAGGTTGCCAGCAGGCTCAAAGGTCCTGCCACATATTCACCCAGAAGAAGTGCGGACGCTTACGGTTATCTCTGGAACGCTATATTTTGGTTTTGGAGAAAAATGGGACGAGAGTAAATTGAAAGCCTATCCAGCTGGCACATTTTTCTCTGAAGTGCCGACAACGCCGCATTTCGTTGCGGCGAAGGATGGTGAAGTTATTTTTCAAGCTACAGGTATTGGACCAAGTGGTTTTGTCTCAAAACATGAGTAGAATTTAAATCCATGAGCACGCCTTCAGCATAAGGCTGAAGGCGTATATTTTTAATCCGCTAGGATAGTGGCTATCTCGTCGAGCGTTGCTTTTTCTAAATCACTTACTTTAATGCCGCCAAACCCAAGAAAGCCGCCCTCTGTGCCTGCTTCTGCAACTTTCGTGGCGATATCCTTTAACCAATCTTTGAAAGCATGAGCGTCCTGTGGAGCTTTATGCGCTAAAATATTCGCAACGTCTTTTAGCGCTTCCAAAGAACGTTCCTTCATATCTTCAATTTTTGCTGCTTGAGATATTGTGCGGAGACCTTCCCGCGCATCTGCACGTCCATTTGATGTTGCTAATTCCTGGCAAACGGCGTGAATAAGGGGATTGGTCTGATTATTAGTTCCTTCCACCACGATTTTTGCCGTAGCGAAGCTTTCTTGAATAGAACCTATAAAACTACTGGGGTCAGCGCAGCTTACGGCAAAACCAGCCAAGAGCGGCGCTTGGACGATTCTTGCCCATTCTACTGGTGCGAAGTCGGACTTACTGACCATTGTAGCTTCCTCCCCGAGTTATTAGTCGCAAAGAGAAGCATAGCACAGTTTCAACCAAGCGCATCTCGCAGTGCAATAGGATAGGTTTAGCAAATAATTGATATTGTTACCTGAGCGACATGCGCTAAAGAGGATTAATGCGCTGCAGCGTCTTTCTCAACGACTTGTGCGATTGCTGACCAGTCAACATCCTCTCCCTCTTGCGCAATCGCAGATAGAATATGATCGCGCAAGATTCCTAAAAAAGGCATGGGCGTACGGCTTGTTTCGGCTACCTGGCTGACAAGTTTCATATCTTTAAGACCAAGTGGCGCGGCAAAACCTGCAGGCTTAAATTTTTGCTCAATCAGGATTTGACCATAGGTCTCGTAAAGAGGGGCGGTAAAAATAGTAGAGGTGAGCGCATGAAGGAGTGTCTTTTTATCAACACCTGATTTTTTTGCCAGTGTCATCGCCTCCGCAAGAGACTCAACAGCTGACATGATCATGAAGTTTCCGCATAATTTAATTAAATTGGCCGCTTGCGGCGCTGCGCCGACTCTAATGGTGCGTTGGCCTATGATGTTAAATAAGGGCTCGCAGAGGTCCAATGATTTTTCAGTTCCAGCAGCAATGATAAAAAGCTTAGCAGCTTGAGCGGCAAGCGGTCGGCCAAAAACAGGGGCGGAAACTAAATCACCGCCCTGACTTCGATGCGCTGCTGCCATACAGTCAACCAGCGCAGGACTAATCGTACTCATTGTGACATGAAGTGTTGGGTGATGATTTTTTAATAAGCCACTAGGCCCAAAGGCGATATTTTCAGCAGCTTGATCATCAGAGAGGATCGAAAAGACGATATCTTGGCTTGCGCAATCTTGAGGATCTTTGGCGGCCTGAGCGCCGGCGGCAATGAGCGGGATAGTTTTTTCGCTTGAACGATTCCAAACCTTCAGCTCATGGCCTGCTTGGATAAGATTAAGTGCGATTGGTGCGCCCATTTGGCCAAGACCTATAAACCCTATTTTCATCTCTTTCTCCCCATGTCTTCAGGTCATTTTGTTTGATCCAGAGGCGCTGAGAAAAGCCAATTTGAACGTTAAGAGGCTTTAGCTAGAGCCTTTGCTTTAGTCTTTAAACCCAGTAGCATAGCGCTAGAGTTAATGAAGCTAGGGTTGTGTTGTCAGGGAGGCAAAATTATGGGCGGGTTATTACTCTTAAGTCTCGCTGTTTTGGCGGCCCTATGGTTGATTGGCGTTTATAATGGCCTCGTTTCTTTGCGCCAACGTAGCAAGCAGGCCTATGCCGATATTACCGTTCAATTGAAGCAACGTCATGATCTTATTCCCAATCTAGTTGAAACGGTGAAGGGATATGCAACATATGAGAAATCAACGCTAGAAGATGTAGTCAAAGCGCGTAATAGCGCCGTCTCTGCACGTAGCCCAGAGGCGCAAGGCGCTGCAGAAGGGGCCTTATCAACCGCCCTATCGCGATTGATTGCGCTGTCAGAAGCCTATCCTGAACTAAAAGCCAATCAAAATTTTCAGCAGTTACAAAATGAACTCTCTGACGTTGAAAATAAGATCTCTGCAGCGCGGCGATTTCTTAATAACACAGTTGCAGAATACAATGCGGCGCGCGAAGGGTTTCCTGGCATTTTGATTGCGCAACGTTTTGGCTTTGAGCCTTTAGAATATTTCTTTTTAGAAGCGGGCGACCAAAGAGCTGTAGAGGAGCCGCCTAAAGTACAGTTCTAAAGAACTGAGTATCCCTGATATTCTATTCGTGCATTAGGAACACAGCGCATTATGTTTAAAGCCTATGGCCTTTATTCACATATTCGGGCTAATCAGTTCAGAACAGTTTTCTTATTAGCAGGTTTTGTTGCCCTGCTTCTTGCTTTGATGTTTTCTCTTGCTTTGTTGCTGGAAACTTTTTCAGCTGCGCCAGGCGCTCCATTTGAATGGATTGCTGCCCAAGCTACTGAGGATTTAAAGCAAGGATGGCCTGTTGGGGTTGCTGCAGCCTCTCTCTGGTTTCTTATTGCTTATTTCTTTTATCAACAGATGATAGATTACGCTACTGGTGCGAGACCGATCACCCGAGAGCAATCCCCGCGTCTTTATAACATTGTCGAAAATCTCTGCGTTTCACGCGGCATCTCCATGCCTGCCTTACAAATCATTGAGTCAGACGCCTTAAACGCCTATGCTTCTGGATTAAAAGAAGGATGCTACAAGATTGCGATTACCAGCGGGCTCTTGGCCGTTTTAACGGATGCTGAAATTGAATCGGTCCTAGCGCATGAATTGACGCATATCCGCAACCGGGATGTTCAATTGATGGTAGTCGCAGTTATTTTTGCTGGCATCTTTGCTTTTGTCGCCGATTTATCCATTCGACGCTGGGATTTCCCATTTGGTTTTTCGCCATATCGTCCTAATACGCGCGAAGATGGGCGGCGGGAAGATGGAGCGGGGCTGGCTGTTATTATTGCTTTTGCAATCATTGCGTTAAGTTGGGGCGTTTCCATTTTGATCAGATTCGCCATTTCGCGCTCGAGAGAATATCTTGCAGATGCAGGAAGCGTAGAATTAACAAAAAATCCTGACGCAATGATTTCTGCCTTGCGTAAAATTGAAGCGCATGCCGCCATTCCAACCATGCCCTCGCGAATGCATGCTTTTTTTATAGAAAGTCCCGCTGTCCATCAAGAGTCCGGGTGGCTTGCGAGTCATCCATCGGTCGACGATCGTGTCGCTGCTTTGATTAAATTCGCCGGCGGCCATGATGTGGAAATTTCTGCTCAGCACACAGGACCCTGGGGTTAAAGAAGCGAGTAAAAAACCCAATATGGAAAATTAGCATTATGGAATCCCGTATAATTTAGTCTGATCACAAATAAAGAGGCGTAGGATGATTAATGAATTATTGGAGGGTAATTTTAAATTTGTAATTGAAGAATTCTTGCCGCACGAAGAATATTATCAATCAATCGCAAATCAACAATCGCCAAAGATTTTATGGATTGGATGCTCTGACTCGCGCGTGAGTGAAAATGTCATTACTGGCATGAAGCCTGGAACCTTATTTGTTCACAGAAATGTGGCCAATATTATCGCCTTTAATGATGGGAATATATCGTCAATTTTAGAGTATGCGATCAAGCATCTGAAAATTGAAGATATCATTGTTTGCGGTCATACAAGGTGTGGCGGCATCGCCGCTATCGAAGATGGCGTTAAGGAGAATTATATTGCTGATTGGCTGTGTATTGCCTCTGGAGCAAAGGACATTACTGACGCAATCGCGAAAGAAAAGAATCTTTCCCGCGAAGAAAAACTCGAGCTATTAACTGAGGAAAATGTTAAATTGCAAATTAAACATCTCAAAAACTTAGCCATTATAAAAAATTCCCACGAAAAGGGGCCGCTACCAAAGATTCATGGCTGGCTTTATCGCGTTGAAACAGGAAAAATTGAAGTTTTGGTCGATGGGCGTGACTAAGAAATTTTAAGATTTGATTATTTGACGCAATTATTAAAAAGAGATTACAGCAACATGGATCTTCGGCCTGTGAAGAGCTCTTGACTTTTGTTAAAGGGTTTAGGTGCAATAAAATTTTAAGTTAAGTAGTGGTGGCGGATTAAATGCAGGATATTAATCTCTTAGAAGAGCTCCTTTTACTTACACTTGAAGACAGTAGCGGAGAATTTGATAGTATTCCTGAAATCCAATTAAATTGCGGATTGGCTGGCGCCGTTTTAATGCAGCTTGCTCTGGAGCTGAGGATCGATTGCGATCTTGAATCGGTCTGGGTCGTGGATGAGGCCCCTACAAATGATCCTATATTGGATCGGGCCTTGCAACAAATAGCGAATGCAAAAGAGAAGCTTTCTATCGAAACTTGGATTCAACGCCTAAGCGCAACAGGTTATCACATCAAGAGCGCTGCTTTAATAAAATTATGTAGTAAAGAGGTCTTGAAAGAAGTTGATCATAATTTTTTTTGGGTATTGAACGAGCGGCGCTATCCCGTTGTTGAGGGCGCTGAGAGGACTGAAGCTAAACGGCGTATTATCTCTTTACTTTACAGCGAAGAAATTCCAACGCCGTATGACGCATGTCTTGTTTCACTTGCTAATGCTTTGTCAATATTTGATCGTGTTCTTTCTAAGAAAGAACTGCATCGTATCATGCCGCGTATTGAGCAGATCTCTCGATTAGATCTCATTGGAGGAGAAATTGCCGGAGCAGCATATCGCTTGACTGTCGAACATCAAGCAGCAGAACGGCGTACTATTATTGCTGGTCTCGCAGGTAATGTGATGGAGTGGTATGATTTTGCAATTTACGGATTTTTCGCTGCAACGATTGGCGCGCAATTTTTCCCTTCCGATGATCCCTCGGTTTCTTTAATTTCCTCTTTTGGCGTTTTTGCTGCAGGATTCATTGCCCGTCCCTTAGGCGCACTTTTATTTGGACATATTGGCGATCGATTAGGACGTCGCGCGGCAGTTGTGATCTCCGTCTTATTGATGGTTGTGCCAACATTACTGATGGCCTTGCTGCCGACTTACTCAATGATTGGAGTTTTTGCCCCGGTTCTCCTCATTCTGCTGCGACTTGCTCAGGGTTTAGCGGTAGGGGGAGAGTTTACGACCTCAATGGTTTTACTTGTCGAGGAGGCGCAGCGGCGTCGGCGTGGTTTTGTTGGAAGCTTTGCGCCTTTTGGCGCATTAGGCGGAACTTTATTGGGATCGCTCGTTGGCGCAGGCCTTCTGGCTTATTTGCCCCAAGAACAGGCCAATAGTTGGGGCTGGCGCCTGGCCTTCGCCACGGGATTAATTATCGGTATCGTTGTTTTTCTCATTCGACGACAATTGCCCCCAGACGCAGAGATTCTTAAATCCGAAGAAGAACGCAAGTCGCCTGTTAAAGAGGCTTTCAAAACTCATGGTTGGACAATTTTTAAAATAGCAGGTTTAAATATCGCGCAAGGAATCGGATTTTATCTTTGCTTCGTCTATTTATCGACCTGGTTAAAAGAAAACGGAATTTTATCCTCTTCTGAAGCTTTGGTGCTCAACAGCATCTCGCTCGCTCTTATGATGGTGTTGAATCCGCTTGCAGGCGCGCTTTCAGATCGCATTGGCCGCAAACCTTTGCTTTATGTTGGCACAGTCGGAATGATCATCTTTGCCTGGCCAATCTTTTGGCTGATGACCCAACCAAATTTTCTCGTCATCCTAGCAGGTCAATGTACCCTTGCGACAATTATTTCTTGTTTTGGGGGTAATCCTGCTTTTATGGTTGAGGCTTTCCCAAAACATGTACGCTGCACAGGTCTAGCAATTTCCTATAATCTTGCACATTCAATCTTTGGCGGAACAGTTCCTCTGGTCGCGACGACCTTGGTAAGATATACGCATTATAATTTGGCGCCGTCATTTTATCTAATATTTGCGAGTATTATCTCGTTGATTATGATTACAAAGATTAAGTCTCAGGGATCGCGACTTGTTGATGAGTAGGGGTTCGATCGTAAACTGAGCAACTTTTTTGCTATAAGTGATCTGATCTTTTCCGGCGACTTGAGTTTAAATGCAAAATTATGGTGCGTTCGTTAGAGGCTAAAATCTATATTTTCGTGAGTCGTTTAATTAGCTTCAGAGCATTGCTTTGAAGTGTTACAAAAATGCAACGGCTCTCTCTTTTTTAAGTCTAGCTATTGTAAACGGCTTGTTCTGTAGATTTTATTAAAATATGTTATAACATAACATTGGCGGAGAGCCTGAGATGCCTGCGCGATATTGTGTGTCGTCGGTAACCTTGATTGCCTTGTCTGCCTTTATGATTGCTGGCGCGACGATTGCGTTGGCGCAACAGCCCCTACCGACAATTGATGTTGGCGCTGCAAGTCCAATTAAGCGCAGCGGTGCACAAAAAACTAAACCCATTACTACGCAGACTGCTAATAATTTCCGTAATCGTGTTCTCTCCCAAGCGCCAGACGCAATTCCAGAACAGGCAATAGAGGCACCTGACGGCGCTCTTCCAATTGTTGCGGATCAATATGCAACGGTGTTGGTCGTTCCAAATCCAGAACTCAGAAGATCTGGAGGCGGGCAACTAGGAGATATTTTATTTTCTCGTCCTGGCGTGACAGGCACAGAAACTGCGCCAGGGGCGGCTAGTAGACCGGTTGTACGCGGGTTAGATAATTACCGGGTTCGTATTCAAGAAAATGGCATTAGCACAAGCGGCATGTCTGAAATCGGTGAAGATCATGCCGTGCCGATTGATCCTTTAGGCGTCAGCCAACTTGAGGTTGTTCGAGGTCCGGCAACATTAAGATGGGGGTCGCAAGCAATTGGCGGGGTGGTTAATGCAACAAACGATCGTATTCCAGAAAAAATACCTTGCCCTGCAAACGCAACAATAAGTGAGCGGGAACAGGGCTGCGTAAAAATGGAAGCCCGCGCTGCGACTTCTAGCGTCGACGCGTCAAGGGAAGGTGGCGCTCTGGTCGATATGGGTGCTAAAAATTTCGCATTTCATGGCGATATTAGTGGTCGTAATGCATCAAATTATGCAATCCCAGGCTATCCTTATTTGTTTCCGCCGGAACCTCCTCCACAAGTCTTTGGTCGCCAACCTAATTCAAGCAATCGCTCGGGGGGAGGATCTTTAGGTGGATCTGTTGTTTCAGAGAATGGTTATTTAGGGCTAGCGATTACGCAATATAACAGCACCTATCGCCTTCCTGGCATAGAGCCTGCTGCAAATGATGTGCGGATCGCGCTTGAACAGACAAAAGTAACGGGGAAGGGCGAGCTTTTACCTGACTCAGCCTATGTCGAGGCCATTCGCCTCTGGGCGGGCGTTATTGATTATAAGCATAATGAACTTGCTCTTGAAAATGATTTTAACGGCATACAGCAGACCTTTACCAATAAATCGCAAGAGGGCAGAGTTGAAGTTCAAATGAAGCCTCTTCAGTTTCCCTTTGCAAAAGTAACAACAGCAGTAGGCGTTCAAGGTTCAGCAAGTTATATGACCTCCCCTGGAATAGAGGGCGGACTATTTGATCCAAATCGTACATCCAGCGTTGCAGGCTTTGCCTTTAGTGATTTTGAATTTTCACCAACGACACGGGCGCAAGTAGCTGGAAGAATAGAGAGCACACGCATTACAGGCTCTTCGCCTGATTTTTATAGTTTTACAAATCCAACCTGTGCACAATACACTGAAGACCCTGATACCGGCGAAGTGATATGCGAAAGCATCAATACATCTCCGACGCTTTATCGGGGAAGAGATTTTATGCCCAAAAGCGCTGCGGTTGGTCTGATACAAAATCTCCCGCAAGATATGGTTGTCAGTTTAAATAGCCAATATGTTGAACGTTCACCCCAGGCTCCGGAGCTTTTATCGCGCGGATTGCATGAAGCGACGGGAACATATGATATTGGTAATCCTAACTTAGGAATAGAATCTGCAAAACAGATTGAGCTGGGATTTAAGCGGATTGTTGGTCCATTTAGATTTGAAGCGACGGGCTATTATACGAGTTTTAATGGCTTTATTTATAGAAGGTTTACTGGAGAAACATGTGAAGGCAAAGCTTATAGTTGTACGCCCCTCGGGGAAGGGGGAGATTTACGGCAGGCTGTTTATACTCAAAGAAACGCTTTGTTCAGAGGAGCTGAGGTTCAAACTCAATATGATTTAGCAGAAATCAACAATGGAATTTTTGGCTTTGAAAATCAATTTGACGTTGTCAGAGCGACCTTTTATGGCGGCGGTGATGTGCCACGTATTCCACCTGTTCGATTGGGCGGCGGATTATTTTTTAGAGATGCGAATTGGTTGGCGCGCGTAAACTTCTTGCATGCTTTCGCTCAAAATAATGTGGCGGAAACTTTTGAAACAAGGACGCAAGGTTATAATTTATTAAAAGCAGAAGTGAGTTACAAAGTTAAGCTGGATCAACTCGGGCGTAAAGAATTAATGATGGGTATTACTGGGAATAATCTGCTTAACCAACAAATTCGCAATAGTGTATCCTTTAGAAAAGACCAGATTCTGTTGCCAGGGGCTAATTTGCGATTTTTCGCTAATATAAATTTTTAGGGAACTTCCTTATTAATCAGCCTAATATTTAGCAAATCGTCAAAAAATATAGGCTACTTTGGATTATTTCTAAAAATTCTGTGTCATTTATGCAACACACCGATTTCAATGAAGCTAGTTTGGAAGAGTTTCATTTGAATTATACAAGTTTAATAGGGCACATAAGAGAGAGAAAAGGAATGCCGAGAGTTTAGTATTTTGTAGGAAAAATTAATGCGTCGCATTGTAAAAATTTCATGGCTAGCTGTATCAGCTTCGCTTGGCGCTGTGGAAGCGCTAGCTCAGCAATCCTTGCCGGCAATCCATGTTGGCAGCCATCAAAAAGCGACTGCTACAGCCTCTCGGCGTCCAGCACAACCCATCCCAGCGCGTTCGCCGTTAATAACTGAGCCTATATCAAGCGCCAGTCTTGGCGGAGGCGGAAACTCATTTTTAGCTGCTGGTTCCCAAATTGAGCGTGGGCCCACAAATGTAAATGGGTATTTTGCCGGTGGAACATCCTCTGCATTAAAAATGAATACAAAACTGATAGATTTGCCTCAGTCAGTTACAATTATTACCCAGCAGCAACTTCAAGATCGCAATAGTATAAGTTTAGGGCAAGCGCTTACTTACGTCCCCGGCGTAAATATCGCGCAGGGTGAGGGTCAGAGAGATGAAGTTGTTATCCGCGGTCAAAGAACATCCTCCGATTTTTATCTTGATAACGTTCGCGATGATGCTGAATATTATCGTGATCTTTACAATATACAGTCAGTTGAGGTCCTAAAGGGACCTAGCGCGGTAACGTTTGGCCGTGGCGGAGCCGGAGGCGTTGTAAATCGTGTTACCAAAAAAGCTGATGGTGTTAGAACGCGTACATTAGAGTTTAGCACCGGCAGCTTTGGGCGTAAGCGCGTAACAGTTGATTTAGGTGATAAAATAAATAATGAACTCGCTTACCGATTAAATGGACTTTATGAACAATCTTACAGTTACCGTAACTTTTATAATTTAGAACGTTGGGGCGTAAATCCGGTAGTAACCTGGAAACCAAACGAAAAAACCTATATTTCAGCGCAATACGAGCATTTTCGCGATCGACGAGTTCTTGATCGCGGTATTCCATCAGTGAATTATCTCAATACTTTACCAAATTCTGGCGCTGCCTACCAAACATACAATGCGTTTGCGAATGCAAATGCCGCCTATCTTTTCCCGGGATATCCTGCGCCAACAAATAATTGGTCGTATTTTGGTAATCCTAACGCGAGCCATTCATCTGTTAATGTGGATCGTGGCGTCATCTTTCTTGATCATACTTTTGATAACGATATTAATGTAAAAAACCAAACGGTTTATGCCAATTACGATAAATATTATCAAAATGCCTATGCCGGTGGACCAGTAAATTTTAACTCTGGCTCTACTCCCTATTTGGGTGCGACAAGTAGTGCGTCGGGTACATGTTCTTCAACAACTGGGAATACCCCTTATGCAACAGGGGCATTAGCTCCATGCGTG
>Ga0129333_10001954_pt1 | contig 18981 bp, 28 predicted proteins | sample CPB6_08_DNA_FD_94474 | JGI IMG/M metagenome (GOLD analysis project Ga0129333, IMG submission 94474) | Freshwater to marine salinity gradient microbial communities from Chesapeake Bay, USA - CPBay_Sum_0.6_0.8_DNA | ecosystem: Environmental > Aquatic > Marine > Coastal | place: USA: Chesapeake... | reverse complement strand
CACTGTGATCATAAATGTCATATGGATGACATCATTCTATGTCTATGATCGTATCTGGGCTAGGATCTCATGGGGACGCACAGAACATCGTGTTTGGGGTCGTAAAAAACCCTGATAGTTTATCAGGGCACTGTTGCGCTCTTCGCGCTCGTTTTAAATCTCAAATTTTAAACGCTAACTGTTAGGTGGATTTTCCAAATGACAGATCTGTTTCCAGCGTTTATAATTGCACATAGGCTTTCTCCCAGTGTATAGTATTTACAGTATACCTGTGATTTCACTGTGAAAAGAGTAAATATTACTGTATTAGGGAGTTCACAATGGCACAATATCTCATGCCCGCGGCTCGTTCACAGAGCACTGGACAGTTGATCAAATCGCAGGATCTCAGAGGTCGCAGATACACAGAATTAGATCGTGATCAGGCACAGCGATTAGCCCAGAGACTGGCAGAATCACTGACCGCACGTACTAGGCACAGTTGGTCAGCGGAATTGATAACTTACCAGGCCTAAACCATGCAGTCTGCTGTGAGATCTCAGTTCAGCGATTTGATCTGGGAACACTGCGATCACAGTGGTTTCGCAGCACCACCTCAATTGATCGAATATATCATAGACATAGTCGCTGAGCGATTCGATCGTCCAGATTTCGTTCCTGAACCCACTTTTGCAGAGTCATATCTGCGACTCTACGCACAGTATAGGCCCAGTCTATATCGCGAGTTCGCAGACTCTACACTGATCTTCTGCAGTCTCTTGCCCGACTATGGTCTAAGGCGAGGCCTAAACATGGACTACTATGCCACCATGGGCATATCCACTTATTATGCTCTGGGAGACCTCAGCAGAGATCCCAGATTCACACAGTTGGGCAATTGGTTTTATCATCTGCAGCGTTTTCTCTGCAGTGCCTTGCACAGGGATCGTCCCTTACAGTTAGTGGACTGGTAAAAAAACCGCTAAACCGCTGCGCTTCGCGCTAAAAAAATCGCGCTGCCCTGCGGGCTATCACAAGGAGAGCAGCATATGAAAGTCTATAAGATCACCGCAAAGAATATCAGGACAGGACTAAGGCTGCAACGTCCTTGCACAGCACAGGAACCCGTAACTGACCCAGTATGGGCTGCACAGGCTGCTGCACAGTGGGCACAGGCACAGACCCAACGCAGCAGAGACTGCTGGATCAGTGTGGTGGAAGAAAGTTATTCAGTGCAGTATCAGTGATATAGATAGTTCACGGTCTGTGTGTTTTCTCTATAGACTTCGGCACCGTTTTTCAAGTGGAATCTGCGAGCCATCTCAGTTTTTGGGCTCAGTGTAACAAAGGTGTTCACAGCGGGCATCTGTGTTTTGATGTCTGCCTGCGCCTGCGCGATCAATTCACGACCCGCACCTGCAGCATATGACCATATGGTATAGAACACTGCGGTGTTGGCCTCAGAAGCCAGCCTAGTGAGATCTTCCACGGTTTCTGGTATGCCGGCTAGGAATTTCACACAGGTCACGGCCACGGGCGCACCCTGTTCGTCTTTGAGCAGATAGACCCGTCCGTGGCTGTCCACGCGAAAGTCCGCTGGTATTTCCGGCCGCACCGGATCGTCTTTGAGCAGCCTCAATAATTCTTCAGTGAGTTCAGTGATTTTTTCCAGCATGATGATTTCAAAAAATTCTACTACTGTGAGTATTATAATATATGTATTTAACTCTGTCAAGGAAAAATCAATATTTTGGCGATTTTCTCAATGGTGATAGCGAGATCAGATAAATTACTGTATAATATCTATTTTTACGAGGAGGTTAGATATGACCACACTTTTGGATCACACAGAACCGTTTGGTTACAGGACTGCTGCAGAAATCAATTCTGCTATGAGTCGGGTCTATGGCCATATGGCCCTGGCTGTGCTGTTCAGTATGTTGACCAGCATGGCCGTGAGCAGCAGTGCTGCGCTGATGGCTTTCTTGTTCACAGGCATAATGAAGTGGATAGTGATTTTCGCTCCCTTGGTGGCTATTTTTGCCCTGGGTTTTGGTATCTATAAAATGACCAAGCCCGTGGCCACAGTGGCTCTCTATGCGTTTAGTGCGCTGATGGGACTGAGTTTCGCTACGATCTTTGTGGTATTCAATATGGGCAGCATCGTGACTGCGTTCATGGGCGGTGCAATACTGTTTGCTACACTGAGTTTCTGGGGATACTTTACCAAACGAGATCTCAGCGGCTGGGGCACGTTTCTTTTAGTAGGTTTGATCGCAGTGATCATTGCCAGCATAGTCAATGTCTTTATCGGTAGTTCTGCTTTGGCCATGACAGTGAGTGCTATCGCTATCTTGGTTTTTCTAGGACTGACAGCCTATGACACACAGCGTATACGCGAAATGGTTTCGGTGGAAAACACAGGTAATTTAGAAATACTGGGCGCATTGACCCTGTATCTAAACTTTATCAATATTTTCCTTAGCCTGCTGCAATTGATAGGCACTAAGAACGAATAATCAACTGAGGCTGTTGTGTTGTTCTAGAGAGAGCTCTTGATCTTCGAGCTCTCTTATTTTTTCTGCTAATTGATCGATAAGGCCTAGATTGCGCAAGATCTTGAAAACTAGATTTTCCACAGACCATTCTCCCGCACGTTCCAGACCGCTCTTGCGCATCTTGGTGATGCGTTCTTTGACAGATCTAAGTTTCTCAAGATCTTTGCTGAGCATGGCTATTTCTAGATCGTGCATGACTGCGTCTTTTTTGGCCTCTACCGCAGCATCATCTACTTCCGGTTTGATTTTCTTGGGTTCAACCAGCCATTGATTTTCTGCGATGCTATACACGCCTGTGCTGTGGTGAGGTTCGTCTTGGCCCTGCACATAACATTCTACCGGAAGACCTTTGATAGTGATGTTGTGCTGTTCAGCCCAGAGACTTTTTTTCGCATTGAATAATTCACGCTGTTCATCTCCGGGAGTTCCGGGTATGATCAGATGTAGGTCTAGATCACTGTACTGAGTCCAGGTATAATTGGCATTTGACCCTGTGATAGTATAGTCAATTACTTCGAGATCTATACCCACAAATTCTTCAAAGGCTCGGGCTATTTCTATGAGTTTTTTCCGGACCATAGGATCTAACTGTTGATCTCGCCAAAGTTTAGGATTTAAACGACGATTAACTGTTACTATATCTGATCGTTCTTGTAATTCTTTTAGACGCATCCATTATTTAGCCCACATTAAATGGTACAGGGCCAGACACTTTTCGTCATAGAATTCTGCCATTAATTTAACACTGCACCCAGTCTTGTCCAGCACCAACTGACAGTGATCGTTGTCCTGTTTGAGCAGCCAGGCCAGTTCCTCTGATCCTACCTGCCGCTGTACCTTGGGCCAATCTATATCTAGGTAATTAGCAGACTCGTCGGTGGTGTATTGCCATTCTGCTAGTTTAATACGCTGCATCTTCATCGGTATTCATGTTGTTCAAGATTTCTCGCAGTTTAGTAGATTCTACCTGCGCACGAACCTTGCCCACCGATGAACCTTCGTTGGGTTCGTCTCTTTGTATTTCTGTCTTGCGTTTGATATTTTCTATAATACTGCTGGCTCCTCGCGCAGTAGCACCGTTGTTCTCCTGTTCTTCTTCAGGAAGATCTGAGATTTTCAATGTTTCTAGATTAAATTCTAGATCCACTTTCTGGCCTACTCCACTAGATGATCTGGTCTTCATTAACTGTATTTGATAACGGCCGCGCTCACGCATGGCACGACTGGTAAAGATACCAAACACATTATCCGCTGTCTGGATCTTACTCAGGCCGCCTGAAATATGGCTGTGATCGAATTCAACTTCTTCCACAGCGCCTCGATTCAACTGTGCGGCAGTGACTAAGATACATTGTCTTTCAACCGCAAGATTTCTCAGTTCTTCCGACACATATTTGTCTTTGATAAACAGGTCTGCTGGCGAGATCTTTTTACTGATAGGCATCAAGAGATCTAGATAATCTACCAATAGCACATCTACCTTGCGTCCTGTTTTGATTTCATATTCTTTTAGATAAGCACGGATGTCATTGGCAGTTTTACCCGATGGCATATACTTGACCTGATATGCTCCGGATTTCTTTCCTATGATACGAACCTTCATTTCCACATCATCAAGTTCTTTGAAGATTTCCTTAGTGTGGATGCCTGTAGTCATCGCGTCCATACGCATACAGACTAAATCTTCTGAAAGTTCCAATGTTAGATATACAACATTAAGACCAGCCAGCGCCCAATTAACCCCAAGGTTAGCCAGGAACAATGATTTACCTGCGCCAGATCCGCCTGCGAAAATATTAAGTTCGCCTCTGTTCATACCCCCGAACAGCCTTCGATCAAGACTGGGCCAGCCGGTGGATATTTGACCATTTTTATCTTTGATACGCAGTAGTCTGGCACGGGGATCTGCGAAATAATCTGTGCCCATATCTTTGGCTAGACCAATCTGTACTGCTTCTTTGACTAGTACTTCGACTGCGCCGTAATCTTTCTTTTCTAGTAGATCTGCTGAATTTATGATAGCACGTTCAAGAGCCTTGTGCCTAGTAAAGTTTTCGAATTCGTCCATCAACCAATCTAAATGACCATCTTTGGCTTCTTCTGGTTTCTTCAGATCTGTTCTACAACTGGCATTCACCATTTCATAATCTGGCAAAACTGAATATTGTTTAGCATACTCATTGATGAACTCTGCCGCATCCTGCAGTTTTCTGTCAAACAAACTATGATCAAATATACCTTGGCAACGCACAAACGTTTCGGCATCTGATAACATCAGTTCTAGATATAATTTTTGTACTTCGTAACCGTAATCTTTTATCATAATTTGATTATACTATATTGCCTAACAAAAAGCAAGATTTATATTTTAATTTCAATATGTTTGGCCGTTCCTAAAGTCCACTTCATTCTTTTTTGCTGTCTATAAAGTGCGGCGCCTATAGCACTACTGGCATCTCCCGGTATAGGCAAACTCCAGATTTTAGAATATTGATCCGCTAGTTTTTTATTAAATTTCGAATTCATAGCACAGCCTCCCATATACACAAGATTCTCATTAGGCGATAATATCTTAGCCCAATCAAAAACTTTCTGTGCTTGTCTTTCAAATTCTTGCTGTACAGATGCAGCAAGGTCGATCTTGTCTCTTTCAGTTAAATGTAAAAAAGGCCAGTTCCAAACTCCTGTGTGTAAATTGTATCGCATGGTAAGATCTTCATTCCAATAATCTTTCAATAGGCCACTGAATTTATTAGGATCTCCTTGGTCACTAAGTTTCTGTAAAATATGTTCTTCTCCTAGCGGCTTCAAACCAATTAAATCTGTAAATGCTGAATAAAAAATACCTAAACTTGTAGGATATGCGCGGCTGAATACTTTTGATAATTTCATACCCTCGGCACGCCAAATGGTTATACTTTCCCATTGACCTATAGCATCTATCACCACTACAGCCGCAGTTTCGAATGGGCTGGTATAATAACCAGCGGCTGCGTGACTTAAATGATGGTCAACATAATATATCGGAATCTTTGGCCATCTTAATTTTTTAATGTATCTACTAGGCAATTCGTCGAGATTAAATGCTGATTTATATTGACCAGCATAAAATTGTCGAATTTTTTTAATTATAGGCCTTTCATACCAAACGATTTCATTTGGAGCATAACTGTTACTATGATTAAGTGCTTCCTTATAGAGCCTACTACAGATATGTTGATCTCCCGGCACATCTGTATATTCAGAACTTCTTTTCCAAAATCTTAAATTACCGTTTTCTACAACGGCAATACTAGCATCATGGTTTAGAGCATTTATTCCCCAGGTAATCATTTATAGATAAAAGGATCTCTTCTTCGGAGATCTTCTAACCTTTTTTTCCAAGCGCGGTTTTGTTTATACTTTCTGTATGGATATGTTATAAAATCTATTATTTTTTTAAACATCTATGTTCTCCAAATTATTAAATCTTGTTAATAATTTTCTTTTTTCTATTTCTATTTTTACAGGATTATTCGTAGCGGTTTTTATAGCATCCACCACAACAAACAACTTTCCATAATTGAAAACAGCATCGGCACAGTCCTTTACTGTATGGTCCCAATTAGGAAAAGACACTTTCCATCCCAATTTAACAGCCTGATCTAGTAAAACTAATCCCGGCTTATCTTGATCTGGAATTACAATAACTTCCTTGCCTATATTGTTAATTATGCGGCTTTGCTGTTCCGATACTTCGTTAGTGAGTAATGCCACTCCGCCAATCATTAAAGCATCAAACGGTCCTTCGACAACAAATACATATTTGTATTCTTCTTTTTGTGCGTCTATGTTGTAGACAAAGGAAGGGTGTTGATCTGACAAATATTTTGGTCTTCCTTCGGTAATTTTTCTAGCAGTATTTCCTACAATTTTTCCATTATAGAAAAAAGGAAGAATAACACGATTAGAATATCCAGGAGCAGGACTCCAATAAAAATTTTCACTGATCGGATCTAAACCTCTCGAATAAACATAATCGATCACAGGCTCTAGTTCTTCAGCCACCTCTTCTAAATAGCCGCTAGATATCCAATCAGAAATTGGTAACGATCCTTCCGGTAAAGGTTTTTCTGTAAAATCTATTTTAGATTCTACAAACGTCGTTGGTTTATAATCTGCTGATTCAGTTTTTAATGCTTCAAAAGTCAGTTCTTTTATCGAACTGTCATCTGCTCCTAACCACTGACAAAGAGTTTTAAATTTAGGTGAAAGAGTTGATCCCGGAGCCCAACCAGTAGAAAATTTACAATTAAAACAGTTGTAAACGATATTTTCGTTTAATATCACTCCGGCTCGTTTTCTGGTGTCTGCTCTATGCCCTCGGTGATGGCAGCAAGGCGCATTAAAACTCATCCAGCCACTAGGACTAGTTTTTAATTTGGGAAGAAGTGATCTAAACTTGTCTACAACCAGGGTCATATAGATAGTATACTATCTATAATAGATGCTGTCAACTTTTCCTGGTTCTGTAGAGTCTAGGATTTCTAAAGCAGGATAGTGTAAGACTCTAAACCAGTTATATTTTCCTATAATGGTTCTATAGATTGGAGTGGATACTGCTGTAACAAAATCTGTTCTAAGATCGATCCAAACCTGAGGATTTCCGCCATCGCTTTGACTGCCTTGTAAAAGAATTTCTCCTGTATAATTTGTCATATTATATTGGAAAGTATGCACAGTTTGAACATCACTTAATTCTGGCTTGGCATCTATGATACTTGAAATATAGTAAATTTCGGGCGAAGAATAATCTGTTCTAAAGTACCTAAATTCGTCTACAATTATACTGTCGGCAATTTCTCCGCCTACACTTGATAAAATTTCTATAGTTGAAAACGCACCGTACTGCGAATCTATATATAAAGGTGTTTTTTCAATTACCACGCCGCTATTATTCCTAATTTGTCCTACAATACTAAATTGATAAAAACCGGGTTCAAGGCTTACAATTTCTGCTTCCGAAATATATACATAAATTTTACCTGCCGCAGCAGATTGTACTGCGCATTCTTTGCTTAAGAAAAGTTTTTTGCTTTCTTTGTTGATTAAACTAAAAATAAAATCATCAAAATCGCTGATATCATAAGCCTTTTCGTCAGAATTTCTTACTTGGATATCTAAACGGTTATCTGTACCTCTATAAATTTTTAAATTGCGGTTATACACTTTTCTATACCTCTCTGTTTTCCAAGCGGCCAGATGATTTGTATAAGCATCGACTTTGTTTGGATATAAATAAACTGAAATTAATTGCATACATTTAGGGGCCTTTGCAATATTTATCTATGAGAATTACTGAAAATTTACAAGAAAATTTCCCATTTATAACTGTGCTGAATCATGTTAATTCAGAATACGTAGGAATAGTTATAAATCAAGATGCTCAAGTTACTAGCATGTATGATTATTCTAGTATACGCACAGATGAAGAAAAACAGCGTTTTTTAGAACTAGGAGAAGTTTGGTGGTGGGAAAGTAACCGTCAAATTCCTATTAATATTTTTTTAAATAAAGAAATAATTTTATTTCGTTATGCTATTAGAAATTTCAGCACAAAAGATGTTAAAATACTTTTTGGCCCTTGTACTAGTCTCAACGATATAATAGTAAAACGAATTAAAAGAAAATCTATAACCTTAGTCAGAAAAGCAGGTTAATTTTTCCTTTGCCATACATTATCCGGACAAACGTCTACATCTATTCGTAAATCTGCCAATGCTTCTTGAATAGAAGGATAATCTATATCGTGACCTAATAGTCCATCAATAGTTTTAACTAATGGCATATAAGAAACTATATCTTTGACTACTGCTTTTTTTGAGTGGGCCGCATCAATAAAAACAAAATCTATTTTTTCTCTAATTAAATTGGCGACATTAGAACTGTCACCTTCTAAAACAATTAATCTATCTTTAAATCTATCCTGAACTTCTGTGTTATAAAACTGAGATACATCTATGTCTATGGCGTACATTTTTAGATTTGGATTATTTTCTAAAAGATAAAAAAGAGTTCTTCCAAAGCGTACCCCCACCTCGACACCAATCAACCAGTCGTTTTTTTTGATCAAATAATCAAGATAATGTTCTCTTTTGTTTTCACCAGACCAGTCTATGGTTACAGGAAGTTTGTTTCTTATTTTTGCCATTATTGAAAACCGTAACTGATTGATTCACATATCAAATTCATTTGAACTACGATAGCCACGGCATAAGCAGTAGCATGACTTTTTTTGAAATAATACTCGTCATTCTCTGGTTTCTTCCAGACTTCGTCCATAATCGTCAGCCATGTCTTCCCAATCAGGTATCTCTTGGCCGGTCGAATCATAGCGAGGACGGCAGCTAATTGTTCCACGGAAGTAGGGCAAGTCTTCTTCAGTATATCCACGTGCCCGTTCAAATGAAATAATAGATTCACAAATTCGTCTTGAAGTAATAAGTCCCATAATGGCTCCGTATTCATTAATTTTACAAGGTGTTCTTCGTTTCGAACTCCTTTGTATATCCCTACATTTAGAAAATCTATTTTAAAGAAACCTTGCTCTTCTGCTTGATCATAGGGTATTGAACATAAATTTCTTTTTATATCAATTGGAACTTGATGGAAGTAAACGCCGGTATTGTGCTTTACTAATTTTCCATCGTCTAATCGACTAGCCGATTTATATTTGAACAATTTTAAAGCAGAATCTCTATCTACAAAATCAATATCTATGTCCGGCATCACTGAATCCTAGTAGTTTCAAATAGTAATAATGGTAAATTATCTGCTAGGAATTGTGCGTATTCTTCTGCATCTTCATGGTCTTCAAATCCCGAAAATTGTACCATAATTACCGGCTCATCTTGCATTACTCTAACTTCAATATCGATATCATCTCGAGAAATGTATTCCTCATTTTCGGACAGTGTTTCTTCTTCTGGAGGTGCTTCTTTGATTCGTTTATTCATTATAAGATCTTAGCCTCTTTGATTAAATCCCTAACCAATTCTATATCTGCAGGCAACTTTTTAAATTTGCTCATCCAAAATTGAGGATCGATGTAAAGACTTACTATTTCTAATTGTTCGTCATTCATTCTTTTCAGCATCTCTTTTCCGGACCTAGTATTTAATACTATCCAGGGGCTGATTAATCCTTCTTTAATATCATGTGCAGCCCTATTTAGATTTACATAAGCAAAATAATGTTCCCACTGCGCATTATTTTTATCTGCCCAGTCCATCATTGTGTTTATTGATCGTTGTATAGCACCATCTGCGGGTTCATTTTTTATCATTTCGCTAACGTAAGTTTCGTATAATTGATCTCGGCACCAATGATCTAATTTTATTCCGCTTTTTATAACATATTCTATAAACATTTCGGGGTATATCGGAGCAGTGTTTACTACAAAACTACCAAATTTTACAAAGGCAGTATAATAAGGACTCTGTATAAAATCATCGAATGTTTTTTTACTTTTTCCCTTTTGTGCTATTTCATAAAATTTTTGAAAGGTCAGCAGACCTATCTGTACGTGTTTTTCATTTCTACTTAAAAATCTTCTTTTTTGTTCGCAGATATGTACCGCTAAAGTTTTTTCTTTAGCAAATTCTTTTTGACAGTGTTCACATTTATAATTTAATTGCATTGATTTGTTTTTTATCCCAACCAAGTGCCTGAGCATATTCTTTTATTTCTTCTTCTGTGGTAATGGCAGCAAGAGTTTCAATATCTGCTAATTTCATGTTTGGAAATTGTTCTGCTAAAAATTCTTCTTTTTTGTTTTTGTGTTGTTTGAGCGGTATCCATTCGTGAAATTGTGTTTTTTTACTTTCATGTGTACAAAGGCATAAAGTCAACCATTGTAGTTTTGGATGATGCTGAATTGTTACCCAGTTTTTGTTATAAAATTCATTTGTGGTTATCACATAATGCTCTTGTAATTCTCTGTTGTTGGTCTTACAACTACTGATATAACGATTAAGGTTCCATAAATCTCCCTTAATTTCTTTTTGACCTTCTTCTGAAGAGGCATCCCAAAGTTCTTTGATACCCATATCTACAGCAGGTATCATATCTTTAAATAAATCTACGTGTTTATTTTTCCCCATCTTTTTTACTCAAGTGATATATCATTATAGCACGATCCAATGCTTCTTGCAAGAGAGGATTTGTTTTAGCGGCTTGCCGTATCTCTCCCCAAAGTTTGCCATCTCTGATGTGATCAACTAACGGACGACCATCTTCCGTTCTGGGATCATAATCCCACCCGATAGCTTCTTCGTCGAGACTTCCTTTTTCTCGTTGAAATACAACGCCGTCTCTTCTAGTATAGATATATTCAGCCCCGGGTTTTAGTTTTCCCATCTTTCGCGAATCCTACAGTTTCTCTTTCAATATCGTCGTGATCAAACTCAGCCCAATATAGTTCGAACGCCACTGTATCCTCAACAGCTTCAAATTGATGATATTCTCCGGGGGCTACTTTGGTATATTGTCCTGCTGTGAGCACAGTTTCATCGACTAAGTCGTAATTATTTTTCCAAACCCGGATAATCATTTTACCCGACTCAACAAAAAAACCGTTCCACTTGTATTTGTGTTTGTGTTTAGAGCACACACCGCCGGACTTTGCTTCAATACGATGAAATTCTAATACACCGTTGGCTTCTAATAATTCTGTTTGACCCCATACTTTTCCTGCTTTCATATTGTTCCTTTAATTTTTAAAAATAAAAATTCTTTCCTATTACACCATCTATATTCAAATATTGTCTCTCCCGGTCCAGTAATCATTCCTGTTCCTTTATATGCAAAAGTTAACCATAACCGTTTATTTGTGTAGTGACATCTTCTGGGTAATAAACAATATTTAAGTTGCCAGCCTATACAACGACGGTTAAAAGCATCATTATTCCACATTGAGTTATCTAAAGGCATTACACTATCTTATGAAGTTGTAAAACTTCGCTTTGCCTACTAACTTCTTTTACAAAAAAGGCGCAGGGAGGATTTACATCGTCATGTAGGGGAACCGTGAGCAATTGACCGTTTTTCATTTTTGGAAAATACCATCTTACATCCTGATAGATATTAATAATTTCTATAGTCATATATTCCGGTTTAAAACCCTTGATCGGATTAAAAACAAAGGCATCAAATCCTCGCTCATTGATACTTGTCAAAGGCAAAACTTCAGGATCTAAGCCACATTCCTTGTCCCCCACAACCATACACCAGTCTAACGGCATCTGTACTTCATGCCCGCCAATTTTTAATAAAATAGCAGGACTATTGAATGACTCTAGAAAAATCAAAGGCATAAAAAAGAAATCGGGTTCTTGAGGATTACTGTTATCTAATACACTAAATCTAGTATCCTCATCTACTTCATCTGGGAGTTCATTCAAATCAAATGATTTATTTTGTAAAGTTAAAATTTTCATATTGTTACCTTTGTTATTGCGAAAGGATATTTCGCTTCTTTATAATATTTTTTTCTTTCTGTCAGATGTCTTTTGGCATATTTGCAAGTACTGGTTATATCCCAGATCTGGACGAAATCTTTGTCTTCTGCTTTTCGAATGCCTCGTCCAATGCTCTGTATAACGCGGACAAAGCTCTTTCCGGGTTCCAAAAGAACCAGATTAAAAATCCTAGGGATATTAATACCCACAGCGGCCACACCGTAAGTCGCCACAATAATCTTATCATTGCTTGTTTTAACCTCATCATATTCTTCTTTTCTATCGTTAAGTTTAACGCCGCCATTAATAAAAACTGCTTCCGGTATACGTTTGATTATTTTTTCTCCAGTATCTATTCTGTTAACAAGAACTAATGTATTGCCTGATCCAGAGATTTTAAGTATCTGATTAGACATCCAATCTAATCTTTTTTCATCAGTTACCAACCAAGTATATTCCTCTTGATACGATCTAAATGTTTCAATATCGTTTGTTTGTAGTATTTGAATATCTAATTTAGCCAGTACATCTTTCTGCTGTAGATCATAGGCACTGACTTGATGTATAACTGGACCTATGCTGGCAAGAATACTTTGAAATTCCCACTTTTCTCTAGGTATCGTTCCAGTTAATCCCCAACGTATAGCGCAGTTTCTAAAATTTTGTGTAGCCAATCTCATAAGTACATCTGCCTTGGCCTGATGTACTTCGTCAATGATTATAGCACATACTCCTTCACAAAATTCGGCTAAAGAAAGTGTATCATCGTCGTAACTTTTCTTTTCTAGCACATTAAGACTTTGCCAAGTACATATAGTATGAGTACGGTTTAATTCTTTACGATCGCCAAAATAAACACCAACGTCGAGTCCTAGATTTTTGTAGTCTTCTTCAGTCTGTACAACAAGAGATTTGTTCGGAACAATAACCATCGTACGGCCATATGGCTCACAAAGATGCGACAGCGTCGCTGTAGTAATCGTTTTACCTGCACCTGTTGCTACCTCCTGTAATGATTGTGGATTTTCTAAAAACTTATTAATCACATCGTATTGATAATCTCTCAGCACGATAGGTTTACCTGCTTCGGGATGACCTTCGGGCCAAGTCTTGTCTTGATCAGCCCAATATGTTTCGGTGATGGGAGTAAATTTAAAATTAGAAGTTTGCCTTAAATCTTCTATTTCTATGTCGTATCCTGCATCTTCGACTATAGGTAATATTTTATCAAGATGTGCGAGATATCCGTTGCCACCAATACCAAAAAATGCTTTCGTCCCGTCCCATCTTCCTAATTTGTATGCAGGCATATGCCGAGCATACGGTAGATCGTACTTTAAAGCGTTGACAATTTTTCTTCGAGTTTCTACCGCTAACCCTTCAAGTTTTACATTTACTTCGTCTTTAATAATTAATTTACACGTTAACAATTTTATGACCTCTCATTGCCGTGGGCTTAATATCTCCTAGATACATCAAACACGGATGAGTAAACATCCACGAAGAAACTACCGAATCACTTAGCGGCGGAACAAAACAATTGGTTGCTATAATTTTAACATCAATTTTATTTTTAAACAACCATTTAGGTGGTTTATGTAAAAATAAAAAGATTTTGCCAGTTTCTGTTTTTCCACCTAAGCCTTCGTTTTTTATCCATTGATTCATTTCAGAATTTTCAGTATTAGAATCTCTAAAACAAATTTTAATCTCAGATTTAATATTTGCTTTCTCAGCATCGGAGACGAAATTTTTAAGCCAACCCAAGATGTTTTTTGTATTTCTATCAATTAAAACGCAAGAAATTCCATTGATAGTTTTGTGTAAATTAAAAAACTTTTCGTTTTCTTTTATCCAAAATTTATTTGAACTGTTACTACAAATTTTTTCAATAATAGATTGATCGTTTTTAGTATTTTTCAAAACGAAATTCATGCTCTTTGCTAAAAATATATCTTTTTCATATTTTCCTGTTTTATTTTTACGAAAATATTCATCAGATTCGGCTGTGCCATTTAATAGAATTATTTCATCTTCTAATAGGATGGCGTGAGGTATTATATTATCCTGCTGCTGCCAGATTTCCTCAACACTACTAATAAGATTTAGAAATGTATTATCAATCTCAAAATTATGATCGACTACAAAGTTATTAACCTGGATTATATTATGTTTATAGGCTAAAATTTTTCTTACTTTCTGAGTATGATCCCAAAAATTACTGTTAAAATTTGAAGAGGAAATAGAAAACTCTTTCTCGAAAGTTTCTTTTAGAGAATAGGGAAATTTTAAACATATCCATATCTTTTTTTCTTGGTCAACTTCAACATATACTTTTTTACTTAGATCTATTGTCCTAAAGATTTTCTTCCATTTCGGATTTTCTAATGCAATTGAATAATCTAACCCTAAATTCTTTGATTCATTTTGATATCTAGATAATATCTTTAAAAGATAGTTAGCTTGATTTTGAGTTAATTGTTTGTCTTCTTCTGCACAATAATCATAAAAACTGTAAGTGGCCGTAAGGTCCTGATGTTTTATTAATAATTTTTGATCTATAACTAATTGATAGAAAGATTCAAAGATTTCTTCGATGTAAAGAGAAGCAGACATACAAATAGTATAATAGGTTTTAATTAGAAAGTCAAGTTTTTAGAAGAATTTCTAAGTCTGGCAACAGCCTAAGTATTGGAATTCCTTCTTCGATTTCATTAACAGTCCATTCTGAGTGACAAAGTTGTAAAAACCACTCTTCTCTATCTGGTAAACTTGCACTTTCCAAGTTTTCCCAAATCTCGCTGACAGGAAATGCTAGGCTTGTTTGATCACAGATTATTGGGGTCCCTTCTATGGCGGCTCGTACTGCAGGCCCGCTATTAAAATTAATAACACAATGATGATTATAATCTATATCAAAGTCGTCATAAGAATTTTTAACTTTGTTAGGGTAAGAAAAAACAATTTCTTTAGAATTTATAGAAAACATTGATCTAGGATGCGGTCTAACAATTACAGGACGCTGAGAATATTCTCTAATTTTATGAAAAGTTCCCAACGCCCATTCTTTCATTGATTTGTTATATTTCCATTGAAGACTGTTTTCGTGTTGACAGGCAATCAATATACTATCTTTTCTTTTAGTATTGATTTTTTTTAGGTGAATGCTTAATTTTTTGGGACGATCGTTATCAAGATTTTCTAAATTTCCAAATTTTCCTATCCCGTGTATATGATTTAATGAAATTCTCCATGTCAGGCCTCTATGAAGATTACCTACTTCGATTATCATAATGGGTTTTTTTTGACTGACGGCATGGTCGTATATAGCCTGGTTAGGTTTCATCCTTCCCGCCCATAGAACTGACCATATCACATCAATATCTTGGTCACGATCGACCACAGAAAATCCTAATTTTCTTAGTCCTCTTTCTAGGGCATTGAAGACTGGGGGGCTATTCAGCGCACCGTACTCTCTCCACAGTTTAAATTTCATAAGGTCTTATAAATAACCGAGTATTTAACTAAAAAAGTATGAGTAAATTTGCTAAACGGATAAGAAAGTTAAACAAACATGCCCGAAACCTTCTCGTTCTCGGCAGCGCCTGGGGAAATATTGTTGAACTGTTGGATTCTTATTCATCTATATTTTTAATTGACAATCAAAAGAGAATAATTAAGTCTAAGAATATTATTTTTAGAGAAAATTTTGACAATCTTTCACAATTACACGATGTCGACATTATTTTAGTTGACCTCGATCATCAAAACCATTTACCAGAACTAATTCCAATCTTTCAACGATGGTCATCTTTGATAATAATTGAAGGCCCTGAGATTATTACAGAAGAAATGCAAAAATTTTTGAAGTCCCATAGATATCAAATCATTGAAATTTATAAAAATCACTATGTTTGGAAATTAAAATAGGTCAAATTAGACTTATAAATAAACTGCTTACTTAATCTGGAAACAATATGAAAAAAACAGCCTTTGTAACTGGTATGACCGGTCAAGATGGACCGTATCTTGCAAAATTACTCGTAGAAAAGGACTATAAAGTCTACGGTCTTATAAAACGTTATTCTAACCCTAACCTAGATAACATTAAATTTATGGGAATTGAGAATGACATTGAACTTATTACCGGAGATATTACAGACGACGGATGTATGAATCATCTTGTAAAATCCCTTCGTCCTAATGAATTTTATAATCTCGCTGCTCAAAGTTTTGTAGGAGCAAGTTGGGACCTAAATAAGTTGACCACCGAAGTTAATGCAGTGGGTCCTTTGAATATTCTTAATGCTATAAAACAACATAGTCCCGATACCCGATTTTATCAGGCATCGACTTCGGAAATGTACGGCAATAGTATAGAAATATCAGGGAGCAAGCAAGACGAATTAACTCCTTTCTGGCCCCGAAGTCCGTATGGTGTAGCAAAACTTTATGCCTACTGGATAACAGTAAATTTTCGAGAAAGTTTTAGCCTACATGCATCTAATGGTATACTGTTTAATCACGAATCACCTATTAGAGGCAAGGAATTTGTTACAAGAAAAATTACAGACGGTGTAGCTAAAATTAAATGTGGTTTGTCTGACAGTATAACATTAGGGAATCTAGACGCAAAACGAGATTGGGGATTCGCCGGAGATTTTGTTGAAGCAATGTGGTTGATGTTACAGCAAGATCAGCCTGGTGATTATGTAGTAGCGACTGGTATTCAGTATACTATAGGGGATCTATTAGACCGTGCCTTTAAATATGCGGGTATAGATAATTGGCAGCGATATGTCAAAAGCGATCCTAGATTTAAACGACCAGCCGAATTGCATAGTCTCTGTGGTAATCCTTCTAAAGCCGAAAATCTATTAGGATGGAAAAGAAAAACTGATTTTGATAGTTTAGTTAAGATGATGGTTGAAGCAGATATTAGAAGATATGGGGGCGACATCGACGACTGGACCTTGCAAACAAGATGAAAAAAGCAGTCGTAACCACTTTCCATAAAGAAGGATATGACAAATATGCCAAGAGAATGATACAAACATTCTTAAAAACTTGGCCTTCTGACATTACTTTATATGTTTATCCGCAAGATCATAAGATAGAAGAAATCGCAGACAATCTTGTAATTAGAGATCTGCATTCTTCTTGTCCAGATTTAGTAGATTTTAAAAATCGTTGGAAAGAAGATCCTAAGGCAAGAGGCGAAGTTCCTACAGGTCCTCCTGATAGAAAAGGAAAGAGACCGGGAGTAGGTTTTAGATGGGATGCTATAAGGTTTAGCCATAAAGTTTATTCCGTCTGTCATGCAGCCAAAAATACGGATGCAGATACATTATTTTGGATGGATGCAGATATGGTATGTCATACAAACATACCCCATCATTTTATAGATAAAATGATCGAAGGATATGGCCTATGTTTTTTAGGTCGAGAGCGTAAATTTACGGAATGCGGTTTGTATTCTATGAATTTAAAAGACAAATACACTCAAGAATTTTTAACAGAATTTCAAAGAGCCTATGATTCTGGAAGATTATTTCAATTCAGCGAATGGAATGATTGCTGGGTTTTTGATGAAGTTCGAAAAGAAATTAAAACTAAACACCCCGAGTGGCAGTGGAATGATTGGTGTAAGGGGTTAATCAAAGGGGAAGGCCATCCCCTGGTAAATTCTGAGTGGGGTGCCTATTTAGATCATCTAAAAGGGAATAGAAAGAATGCAGGAAAAAGTTCTAGAAGTGATTTTATTCGGCCTCGGACTGAAAAATATTGGATTCGTCCGTAGAATATTCACTTTTAGAATGCTTTGCTTTATAATGGCTTAGATAAGGTCCTAATACAGTGTGTCTAAGTGGCGTTTTATATTCTTTTTTCAAACCTTCGCACAAGTCCAGACCTTTAGATCCAATTTTTTCAAATACATACCCGTAAACATCATTATCATAGAACCTTCTTAAATTTTTATAGTCTCTTTCTATGTAGTGTCTTGTATATTCGCTTCTAAATTCAATAAAATCTTTATGATTTGTGTTGACAGCAAAAAAACCAGTTTCAGGAACAAACCATCGTCCCAATGTACCGTCTTTAGTTGTCCTATAAACTACGCCCATATGGGTGCTTAAACAATCTTTAGGTAATAATGATTTCAAAAAATCTAATTCTAGATAATCTACAGTTAAAACATCTGCATCTAACCATATTATTCTATCAGCATTGCTGTTATGCATCGAGTGTATAAAACTAAAAGCCTTTTTAGAAAATTTTTGAACTTGCTTAGACTCTGTTCTCTGGAATTCCGTATAATCATTGCCTAATTGTGCAAAAGAAATCTGATTAATTCTATCCATTGGCGGTAATTCGAATTCTTCTACATAGCAGGTCAGTGAAAGTTTTTTAGGCCAGAATTTTAACCAGGTTTCTACAGAATCTTTTCCAATAAGTTCGTAATACTTTTGGTTAAAACTTGTTATTACTTCAATTTTCATACATACGCTCTCATATGCGACCAACATTCGCCGGTTACCAATTCATCAAATTTCCAATGAAACATCGATATACGTTCTATCCATTTTTGTCGATCGGGTAAATTTGGATTTTCGATATTTTTTAAATTTGTATTAGCGATGTCATAACATTGGCTTCTAATCGCATCCGTTACAAATACGGGATATCCCTCTATAGCCGCTCCTACAGCTGGACTAGAATTATGATTTATTACAGCCCAGCAATTTTTTAAATCATCTTGCAACTCCGAGCCTTCTTTAGACAATCTAACCCCTTTTAGTAAACCTATTCTTTTAATTAAATTATTAGGGGATAGATAATTTTTAGAACCTTTATCTCCCGGATGTGCTCTAATAACAATGTCTCTATCTGTATGCAATCTTAATAGTTTTATCGTTTGTGCAGTCCAATCGATTACATCAAACCCT
>Ga0129333_10001953_pt1 | contig 18981 bp, 20 predicted proteins | sample CPB6_08_DNA_FD_94474 | JGI IMG/M metagenome (GOLD analysis project Ga0129333, IMG submission 94474) | Freshwater to marine salinity gradient microbial communities from Chesapeake Bay, USA - CPBay_Sum_0.6_0.8_DNA | ecosystem: Environmental > Aquatic > Marine > Coastal | place: USA: Chesapeake... | reverse complement strand
TGGCTATAGGATAGCATCTCCCATGCACCCCGCCAGGAATTTTTTCATGATGTATCGATCAATAATGATGGCTGATCTACTAAGACAAAGTAGTGGCATCGAATATGATTGGGTTGTTAGAACTAGATTTGATTTTGCGTTGAACACAAAACTAAATTTCTCAACTCTTGACAAGAGTAAAATGCACTTCTGCAACACACAGATGAATGCGGATCACACCGCAGTCCACGATCAGTTTGTGCTTGCTACACCAAACGATATGCAGGTTTATTCATCGGTCTACAGACACATAGATTTGTATCATTCCGAGGGATGTATCATAAATGGAGAAGATCTGTTGGTTCATCATTTAAGAAAAAATGGCATGCTAGGAGAGAAGAAAATATCATATTTGGACTTGAATCCCCCTTTCCTGCATGGCAAGTACAACTACGGAAAGCATTCATTGATAAGATCAGATATGGAGAATTGGCTATGAAAGTTTCTTGTGTTTTGTTTGATCTTGATGGAGTGTTAGTCGATGCCTGCGATTGGCACTATGAGGCACTTAATGCTGCTTTGATGAAGCATGGATACGCTCCTATCAATAGACAAGACCATTTGCAGAAATACAATGGCTTGCCTACGAAAGTTAAGTTGCAGATGTTGGGGATTGCCGATGATATTGCAACGCGGATCAACGATGAAAAGCAAAGGTACACTCTTGACATCATCAGAAACTCCGCTACCATAATGCGTGAGAAGATTGAACTACATGAATATCTAAAGTCTGCTGGAGTAAGGATCGCATGTGTGACAAACTCTATTGAGGAGACTGCTAGAGAAATGCTAGTTTCAACAGGACAGATGCCATACATCGATCTTCTTGTCAGCAATGAACTTGTTAATCGAAACAAGCCACATCCAGATTGCTACAATTATGCCATCAGAACTTTGAATGTTGAACCTAGTCAATGCGTCTGTGTGGAGGATTCTCCTAAAGGGATTCAAGCAGCAACAGCAAGCATAGCGGGACATCTATGGGTAGTTGATAACAGCAGTCAAGTAACACTTGAGCAATATCTGAAATTCGTTGAAGAGGATCATCTATGAGACTGGCAATATGTTTTTTCGGACAACCGAGATACCTTGGAAACACTCTTGTTTATGAACGATATAGGCAAGTGATGGATCAATACAATGCGGATGTATATGTTCATTCGTGGATCACTGGAACAGCATCAAAGATGGAGACATCCGATTGGGCAAAGAAGCACTCATTCATGGAAAATGAAAACTCGGCTACAATTATATTGTCGAAATATAATCCGAAGAAGTTTAGATTCGATCCTCCATTTTCCGAATCTCTAAATGAACATGATCGTGCGGTGGTTAGAAACATGAGAATGTACACCGAAAATAACGAAAGAAATCTACTATCACATCTAAAGTCTTACAGTGAAGCAATTAAATTAGTTGAGGATCCAGAAACATATGACTTCATCTTGATGACATGATTTGATGCATGCCTTATGGATTTTCCTGATCTACATGATTTGGATTCCTCCAAGTTCTATCTGACTAAAGCATATGATGGTGGGTGGTGTGATTTGATTCAATTGTGTGGAGGTTCGTATCATAAGGCATTTGATGTTTACGATAACTTTAGTTCGATCAGTAACACACTATCAACAAAAGATCCAACCATGATTGCTGAGTTGTATAAGAGAGAAAACTATGATCTTTACTTTGATAGAAAAGATGTTAGATACATAGAAAGACTTTCATCTTGTTTGGTGAGATCTGAAAACGGATTGAGTAACATACAGTGCTGAGGTTTTTACTATGAAGATATTGATCCCGATGGCAGGAGAAGGAAGTAGGTTTGCAAAGGAAGGATATACTTTCCCAAAGCCCCTGATTGATGTCGAGGGCAAGCCGATGATTCAGCGTGTTGTGGAGAACCTAGATTTCGACGCAACATACATTTTCCTTGTTCGCAAGGAGCATCTTGAGAAATATTCTGGTCTAAAGTTAACTCTTGATCAAATTACCAATGGAAGGTTCAAGATTGTAGAAGTTGATGGTCTTACCGAAGGTGCTGCTTGCACGGCTTTGCTTGCGAAGGATCACATCAATAATGATGATGATCTTCTTATCGCAAACTCAGATCAGATCATCGAATACAGCCCCGAAAACTTTCAATACATCAAGAACTTCTCTGTGGTTGATGCGATAGTGTTCTGCTTTCATGCAGTTCATCCAAAGTGGTCTTTCGTCAAGACCAATTCTCGCGGAGTCATCACCGAGGTCGCTGAGAAGAATCCGATCTCTGACATAGCAACTTGTGGCATCTATTGGTATCGCAAGGGATCGGATTTCGTGAAGGCAGCCGAGCAGATGATCGATAAGAACATAAGAGTCAACAACGAGTTCTATATTGCACCAGTCTACAATGAATTGATAGGATGGAATGGAACATTGATTCCATTCTATGTTGACAAGATGCACGGAATCGGAACTCCAGAGGATCTCAATTCATATATGAATAGGAAGAATAGATGAAAGACTATCTTGAAACACTGAAGTCCACAGGCAATAGAATAATCCAAATAGGTTCCCACGACGGAATTGTTGGTGAGGAATATGGTTTCATCGAATTCATCAACAGCACGGAAAATACTGTTGTCATGGTTGAACCTGTTCCACAATACATGAAAACATTGAAAGAAAATCTATCTGAATGTAAGTCATCCATTCAGTTCATCGAAAGTGGTGTGAGAAACTTTGATGGTGTTGGAAAGATCACATTGGAGGGAGGCATGTCCTCTTTCAAGGGAAACTTTGATCGAAATCCATCAATAGATGTAAAGATAATTTCCGTTTCTACTTTGTTTGAACAAGTAGGATTTAAAGCATTCGATCTGCTGCTTCTTGATACGGAAGGATGTGAGCGAGAGATAATTGAGGCTCTTGATTTCAACACTGTAGATATAGGCACGGTTCGATGGGAATATCACAATCTATCTCAAGATGACAATCGGTTCATCATAGAGAAGTTGTTGTCAAACGGATATTCGGTGGATTACTGCTCACACGACAGCCGACATAATCTTGTTGCATGGAAGCAGAGATGAAAATCATATCCCATCGTGGCAACCTAGACGGCAGGAAGCCTGAGTGTGAGAATAATCCAATCTATATCCAGCAGGCTTTGGATCTTGGGTTCGATGTGGAAGTGGATGTTTGGTATATCGATGGTCAGTTCTTTCTAGGGCATGATGCTCCGACATACATTGTTGATCCTTGGTGGTTTCGTGGAAAGTCTTTGTGGTGTCATGCCAAGAACCGAGAAGCCCTTGAGGAAATGATCGTGGCTAACGACATAACCTGCTTCTGGCATGAAACAGATAAGATGACCTTGACAAGCAATGGGTTGTTGTGGATGTATCCTGGCAACTACTCTCGTCTTGGTATTACAGTATGTTTGGACAAACCACAAGAAAATATTCCTCAGATGTGGGGAGTATGCACCGACTTTCCGATTGCATGGAGAGAAACATGAAGTGGACATTTGGTATTTGTTTTGGATCAACCATCAATCTTAAATCGGTTCTTGATTCTATAGTCAACCAAGATGGAATGTCTAAAGATGACTTTGAAATCATCATAGTTGGAAAATCAACCGATGAGTTAATAGCAATCTTGAAACCATATGCTAACGGCGGAACCAGAATATTGTTGGCTGACTTTGATGAGAATGTAAGACCTGGTTGGATCACAAGAAAAAAGAACATCATCACACAGTTGGCATCATACGACAACATATGCTACATGCATGATTATGTTGCTCTGTGTGTGGGTTGGTACAGAGGATTTGTCTCATTTGGAGGCGAATGGGATGTTTGCATGAATTGCATTCGTACCATTGAGGGGAAGAGATTTCGCGACTGGATACTTTCTACTGCATGGTGGGGGGGACCAGAGTTTTATCCCTATGATGACGCCAGTAGAACAAAAGAAATGTACATAAGCGGAACCTACTGGTGTGCTAAGAAAAAATTCATGACGGAAAATCCTCTAGATGAAAGACGCTGCTGGGGGCAGGGTGAGGATGTTGAGTGGTCATTCAGATGTAGAGATAAATGGAACTATAAGATGAATAAAAAATCATCGGTGAGATTCCTAAAGGAAAAAACATATAACGGCAAGATCGATCCTGGTGCAGACAACCAAGATCCAGATATAAAAATGTCTCAGGATTTATTCGTAATTCAAAAGTGAGGAGATAACAATGGAAAAGGTTGCTATTTGTTTCTTGGGTTTGAGAAGGTTGGACTTGCTAAAGTTCCATCTACCGCAGTTGGCTAAGTGTAAGAATAGAGACTTTCATTTCTATTTGATGGCTAATCAGGCTGATCAGAGTCATGTAGATCTTCTGAAGAAGTATCTTCCCAATCAATCAACCGTTGTTTCTGGATTCGATCCAAACAATGATTACATGAGCAAGATACACTTTGCAGTAAATCAGCAACATCCATTCTCAATAAAGATGGATGAGGACTGTTTGATGTTGGCTGAGTCATGGGATAGATTTTTCTCTCTGATAGAAAGCATGACTCCAGATGATTTGTTCTGCACTGGTGCAATAAGCAACGGAATACCAACTTGTGATTTCTTTGTGCGGAACTTCATACCAGAAGCAAGACAAGAACTTGAAAAGATGTTTGTGGAAACCAAGTTTACCCGTATGAGCGGTGCAGATTACACTCGTCTAAATCAAGAGTATTCAAATGGATGGGATACGGATAAGTTCTATAATGCTGTGTGGAATATAAACCATTACTATATGGGAATTCATCCTATTAGATACAATTTCGCGGCAGCGTATAGGTTGAATGACTATATTCTAGCAAACCCAATACAGAGCATGACACCAATTCACGCAGAGATAATCCGAGATGTTTCCAATTACCCTTATTTCTGCAACTCATTCTTTGCCATAAGAACTAAGGATTGGAAAACTATAGTATCAAGACAAGATTTGTTTGTCGATCCTTTTGAGGAAGTTCCTTTGAACAGATATAGGCATGAGACAAAAAGAAACATGGTGATTGATACTGGCATACCGATGCTGCACACAATGTATAATTGGTCTATGAATTGGGAATACGAAAATACTCTCATAGAGAAATTGATCAATGCGTATTCCTGATGAATCTCTGTTGAAGAAGAAAACGGTTCTTGAGATAGGTGGTCCTAGTTCTTTGCTATCAGACTGGTATCCTCTATTTGATAGTGTATCGTTCTTAAATATGTCTGAGTCTATGGAAATTCATATTCAGAGTTTTAATCCTATAAACACAGTTGGAGTATTTGATGGAGATGCTTCTCAAAGAGAAGTGTTTGTAAAAAACAATCTTTTAGAGAACTTTGATTTGGTAATTTCATCTCATACTTTAGAACACTTTGCCAACCCAATAAAGGCTCTGTTTGAATGGAAATCTGCTCTTAAAAAAGGTGGTTCAATCATAACCATTGTTCCAAACAAAGACATGTGTTGGGATAAAGTTAGAGAGTATACAACATTCGATCACATAGTAGATGATTTTTATAAAGATGTAACCGAGTCGGACATGACCCATGTTGATGAAGCATCATGCATGATTCAATGTAGACCATCGTATTATTCTGATGTGGGAGATCAGAACCGTAATAGGGTGATACACCATCATGTATTTTCCGTGGATGTTCTTTCAGAGTGTCATGAGTATTGTGGATTTTCTACAAAAAAATGTTTCATAGATTCGGTGGATAGGCTACAGATGGTTTACATAGGAGAAAAGCAATGAGTATAAAACCCATGTTGTTTATGCATTGCGGATTGCTGGGCAGAAACTATATTCCAATAATGGAAGAACTATTCGAAATGGTTGATAGAAGTGGAATGAGAAACGAGATAGACTTGGTGGTTTCCACTGTTGGAGTGCCAGTGGAGGAACATTCTTGGCTTGATAAAGCCTACAACCACAAAGATGTTACAAAAAATGAGTTTCACACTCTTGGTTTTCTTAAGGATTTTTCCGACAAAACTACTGAGAAAATTCCTGTCGGTTATGTGCATAATGCAGGAGCATTTCATGGATTTGCCAACCCTTGCATTTCGGACAGAAGGAAATACATGGGATACTTTGTCATTGAAAAGATGAAGGACTGCATGGATGCTGTCATGTCTTCTTACGATGCTGCTGGAGTTGATTGGCACGAAGATCCAAACCTACACTTTTCTGGTAATTTTTGGTGGAGCAATACGGAGTACATTAGATCTCTTCCACAAATAAACCCCCCAAATTTTTCAATAGATCGTTGTCCATCGTATAGACATCTGGCGGAATTTTGGATAGGTTACAATAACCCCAAGGTAAAGTGTTTTCATCAGAGCGGAGTAAATGTCTACGAGAGGCATCTCCATCGGTACGAACCACATAATTACATACCTCAGCAATGAACACCTTCAACAAACTATCTTTATATGGTGCTTCTGGATTCATCGGAACGCATTTTAAAAACATGTATGATGATGGGTGTTGTGTCATACCGAGGGAAGAAGATGTTCCTCATACAGACAATATACTATATCTTGTAAGTACCACCCACAACTATCACATATTCGATGACACTCACCTTGATGTAAACACGAATCTGAATAAGTTGATTTCTGTTCTTGATTGCTGTAGAAAGAAGTACGACAATAAGTTTACATTCAATTTCATCAGTTCTTGGTTTGTGTATGGAATGAACTGCTCATTGGATACCAAGGAGACAGATCACTGCGATCCTCGCGGATTCTATTCCATAACAAAGAGAGCAGCAGAACAGATGCTCATTTGTTACTGCAATACATTCGGCATCAACTACCGAATCATGCGTATGACTAACATCATAGGAAAAGGAGATGCCAAAGCATCTGCCAAGAAGAATGCATTGCAGCACATGATAGACCTTCTGAAGCAAAACGAGGAGATCAGGTTATACAATGGTGGTTCCAATATACGCGACTACATGGATGTTCATGATGCATGTAGGGCTATTGATGTGTGTGTGCGAAATAGTCCGCTCAACGAGACGATAAACATAAGCAACCATGAGCCAGTGACTATTGGTGAAGTGATTCATTACTGTAAAAATAAACTCAACTCTGAGTCGAAACTGGTTTCTATCGAACCCCCATATTTTCACAAGGTGGTTCAAGTAAAAGATGTCTGTCTAAACAATGATAAACTGAGGGGATATGGGTATGCCCCTTCTATAAATACCTTCCATGCGGTTGATCGTCTTCTGAACTGAAAGGTCTCATCATGAATATCGTGGTTACTGGTGGTAGAGGATTCATAGGCAGTCATTTTGTTAAGAAGGCTTTGGATAACGGGGATTCGGTAATCGATTTCGATTGCATGAGTTACTGCTCAAATGAATCATTGCCGTTCGACGGCGATTCAAACTATAAGCACATAAAGCAAAACATTTGCGACATTTCTCACTTGCCTTCCTGCGATGTCGTTGTAAACTTTGCAGCAGAGACTCATGTTGACAATTCCATCAACGATACAAATCCATTCATGAAGAGCAACTTTCTAGGTGTACACAACCTGTTGGAGTGCATTCGTGGAAAGCAGCCTTATGAGAGACCAATGTTCGTTCAGATAAGCACTGATGAGGTCTATGGTGATAGACTAGATGGTGCCTTTGTCGAGACAGATCGGCTTACGCCAAGCAATCCATATTCCGCATCGAAGGCTGCTGCCGAGATGCTTGTTCTTGCCTATCACAGAACATATGGCATAGAATATTTGATCACTCGCAGTTCCAACAACTATGGTCCGAGGCAATACTATGAGAAGTTGATACCCAAGACTCTGCGATGCATTGAGACAAAGAAGAAGATCCCCTTGCATGGAGATGGTTCCTATGTCAGGGATTGGATCTTTGTCAAGGACAATGTGAATGCAATCTACAGCCTGATTAAGAATGATCGAAGGAACGATACATTCAATGTCGGGGCTGACAACCATATGACGAACCTTGAGGTTGTGACCTCATTGCTAGATTCGTTCGGATTGACTACAGGTGAGATACAGTTTGTTCCTAACAGATGGGGGCAAGACCTACGATACTCTCTAGACACTACCAAGATCAGAAGTACAGGATGGACTCCAAATCACCCGAAGGGAATTTTCCAATGGTGGAAGTGACTATAAACAACGAAGAGAAGATGCGTGTTCTGAACGGATTGATTGCTGATGTCGTCAAGTCTAAGAAGAAGCAGTGGGTTCCTGGTCAGGACTGGGTTCAGTATGCTGGCTCATATATTGATGAGAATGAATATATTGCTGTTATGGAGTGTTTGCTTGGGGGGTGGCTTGTTCTTGGGGAGAATGGCTTCAAGTTTGAACGGGAGTTCAGAAGCCTATTGGGAAAGCAGCACGGTGCATTGACCAACAGTGGATCAAGTGCAAATCTCCTCATGGTTTCTGCCCTGAAGTCTAAGAGATTGTATGGGTTCAAGCCAGGCACCAAGATCATAACTCCCGTGGCAGGATTTCCAACCACGATCAATCCGATCATTCAGAATGGGTTTGAACCAGTATTCATTGACATTGAAATCGATACCTTGAATCTCAACATCGAACAGTTGGAGGAAGCCGCAAAGAGTGGGGCAAAGGCACTGATCTTTGCTCATGTTCTTGGCAATCCCCCAAACATGGATCGTGTCATGGAGATAGTAAAGAAGTATGATCTCGTCCTTCTTGAGGATTGTTGCGATGCACTTGGCAGCAAGTATGATGGCAAGCCACTCGGATCATTCGGGCAGTTTGCTTCATGCTCGTTCTATCCTGCTCATCACATAACCATGGGTGAAGGTGGATTCGTTGCTTGTGCCACGGACGAGCAGAACACCGTGGTAAAGAGTCTTCGTGAATGGGGACGAGGTTGCTATTGCTATGGTGCGGCATCCTCCTGCTTGAAGAATGGAATGTGCAAGCGCAGGTTCAGCAACTGGCTGCCAAGCCTTCCCGACGAAGTATTCGATCACAAATATGTCTATGATGAGATTGGATACAATCTCAAGCCCATCGATCTACAGGCTGCTATGGGTCTGATTCAGTTGAAGAAACTTGACAAGATCATAGAGATGAGGAAGAGAAACTATTCACTTCTTCTACAAATATTCTCAAAGTATGAGGAATATTTCCATCTTCCAAAGGCAACAGAAAAGGCTGATCCATCATGGTTTGCCTTCCCGTTGACAGTTCGTGATGGTGCGCCCTTCAAGCGCAAGGATTTCACCATGTTCCTTGAGAACAACAAGATTCAGACGAGGAACTATTTTGCTGGCAATATCCTGCTCCAACCGGGATATTCGGAAGTTGCTCCAGGCATCGATGCAAAGACAAAGTTTCCCGTGGCGACAAAAGTTACCATAGACACATTCTTCCTTGGAACAAGCCCAGTCATCACGGAAGAACAGATTTCGTACATCGGTACGATTGTTGATTCTTTCTTCGGTAGTCTTCAACATGCTTGACGCAGACAAAATCATGAGTATACTTGTGACATGATCGAACTCACCATCCTCCGTGAACTGACTCGCAACGATCAGTATTTCCGAAAAGTCCTCCCTTTCCTCAAGGAGGACTATTTCGCTGATAGGGACACCAAGATTCTATTCAGAATGATCTCGGAGTACCTACAGAAGTACAACTCCATGCCTACTCGCGGTGCATTGGAGATCATGCTCGACGCAAAGACTAACATCGATCCCGAGACGATGAAGCAATCGCTTGCCACTCTTGGCAAGGTGTATCAGGACGAGAAGGCACCAGACATCAACTGGCTTGTCGAGCAGACAGAGAAGTTCTGCAAGGACAAGGCACTCTACAATGCGGTTCTAGAATCCATCCACATCATCGATGGCAAGTCGAAGGACAAGGATGTGGGTTCCCTTCCGAAGATGCTCTCAGACGCTCTGGCTGTCTCCTTTGACACGCACATCGGGCATGACTACATCGAAGACTATGGCAAGCGATATGAGTTCTACCACAGGACGGAGAACAAGATTCCGTTCGACATTGAGCAGTTCAACACCATCACCAATGGTGGTGTTCCTCGCAAGACCCTCAACATCATCATGGCAGGAACAGGAGTCGGCAAGTCTCTGTTCATGTGCCATCATGCTACGGCTTGCCTGACTCAGAACCTTGATGTCCTGTACATCACCTGTGAGATGGCAGAGGAGAGAATCGCTGAACGCATCGATGCAAACCTCATGGATATTGCCATGGAGGACTTGAAGAAACTTCCTGCCGATCTTTACAACAAGAAGATGCAGAAGATTCGTAAGCAGTACACGGGTAGGCTGATCATCAAGGAGTATCCAACGGCGACTGCGAATGCGAATCATTTCCGTGCATTGCTCAATGATCTAAAGACAAAGAAGAACTTTGAGCCAGACATAATCTTCATAGACTACCTAAACATCTGTGCCTCATCGCGTCTGAAGATGGCGGCATCGGTCAACTCCTATACATTCATCAAGGCAATCGCTGAGGAGATTCGTGGGCTTGCAGTCGAGTTCGATGTGCCGATCTTCTCTGCGACTCAGGTGAACCGAGGTGGGTTCAACAACACCGATGTCGGTCTTGAGAACACATCTGAGTCATTCGGTCTTCCTGCTACAGCCGATCTGATGTTCGCATTGATCGGCACCGAGGAACTTGAGGAGCAGGGGCAGGTTCTTGTCAAGCAGTTGAAGAATCGCTACAACGATGTCTCGCGAAACAAGAAGTTCGTGGTCGGCATCGACAGATCGAAGATGAAGTTGCTTGATGTCGATAGTCCAATCGTGGGAGATGAGGGATTCGGGAAGAAGGAAGAGGATGATGAAGATGATGTAAAGCCATCATTCAAATCATCGAAAACATCCAAGGGTTCGGATAAATATACGGATTGGAGTTTCGAATAATGTCTCTCCTCATCGACAAGAAGTATATCAATCTGCTTTCCCCGAGGCTTGAACGCTTTGCATGGAAGAAGCAGGATCTAGCCAACTGCCGCTGCCCCCTCTGCGGGGACTCAAAGAAGAACAAGACCAAGGCGCGAGGCTATTTCTACCACAAGGATAATGATATGTTCTATCGCTGTCACAACTGTGGTGCCAGCCATACGATGTATAAGTTCCTTGAGATGCTTGCACCTGGTCTGTGCAAGGAATACTCCCTTGAGCGATGGAGGAACGGTGAGACAGGACACTCCAACTACACCAAGCCCAAGGAGGAAGAAGTGCTAGGGAATCTGTTCAAGAAGCCATTCAAGGTAAATGCCGACTCTCCGCTCAACCAACTTAAGAAAGTCTCTGAACTTCCTGAGAATCATGTCTGCCGTCAGTTCGTTGAGAGCAGGATGATCCCTAGCAAGCATTGGGACATCCTCTACTATGCACCAAAGTTCGGAACATGGGCAAAGACAGTCGATCCATCGGTGATGGTCGAGATGGATCAGCGTCTTGTGATTCCTATCTTTGACAACCATGGCAACATGGTGGCAGCACAGGGTCGTGCATTGTCGATTGCTCAGGATAGGAATGCGCGAAAGACTGCTCGTTACATCACCCTCAAGGGAGACAAGACCATTGAGAAACTTTGGTATGGCATGGAGAGACTGAACAAGGATGGGCTTGTCTATGTCTTTGAAGGACCGCTCGACTCTCTGTTCATACCCAATGCAGTCGCCATGATCGGAATCAATGATGGTTCTAATATTCCAAAGCCTTTGCAGGGAAGGAACCTTGTTTTCGCTCTAGATAATGAGCCGAGGAATCTTGCGGTAGTTCTTCAACTCAAGAAACACATTGATCTTGGTCACGAAGTGATAGTTTGGGATTCCTCAGTTCGGGCAAAGGACATAAACGACATGGTGATGGAGGGCATGGATGTTCCTTCAATCATGTCGATGATGAAGAAATGCACTTGCAAGGGTGCTGAAGCCGTATTGAGGTTCAACCAATGGAAGAAAGTGACGATCTAGACAGGGAGCGCAATGAAGCAGAGATACTTGCTCAGGCATTCCTAGTATTCACACATCATTTTCAAGAGTATGTTCGGGAGATTGATCCCGAGTTGTGGAAGCGCGCAGTTGATTATGCAAAGACCTTTACTGAAGTAGAGGGAGTGGAGTTTACCTATGCAGACACAGCAGGATGTACGGCAGACGAAGATTGATGTCCTAGACAAGGGATTCGTGAGGTACATCGACCACATGGGAAATGATCTCATGGTGGTCAATGCCGCAAGGGTTTCCTTTGCCAAGGAGAGTTCATGGGAATACAGCGACTCTGGATTTGCTGTTGGTCGCCTGTCCGAAAAAGATCAGAAGTTGATCACCTACCTTGCCAAGCACAAGCACTGGACTCCATTTGCCCATCCGCAGATTTGCCTTCACATCAAGGCACCGATCTCCATTCGCACACAACTCTTCAAGCACAAGGTCGGTTTCGTGGAGAACGAAGTCTCTCGTCGCTATGTCAAGGACACACCTGAGATATACAATCCACGGTGGAGATCCGCTCCCACGGACGGTGCCAAGCAGGGAAGTTCAGATTTCATTCTTGGAACCACATTCATCGATGACTACTACCAGAAGACAGCAGAGGAAGCAATGTCCTGCTATGAGGAACTTCTGTTGCAGGGAGTGGCTCCAGAACAGGCAAGGTTTGTCCTGCCACAAGGAACCTATACCGAGTGGTGGTGGACGGGTTCTCTTGCTGGCTATGCCCGTGTCTGCAAGTTGAGGCTAGATCCCCATGCACAATGGGAAGTTCGTGAATATGCCTCTGCCATATCTCAACTCATCGAACCGCTGTTCCAACATTCATGGACTGCTCTTCGTGAGTTTTCCTAAATAAATGCGGAAGGAATCCCTATAGGATGGAAGACAACTTTAGCGGCTTCATTGGCTCAGGAAGCATCTCCAAGGCAAACCTTGGCGATGTTTTCTCATTGGCGGTGAACCTAAAGGACATTCCCCGGGGTCTCAACTTCAAAGTCGTTTCCGAATCTGATGCAGTCTATCCTCTTGTCTATCGCAAGGGTGAGGGATCGCATCGTGTCTGTATGTTCAATGAAGATGTCGGTCATGTGGTTCTTGTCGGTGATCCCGTCAAGATTGACATGATGTTTTCACTTGTCGAAAGACATATTCCAAAGGAGAGATACCTTGACGAAAAGACTCGGAAAGAAAAAACTAAAACGATTAAGGAACAAGATCAAAGAGTTGTTGGGATTAGGGGCGAAAAGGGAGAGAAGGGCGACAAGGGAGATCGCGGACCTATTGGATTCCCTGGAGAGCGAGGTCCAGTTGGGGCGCAGGGATCGCAAGGGGAGAAAGGCGAAAAGGGAGAGAAGGGAGATACTGGAGAGCCTGGTCAAAGAGGAGAGCAGGGAGAAACAGGACTCCAAGGAGAGCGTGGAGAGCAAGGTCCGCAAGGGGAGCGTGGTCTTGACGGACAAAAAGGTGAGAAAGGCGATAGGGGCGAAAAAGGCGAGAAGGGTGACAAAGGCGATCAGGGAGAACGCGGAGAGCCAGGAGCGCAAGGAGAGCGCGGCGAAAGAGGCATCAAGGGGCAGAAAGGCGAAAGAGGTCCGCAGGGACTGCAAGGTGCAAAGGGCGAGAAAGGCGAGAGGGGCGAGGTAGGATCGCAAGGGCTTCAAGGGCTTCGCGGTGAGAAGGGTGATCGCGGTGAGAAGGGTGATAAGGGAGATGCTGGTGAGGATGGCATCATCGATGTTCAGTATCCTCTCATCTATGACAAGAACAAGAAGATAATCACACTTGACAGCAAGAACCTGCTGGAGAGATTGCAGAAGGTCTTTGCCCCTCTTGCAAATCCAAACTTTGATTTCACCAAGTTCGATTGGCTTGCTGCATCGGGTGGTGGTGTACAGGCTCTGTTGAACGGTAAACTCGTCAAGGGAACCATCAACTCCATAGACTTCCGTGGTGATGGCATTCGCGTTGTTCCATCGGGGGGTGGAATCATCGTTGATTTGTCTGGCATCATTGCTGCTGGTGGTGCAGGTGGAATCACAGGATCTGCCGAACTTGGTGTGATGTTCCTCAAGAACAATGCCATTCAAACAGAACTGACTCGCGGAGCCACTAACGAAAGAGTAATCGTTAGTGGAACCTATCAGGCAAGCCCGATCAATAGTGGATTCACGCTAAACACACATGCCCTGAGATACACTGGTGGTGGTGGAAAGTTCCATGTCATAGCGACTTTCAACCTCTATGGTTCAAACAACAGTACATACGGATTCTATGTCGGGCATAACAAGGACATCACAAGCGGTTTGAGTGCAAACGGAGACAGAATCTCCGAGTCTGAAATATATCTCAACTCAGCGAATTCGTCTGTACAGCCAGTGGCAGGTTCACTACAGACTATAGTAGACTTGAACACTGATGATCGCTTGTTCTTCATTGGACAGAATAAGTATGGTGACGGTCCTTTCACCATAGAGTTCCTAAAATACACAGTCACACCATTGATCGGTGGTGCTGGTCCTGCGGGAGCGACGGGAAATCCTGGAAACAATGGTGCAACAGGAAACACAGGCAACCAAGGTAATACAGGTAACACTGGTGCCACAGGAAGCACAGGTGCAACAGGATCAGGGTACACTGGCGCAACCATAGTAAATGGTTCTCTGTTCATCACGCCAGTGTTCAACAATGGAACAACCGGAACTCCTGTCAACATTGGATATGTCCAAGGTACCACTGGAAACACAGGCAATACAGGCAACACAGGTAACACTGGTTCCACAGGAAACACGGGTGCAACAGGATCAGGTTACACTGGTGCGACTATTGAAAATGGTTTCCTCTATATCACTCCAGTATTCAATGATGGTTCCACGGGTACGCCGGTCAACCTTGGCTATGTCATTGGCACGGGAACTACTGGTGGTACAGGTGCAACTGGATCAGATGGAACTACAGGAAACACTGGTGCAACGGGAAACACAGGTGCAACAGGATCGGGCTACACAGCGGCTACGATCATCAATGGATTCCTGTATGTTACACCTGTGTTCAATGACGGCTCGACAGGAACACCGATCAATCTTGGATATGTTACGGGATCAACAGGTGCAACAGGTGCAGACTCGACTGTTCCTGGTCCGACAGGTGCAACGGGAAACACTGGTGCAACGGGAACAGGTCTCACAGGAATTTCAATCAATGGTGGATTCCTTGTAGGACAATACCTGTTCTCGGATGGAACGACATCGGGATTCACTCTTGGATATGTTCAAGGTTCCACAGGAAATACGGGCAACACTGGTGCAACAGGTATAAGTGGTCCTCGCGGAGGAATACCATATGTCTTCAATTCTGGAACTGCTGATTCAATGTCGGGAACCGGTGTTGTTAAATTCAATAATACCAATTTAGCAGATGTTACCTATGTGTATATGCAGAGTTCCACTTCTGGTGGAGTTGGCATCACTTCATGGTATGAGACATTCGATGACAGCACGGCAGCAAACAAAGGAGTCCTCAGATTCCAATTGCAAAATAGTGCATTGTTTGCACTGGCGATGTTCCATGTCACTGGTCCTGTTATTGCAGTTACAACGGGAACTCCATACTACAAGATTCCAGTTTCCTATATCAACGGATCGTGGTCTTCGAGTACATATAACTTGCTTGGCATAATAGCAGATTTCACTCAATATGGAAACATTGGCTCAACTGGAAACACGGGAAACACTGGTAACACTGGCAATACAGGCAACACTGGCAATACGGGAAACACTGGTGCAACAGGATCGGGCTACACTGCTGCCACGATTGAGAATGGTTTCCTGTACCTGACACCCGTATTCAATGATGGTTCTACAGGAACGCCGATCAATCTTGGATATGTTGTAGGTGCAACAGGCAACACTGGTATAACAGGAAATACTGGCAATACTGGCAACCAAGGTAACACTGGTGTAACGGGAAACACGGGTGCAACAGGATCAGGTTACACTGGTGCGACTATTGAAAATGGTTTCCTTTACATCACTCCAGTATTTAATGATGGTTCCACAGGTACGCCGATCAACCTCGGATATGTTGTTGGTAGAACTGGAGCAACTGGTTCTATTGGAAACTATGTCGAGACGCTGAATGGCAAGACGGGGCAACTTCAGTTCACCAATGGTGCTGGTATGTCCCTTACTGCCATTAGCAACACATTTTACTATACTCCAATATTCTCTGTCACCGCCTCGGATGGTCTATACATTCCATCAATCACTGCTGGATCATGGGGTGGTGCCAAGGTTCTAGTACAGATAAAGGCTCCTGGCGACACATATGGTGTCCAAGGAATGCGTTTGATCAGCGTACAGGATTTTCTACAGACTCCTATTCCTTCGGGTCCGACTGGTTATGCTAATCTATCGGGATCAATTGCAACATACAACTTCTTCTTTCACGACAACGATGGAGTTGGTTATGTTAAAGGTGGAAACTCAGTCAGGGATGAGATTCTTTTGGGAGCAGTCACATCGATCAATGGAACCACTGGTGCCATCGGATTGACGGGAGGACACAACATTGAGATCACACAGAGCGGGCAAACATTCACTGTGGCAATGAGCAACATCATCGATGGGGGCGTGTTCTGATGCCCATAAATAGGTAATACGGGAAATACCATGCCAGAAACGACTATCAAAATCAAGCGTGGCTCTACATCAGGTGTCGTACCTACGGGTCTGACATTTGGTGAACTTGCTGTCAATGTAGCAGACGGGCTTCTGTTCGTCGGTGGTGTCACTGGCAATACCGTTCAGATTTCTGGAGGCGGTGGTGGTAGCGGTGGGATTAATTCCGTAAATGGATGCACGGGAGATTTTCTAGGAAACATAGGAATAACTGGTACTTCTGGTGAAGTTGAAGTCACCACTTCCTGCCCAAACATCATAATCGGACTGCCGAACAATGTAGTAATTTCGGGAAATCTGAGGGTAAATGGAGACCTAGATATAATCGGTAGGCTCATGGTAGATGGGCTTATCATCACAAAGACAGGATTCCAAGGATACACAGGAGATGCCGATCTAGAGACCGTAGAAGGTGTGATTCTAGACGGAGGAGAATACTAAGATGGCAACAATCAAGTTTCGCAGAGGTACATCATATCCAAACGGGCTGACCGCTGGTGAACCAGCATTCCGTACAGACACCGATCAGTTCTATATCCATGATGGCGTGACTGCCGTATGGGTTGGTGCGGTGATATCAACCGCCGACTTGTCTACAGGCAGCACCCTTACTGTTCCTACTCAGTCTGCTGTCAAGACCTATGTTGACAATCAGGTAGCGGCGGGTGGAGCAGTAACATCGGTTGCAGGAATCACTGGTGCAGTTGGAATCGTTGCAGGAACCGCAATCACGATTGGTTCATCTGGCAAGACTCTGACCGTCACCAACAACGGAGTTCAGTCCTTCAATGGTTCCACTGGTGCAGTGTCCTTTAGCAACTATGTTGCATCGGCAGTCGCTGGTTCCAACATCACTGTTTCATCTGCCACAGGCAATGTCACAATCGGTGTCACCTCGACCCCATCCTTCACCACAGTGACCACCTCAAGCAATGGTAGCATCGGTGGCAATCTGACGGTCACGGGCAACCTGACAGTCAATGGAACAACTACCACAGTCAATAGCGATGTCATGACTGTTGATGATCCAATCATCGTGATCGGTCTATCGGGTGGTCTTCCGATCTCGGTCTCGGATGGTGGCAAGGATCGTGGTATTGCATTTACATACTTCGATGGTTCCGCTGGTCGAACAGGTTTCTTTGGATATGATGCGAGTGCCAATGAATTTGTATTTCAGAACAATGCTACCATAACAAATGATGTCTCGACAGGAAACACATATGCTTCGATCAGGATCGGTCCATCAATATATCTTGTCAACGGGTTAAACACAAGCACAATAAATGGCGCGCCTGCCAATAATAATTACACACTGCCTGAGCATTCTCAAGGAGAGTTTGTTGTTGCAACTGCACCCTCTACTGGTGGATACATCCTCAGATCAAATTTCAGTGTTGTTCCTACGCAACCTACATGGATTGATCCTAGTGCATCTGGCTTCACGGCATTTGCTGCAACGAGACTTGCAACAGCAAGAACATTCTCTCTCACAGGAAATGTCACTGCATCTGGCATAACATTCGATGGAACGGGCAATGTCGCCCTGTCAACCACCATCGGCTCGGGTGTAGTAACGAATGCGATGTTGGTCAACAGTGGATTCACACTTGGTTCCACCAACATCACGCTTGGCTCGACAACCACCACGCTTGCGGGTCTATCATCGGTCACTGCAACGACATTCACTGGTTCGCTGTCGGGAACGGCAACAACGGCAACCAATGTGACCTTGACCGAGGCAACATCTTCCAACACAAGCGATCTCTATCCGACATTCATTGCAAGTGGTGCAACTGGTGGGCTGCTGATAGATGCCACTGCACAGTCTGGTCTTGTTGCCTTGTCATATCGACCATCGACAGGAACCCTGACTGCATACAAGTTAGAGGGAATCGTAGACGGTGGATCATACTGATAAATAAGTCGGAGGTTCGTGATGAATGAAGTGAACTATGCAGAGAAGATCATCATACCTGCCCTACAGAAGAGGGCGCAGGAACTGCTGAACAACAACCTTGTGCTTGAGGTCTCCCTGCTTGTCGAGCAGGAGAAGAACAGGAACATGGATGCAGTGCTGAAGGAAGCCAAGGCATCCCTTTCGGCTTGCAATGGGCAGTTGGATGGTGAGATAACCCGAGCGACCTCCTTTGCCCATGAGGCAAATCAGTTGAGGAGCGAGGTTTCCACCATGACCGCAAGAACAACAACACTTGAAAAC
>Ga0129333_10001950_pt1 | contig 18990 bp, 19 predicted proteins | sample CPB6_08_DNA_FD_94474 | JGI IMG/M metagenome (GOLD analysis project Ga0129333, IMG submission 94474) | Freshwater to marine salinity gradient microbial communities from Chesapeake Bay, USA - CPBay_Sum_0.6_0.8_DNA | ecosystem: Environmental > Aquatic > Marine > Coastal | place: USA: Chesapeake... | reverse complement strand
ATATACTGCACTGTCAAATTGAATTCCATCAGATGACACATATCTCATCACTTGATCAACTGACAAGTTTAGCTCTTCTGATATATCGTATAATGACTTAGCTAATTCTCTGGCCTGATCTACGGCGATATTTAGATTTAATAATCGTCCGTATATAAGGTCATACTTGTTGGTTTCAATAGCCATTAAACCCCACCACCTGCAGGCTGACCAACATTTAATACGGCTGCTTGCGCTGCACCTGCAGCCATATCTCTATCATTTCTAACAACCAGGCCTGGCAATGCTTCGCCATCATTAGAATATGTAACGCTTTCGTATCTAAAACTTACTTGCCAAGTTACAGCATCACTAGCACTATAATCTAATGTATCATGCTGAACATCAATAATTTTTGGGCGCCAAAGTGTAACAACACTTTTGTTTTGTAACTCTTGTCTATCTTGGTCGGCGCCGTAGAATCTAGTAATAACTATTTTGTCAATAGGACAATCTTTACCAGATTCTAAACTTTTAATACCAAAACTATCAAATTCAGTTCTTAAACTTTTTGTTGCTGGTTGAAAATTACCGCTTATAATATTCATGTAACTTACTAGAAACTTTTGAAATCGATTATCTAATGTATCGTTAAACGCTATTGTTATAGGTTCAAAGTTAATTCTAGTCGGAATAGGTTGGCGTACATTCCACGCATTAGCTACTTCTGTTTCTACACTGTACTTGGGAAGCTCAACTGTTCTGACAGTGTCAAAAATTAACCTAGCAGGAGACTGCAAAGTAGCCACATATTGGCTACTATAAAATTCAACTTTAAAATGATACTTGGTGCGGACTGCTTTAAGTCCGCCCAAGTTATACCATTTCATAGCGTCAGTTAATGCCGCCATGATTTATCCTTATAGAACGCTGTTGCCAGCTCCGATTGGCATCACACCACTAGTTAGGCCGCCCGAAGTTGTTGCTGAATTCACTGCATCACCGTGTATGTCGGCGCCGTCGTAGCGGATCTGTAATGTAATTGTCATTACATCGCTAGTAGCATAGTTATTTTCGCCGTAGTTTGCATTTTGAATAAAGCAGCCATTAAGACTCCATGATTCTAATACTTGCCCAGGTTGGCTACCATCAAGCTGCTCGATAACTAAACCAAATTTATAATCGCGGCCAGCAACTGGCGCACTTTGTAAGCCATGATTTAATTGCTTTTGTAATTGGCTTGCAACATGCTTTGTTACTGTGCCGTTAATGTCGTCTCTTAATGTAAGAGTAATAGGCTCCCAAGTATGTTTAGCAGCAAGGTATGCTCTGCTGTTGTACGCATCGATGGTAATTTCATCATGCGTTACGCTGGGTCTAGTTACACTAATAACATTCTGAGTCAGTGCCAAAGTATTGCCGTTGTCTCTTCCGAAATTATATGCGTAAACTCTAAATCGATATTGGAGTTTAGGCATGACCATTGAGTTGGTGCCTGTTGTCGGAACTCCAAATTGTGTTAAATCTGCCATGTCTTAATCTCCTTCGGCTATGTTATTTATCAAACTGATAGGTCGCCGGTATTGACCACACGGATTGGAATGTAGATAAACTCAGCTGATTTGGTCGGTTCAATGGCCACATCAATATTCAATTCGTTTCTATCAATATTAGCAGGTTTGTTGTTTGTTTCGTCGCAAACAACTAAGAAGTCATATATGGCACGCTTAGACATCAATTCGCTTAGGAAGCCATCAAACACTTGTTTTACATTGGCGCGAGTAATTTGATCGTTTGGCTCGAATATGAATGGACGAGCTAGCGGATCAAAACGCTCACGCAAGTAAGCCAATAAACGAGCTACATTTACTCTGTCTAATGCACTAGCAAAACTCTGTAGAGTTCTTTGACCAAATACATATAAGCCTTGGCCAGGGAAACGAGTTAACGGGTTAATACCAACTCGACTTCCATCTCCGTAAAGTACATCGCGTTGACCGTTAGTTAAAGCGACTGGTATAAATTCACCTTCGCTGCTAACATAACCAACACCAGTAGCATTTGTAATTACACCACGAGTTAAACCAGCTGGTGCAAACCAAGGATAGCTTACTTGGTCATTATACGCAAATGTTCTTAGAACAGCATGACTTGCAGGAACAACTACATCGTTGCCGTCTAAGTCGCTGGTCATAAGGCTTGGATAGTAGGCAGCAGCCATACTACTTGAAGTAATAATTCCATCTTCGCCGTTGACAGTGGCATTGTTTCCTGACATCCAATCTAATAAATCTTGACTCTTAGGTGCAAGTCTAAATGGTGTATCGACGATAACAAAGCCAGTTTGTTTTCTGTCAACATTCAATGCTAACATTTCGTCCAATAACTCAGGATAGCTTGGGCAAGCAATCAATGTGAAATAGTTTATTTCTTCACGAATCTGTGTGTTTTCGTTGACAGCAGCCTGTAAAGCTTTTACTACTGATCGTCTCTGTGCCTTACGCAACATGTAAGGACGGCCGTCTTCTTGATTACCACTGAAAGTATCCCAAATGCCAGTAGTAGCATTATACTTTTTAACGTTTCCTGTGGATACAACGGCGTTCCAGCACATCATTCCTACTGGATGTAATGCAGGATCAGGGCCATCTGTTAGAACAGTTGCGCCGCCACCGTCAGATGTGTCGCCTGCAGTATCAGTTAAATCTGCAAAGACAACACCGTTTGGAGTTGTTTGATCAGCTGTGTCTCTTTGAATCCATGCAGTACCATCGTACTCGTGAATTGCTGGATAGTTTTCGATATCGGAACTGTCGATCCAAACATCACCGGCTGCTGGACTAGAAGGAGCTGTACTGTCAATTGTTACATCTCCCGATACAGGTACCCATTTAGTTCCTGATTTTTTATACAAGTCTGCAGATAAAGCAGTATTGTACCATAATGTGCCGTCTACAGGTGCTGACATAGGAGCATCAGTGCTAGGAACTTCGTCTAAAGCAACCCATGAAGATCCATCATATTTTAATAAAGTAAAGTTGGCATTTCCTGCAGCTATTTTTGCATATACTTTGCCTACTGCCAATGCTGAACCGAATCCAGTATTGGCAGCAGAGTCACTGCTGTAAGCGGGAACATTTTGTATTTCCCATGGACTCTTAACTGGTAAATTTGCAGCTACATATTTCTTAACAACGATCTTTAAGCCATTGTTTGGATTTGTTGTCTTAATCCACACATCACCGGCTGCAGTAGCAGTTGGAATAGAATAATGAGCACTTGCAAAAACAGTTTTACTTAGGCCTGCATTTGTGCAGATTACCCAAGAACCGCTAACATATTTCCAAACCTGATAGCTGGATAATGTTGACAATGCAACTACTGCGTAATCTCCGTTAGTAGCAGATATGTTAGGAACATATACACCGCTAACTAAATTAGTATCAGCAACATCTGTAATAACAGTTGGTGTTTTTGCTACCCAGCTTGATGTACCAGTAGCAGTGGCTTCGAAAATTCCAAATGTACTTGCGGTTAAATCAAACCAATAAGTGCCATTGGCAGGAGCACTGCCAGGTTCCATAACACTAGGCTCTAGCTGAGCTAAGTCGATATCTGCGCGAAGCACATACGCACGGTTAGCTAATCCTAAGTAGCTGTAAGCAGCTAATAGACCATATTCGTTGGTCTCGGCACCGTGAATTGGAGTTCCATCGATGACCTTAAACTGAGGCTGACCGAACTGTTCAACTAATTCGCGTTGACTTGTTAGTAAATTTAATTTGCCGGCCATAGCAGGCGTTGTGCCTGTTGCATATCCGGTAGCACTAACATTAACTTTGTTGCTTTGAGTTGCGAGAATAATTAACGGAACAGTACCTTGACCTGCAGAGCCGTATTGGCTCTCGTCAGTTACGCTAATTGATACGCCAGGTGAAACTAGTGTAGGCATTTGATGCTCTCCTTGTTGAGTTATTACTATTTAGTAATTTTCGGAGAAAATGCCTTTATTTAGTCAAATCAGCATTTTCGAAGAATTTTCATGCACCAGTTTTTTGACTTGATTATAGAGATTATCGATAGATCCGTTGTTATCTAACACAGCATCGAAGTCAGTGCCTATCCATGCTGTTTCACTAGGATGTATCTTTGCTTCGGCCATATGTTCTTGGGATATAAAATCTCCCTGGTTTGCCGATACTGCAAAATAATACCAGCTTGGTAAATCTCCTCGGCGTACCCAAATAATTTTTCCGCCTTGCTTACGAATGGCAGCAATTTCATTAGGGAATCGGCAGTCACTAATAACAATGTCGTCGCGGGTTTTGCGTAGTTTGTTTTCTACGCTGGCAATCCAAATGTCATCATGAAAGTGATTTCGTAGTACATCTGTACCCCAATACTGTAATACCCAACGAGGAGTTAAGTGAGGAATTTTAAGTCGGTTAGCCCACCAAGTGTCAACTTCTTCCCGCCATGCCCGAGCCTCTTTAGTTCGTCCTTCTAGTAATGTACGATCCCATCCAAATACTGCGGCTACTGCATCTTTAAGAGTGCTAGCAAAGCTTTCGCGTCTAAATTCATGTACATTAACAAGATAGTCGGCAATGGTGTCTTTGCCGCTGCCAATAAATCCGCAGATTCCGATAATCATTTAAGTGTTTCCTCGAGCCAAAGTTGGCATTCAGGCCAATCTACATACTGATGTGCTATGCCGCCAGCTGCTCTCCATGCAACGCAATTGCTAGTGCGATCATCGATCAATATGTCGCCTGGTTTACAATGATGTGCTTTATCTTTACTATAAGGTCCAAAAAACACAGGAAGTTCTGGGAAGTGTTCATGACCCCAAAATACTTTATCAGCAAAGGCCCACGGCACATCATTTCCCCGTGGCACTGCCGTTAAAAAATATAAGCCAATTGTAGAATGCTGTAGACGGTACTTTGTTAACCAGCTAATTAGTTCCTGAGCACCGGGTCGAACTGGCAAACTACGGTAGATACGAGGATACTGTTTTAATATGTTCCACTGGTTATCCGGTATGCGTTCTAGTTCCGGATCCCACGGGCCAACTATCTTACGAGCAACGCCAGTAAAGTCGGCAACTACATCATCCATATCTACATATATGTTAAGCATCGTAGTAGTATATATTTCGTACTACCAGTTTGTCAAGTTTTTTATTTTTTAGGCATAGGATTTTCGCCGGTTAATCTCGGACGACTAAACCATAGCTTAAACCATTCGTCACTGCCAGGACGAATCTTATGTGCTCGCATGTATTCTGCTTTTTCAGTGCCAATGGCACCGCTAACTGGACTTTGTTCGCCGTCAGATTTTGCTTCATCGATACCGGCTAATTTGCGAAGCTTAGAAAAATCATCCAATTATGAATCCTCCATATCCGCCGCCATCAACATAGTTCTTAAGATCTTCTTCTAGTTTTTCTATTTCTGCCTGCGCTTCACTTTTTAAGTTATCGCCGTTTAGACTTGTACCGCCTTGTGGTCCAGCAATAGTAGCAAACTTGCTGCGGGCTTCGCCTAATATAAATTTGGCTTTGGCAAAAGCATAATCTCGCAGCCAAGTACTGGCATAAGGATCCATTAACAAATCTTCATCGTCACGCTCTACCCAACACCATACATAAACAGTGTCATCCATTCTAAACTTGCGATGTAACATTATTGTTTTATCGTTTTGATTAAATGTAAATGTTACATAGCCGCCGAACATACGAGCTATCAATTCTCGGCGATCTGCATATAATTCATAGTTCATTAGGCCAGCAAAATTTGTAGCATTCTGCAATAGCATGTTGTTCAAGTACATAGTGTTGAACGGTTCAAAATCAACACCTGTTCCGCTTGTACCTGCAGTACCTGTCTGACGCAGCACAACCTCACGCACTACTTGAACATTTTGTGGTAACTGATAAAATTGCTTTTCCTGTTTAATATCAATAGGAATAAATTTTTCAGCTACGCCGCGACTACTACGGGCACGATATTTTCTAAGTGCTTGACTCAATGCAAGATTATAGTGGTCGTAGTCAAGTTCGACATCGACCATGCCGCCGCCAAGCCTTAGCTCTATATCTTTAATAACATCGTCTTTTATGCCCATAAAAAATCTCCCGATATTATATTTATCGGGAGATAGGGTTTAAGTTATCAATTTTATTTATAGGCTTTCAGTAAAATGATTTCACCATTGACTCGGCCGTTAAGTTTGGTCTCCACACTTTTGACACCTTTAAACCATTTCTTGGCTGCAGGCTTTCCGTTAGCACTAAACTCCTTGAGTTGATCCTTGGGCTTGCGTAGCGTCTTTTGTACGCTGTTAGCGGCATCAAAACCTACGATAGCTTTGCCCTTAACGCCCAGAGCACCTGCATATTGGTCCGCAATATAAATGCCTAGCTTGCGAGTCTTTGTATTGTAAACCCATAGTTCTTGTGCAGTAAGAATCTGTGTAGGCTCCACACTCTTGAGTTTGAATTCGGCAAACTCTTTCATATAGACTAGCTTGCTAACAATCTTTTCCGGAGGTACAGCCTTCTTCTTGCGAGGAGCTTTGCTGGCTTTCTTGATAATGCCATAGCTATTGCAGTCTGCAAGAACCTGTTGCCACCACTTTACACAGGCTGTGAGTTGACGCTTACCGAGATGTCGATATGCTTCTGCCAGTTGTGGATCCTTACCTTCAATAACTTCTTCATATTGAGCTACCCGGCGTTCTGCTAGATTAACAATAGTCTTAATATGTGCCGGTTGCACATTGAACTGACTCAACAAGTCAATGACTTTGATCTCAGTCTTGAATTCGCCTGTTGTAATAAAGTCATCAAAGCGACCTTCGATTTCACCTGCACACTCAGCAGTCTTTTCTGCTAGGCGTTCTTGAATGTTAAAGGCCTTAGCCTTGGGTGCTTCTTCTACAAAAGGCGTCGTTAACTCAATCTTAACACGAGCTCGTTGAGCCTTGTACAGTTGCTTGAGAATGGTCTTTAGTGTGCTATATCGCAGTTGCAGTCCAACTCGAGCGGCTCGAAGAGCATAGCCTGCGGTAGGACCTGGCCATACATCGCCACGCTTTACTGCATCAGCAAGTTGTTGACGGCGGGGATTACGAGCCAAAAACTGATAAAGCCACTCGGCGCTCTTTTTCGAGTCCTGAGTATAACCGTACCAATTCAAAGCCTTGCCCAAGGCAGTACGATACTGCTCAGCAGTCCAAGTGGATTGGACTTCAGCTGTAGGATACTTAGGTTCATCTCCGAGATACTTACTGTCGGCATCTCGATAAATCATAGGCTTAACCAATTCAGCAAATCGCCATGCGACTTGCTTTGGTTCCACTTTAGCAATTTTTTTGGTAACCATATTAGTCCTTATTCAAACTGTCAACTGCTCGACGAAACAACAATGTCTCCTTGCAGAAGGCTTCCACTTCCCAAGGCTGCTCTAAATACTTTTTGTTATTTTTACGGCCGCACCAATAAGTGTCAACCTTTCCGCGATTGGCTTTATGTTTGAGCTGACCGCGGATCAACTGTTTAGCATGCACCATTTCGTGTGCCAGTGTCCTTAGCATGTCGCAGACATTTTTTGAGCTTTGCAAAAATATAAAGATATCTTTATCAAATCCCAAAGTTAGACCTTCGCTCTGGTGTTCACTGCCAACATCTCTGCGTAGTGCAATGTACACGGTTGCGTTTTTTTTGTCAATATTCAAAAATTTGGCATACTTGCGTCCAAAACTTTCAAACAATTGACGCCGCATTTTGGAACGGGTCTCAATTACAAAGTTCATAGTGTATTATATGACCTTGTCCAATTTGTGTCAATAAAAAACCCGCCGAAGCGGGTTTGTTGCTAATCAGTACTGCTGATTAGAAACGATGTGTTAGACCAATACCAAATTGGGCAACATCAGCAGTCTTACCTGCGCGGTCAACATTTCTAAATGCTAGACCAACTTCGGTACGCTTGCTTAGATGATAATCAGCACCAAGGGCATAGGCTTTAACATCTGTGTCAGTCTTACCGTAACTGGCTTTAGCAGTTACTTGACCGAAACGATGACTAGCACCTACAGTGTCACCTTTGCTATTTCTAACACCAGTGTCATCACTGTGGATGTAAGTTAGAGTAGTGCCGGCAACTTTTGTGTTTAGGCCAACTACCGTGCTCTTTTCGCGACCTTGTTCGAACACGGCTGCTGTAGTTTTAACTGGACCAATAGATCCGCTAGCACTATAGCTTTGGGCACGAACAGCGTCAGTTTGACTACGCTCTGCTGTTAGGGTAAGACCCTTAACAGGAGTTACGCTAGCAAACACAGCATCGCCAAATCGTAGGCCGCGCAAATTATGTACATCACCGGCAACGCTACCATACAATGTGCCAAACACATCGTTAGTAGTAATTGCTAAGAATTGGCTATGAACATTGCGACCTAAGTCAACACTGACCCACTTGTTGGCTAGACCAACTGTGGCTTGACGATCACCTAAACGAGTTTCTGTGCCGCCAAAGGTATTGCCATTTAAGCTAGTTTCGATAACTGCTGTAGTTCTCCAGCCGTCACCTAAACGCTGCTTGGCGGTAAGACCGAAGTTACTTGTTGGCTCAGTTACTACGCTTGTAGAACGAGTTGAATCAACTTTGGTATTGTCTGCCCAAGCACTGACTTTGCCGCTCAATGTTACTTGAGCATTAGCTACACCAGCTGCTGCAAAAAGTAATGCGGCTAAGATTGTTTTTTTCATAATGGTTTTCCTTTAGTTAAAAGTTGTCACAGCATTATATAGCGAAGAGCTTCTAGAAAACTCGAAAAATAACCTATTTTTTTAAGATTTTGTCGATTTTGTGATATCCAATCATCAGGTAAATAGTATACTATGCCTAGATTAAGCCTTTGGAAAAATGAAAAGACCAACGATTTCCACTTCATGGATCGAGTCATTCGCGAACAATTTATGGTCGGCGGTACTGCTGTACTAATACACAAATACCTGCAGCCAGCTGATCAGGGTGCTAGTAATGACGCTACTAAGCCTAACTATGCTGCCGATGATGTGCTAAATGAAACAAAAATACAAGACTTGTTATTCTTAGAAAATAGAGATAGGGTCTATGACCCCGATATCTACGAACTACGTGGCGTTTACAATGTTGGCGATCAGGACTTTGATTTGACACAGTTCGGTCTATTCCTAAGTGCTGATACCATATTTGTTAGTTTTCATATTAATGATATGGTAGAACGCATGGGCAGAAAGCTGATGGCTGGAGATGTAATCGAGTTGCCGCATGTTAGAGACGATTTATTATTAGATCAAAGCAAGCCTGCAGTGAATAAATTTTATGTAGTACAAGATGCTGCTCGTGCAGCTGAAGGTTTCAGTCAAACTTGGTATCCTCATATCTGGCGTATTAAGGCTAGTCCAATGACTGACGCACAGGAATACCGTGATATTCTTAGTAAGAAAGCTGATAACGGAGTAGATACATTAAAAGATGCGTTGAGCACTTATCAGCGGGAACTCGAAATCAGCAATGCTATCATTAAACAAGGCGAAAAACTAGCTCCTAACATTTTAGACGATGCTAATAATATTATACAAGATACCACTAAACGATATCAAACTAATGCTGATCCAACTTATGATCATGGTGAACCATTAAATCAAGGATTAAGTTTCCCGTTAAATCCCAAACAAGGAGATTTCTTTTTGCGAACTGACTACACCCCGCCTGTATTATTTGCTTATAGAGGAACTCGTTGGCAACGAATGGAAACACAAAACGGGCCTGCGGATCTAAGAGACCGAGTGCTAAATGCTGCGCCGTTTATTAATAACCAAAATACCACAGTAATTGGAAATCAAGAGATGCCAGAAAGACAAGCATTGAGCCAAGTTGTTAGACCAAAAACTGATTATTAATTATGAATTATTTTTACGACGAACAAATTAGACGCTATCTGACTCAGTTTATGCGTATCCTTGGCGGGTTTACTGTTAAAACTGGCAAAGACAAAAACGGCGCCGAAGAATACATTCAAGTTCCGGTTCGTTATGGCGACATCAATAGAATGGCTGCTCACATTATGAAAAATCAAAGTGAGAACGCTATTAACACTGTGCCTTTTATTAGCTGCTATGTAACTGATTTACAAATAAGTTCCGAGCGCAGACTTAATCCGACACATGTTGACAAAACTCGAGTATACGAAAAAAAGTTTGACGCAGAGACCGGTCAGTATATTGACGGTGAAATTGGTAATACTTATACCGTTGAAAAATACATGCCAGTACCTTATGACTTAACTGTACAGGTAGATATATGGACCAGTAATACAGATCAAAAATTACAATTATTGGAACAGTTATTAGTTTTGTTTAATCCTAGTATTAATTTAAAGACCAACGACAATCCGTTTGATTGGAGCAATTTAACTTATACCGAGTTAGTCAATGTCGTATGGAGTGTTCGTCAAGTTCCTCAAGGTACCGACGATATTATTGATGTTGCAGCATTAAATTTTACACTGCCCATATTGATTAATCCTCCAGCTAAGGTTAAACGACAAACCCTAATTCACACCATTCTAACTGAAATAAAGAAAAAGAATGTCGATGATCAGCTAGACTGGGTGCCTAGTGATCCATTGCCAAACAAGCAATGGGTCATTGTAACCTTTGAAAATTTAAAACTTCAGGTACAAATATCCGGCAACCAAGCTGTGCTATTAAGTAAGAGTGGTAGCGGATATGACGATCAAGGCAATTTACTAAGTTGGGAAACCACTTTAAAGCCTTACGGCGAGATAAGATTTGGAATTAGTAATTTAAGACTGAGAAGAGGCTATGAACCCGACGATGCATCGGCGGACATAGTAGCTACAATTGATGGCTTAGATAGTGATCCAAATAAATCTAATATAGCTTATATTACAGTTGATTCTGACAGTCTACCAAACACTACGCTGCCGGCAATTAATGCTATTATCAATCCTTCGAAAGTATATCCCGGAGGAGTATTGCCGGCCGCTGCAACAGGTCAACGCTATTTAATAGTCGCCGATGTACCGCAAATACCGGCCTGGGGTATTACTAACGCAAAAGCCAATGACATTATACAATATAACGGCACTGCTTGGATCGTAAGCTTCTCTGCTGCCAGCAATAGTAATGCCATTGTATTAAATAGTACTAATAACTTTTTATATGAATGGCGTAATGGGCAATGGATTAGTGCAGTCGAAGGCACTTATCAAAATGGATGGTGGAGATTATATCTGTGAAACAGTTTAAAGGTGTAGGAGCGATTATTGTTAGCGAAGCTTCGGGCCTTGTAATGACTGTACTACGATCACCCAAAGAAAGTCATCCTAATACTTGGACATTTGCCGGTGGCAAAGTAGAAGCAAATGAAAATTCTATCGATGCCCTTACCAGAGAGTTAGAAGAAGAATTACAATTAACAAAAATTAAAAAAATACTGCCGCTGCATAGATATCAAAGTCGAAGTGAAGACTTCATCTATGACACATTTATTGTACTGGTTAATAAGGAGTTTGTACCTACACTAAATGACGAAAATAGCGGTTATTCGTGGACAGACATAGATAATTTGCCTGGTCCACTACATCCTAAAACAAGAAGGATGATTGGATCTAGCAGATTAATTAAAAAGTTCAAGAATTTTTACAATTGGATTGACAAGAAAAATGGCAGAGATAATTCCATTTCCCAAAAAGGATCAACCCCTTAAGGTAGCAAGATCGCTAGATTTATATTATTGCTGGGACGTTAGACTTAACAATCCCTTGTTAAATAGCCTATTTAAGCCAGAGACTTGTTATGTAGAAAGATGGTATCTTCAAGTTCAACATTTACTAAACACAGAACAGCTAGATCATCCGTTAGTTAAAGTTCTCTTTAGTGAAAGAGACTGTACATTAAATGTTTTAATAGAATGCACTGAAAAAGATCTAACAGTACAAAGATACTTTTCCGATAATACTAATATAATTAGTGCCAATGCTAATATTATTAGACTGACTAGATGGAATGCTAAGTGGCAAAGCCTACTTCAATATCGTCTGCGTTCCGGAACTCTTTAATACCTAAATGTCCAATTTCTAAACTAGTTTTTATATCCAACCAAACTGGTATGTTGGCATCTAGACATTTTCTAAAAAATTCAATATCCTCGCCAGTATATTCGCCATTATTAAACCCTAATATAAACCAAGGCAGTTCTAAATAATCAAAAACTGATATATCAATCAAACAAAATCCTAATGCCATTGCTTCAACTTGAATATGGCTTTCAGTCTGCTCTAATAACTTTACATGGGTTTGCCAATTGCCTATTTCGTGCCATGCTGTAGTGACAATCGGTTCTATTCTTTTACTATATGCTGCGCCAACAATTAATTCTTCAAATTCTAATAAATCTATAACATGTTGCGGCTCAAAGACTATATCACTGTCAATAAACATGACATGAGTTGCTGACCACTCCTGAGAACATTTTACTAGTTCGTGCCTTTGATTGGCAATTAATGTACCCGGACTTAAAAATAGACGATGCTCGATGCCTTGTTCGGACAAAAATTGTGCTAAATTGTAAAGACTAAATGCACATCGACTGTGCATTTGTTCTCTAGTAGGAATGCAAATTGCCAGTCGAACTGTCATTTAGTTTTTTTCAAGAATAATTTTTTCGGCACTGCTGTATCAATCTTTAATGTTGTAGCTTCTTGCCCGAGTACACCAATGGATTCTTCGGCCGTTACTGTAGTTTCTTTAATTTTGTTTGCTAACCTTACACAGATTTGTGTAGATTTAATATACATATCTTCGGGCAGCTTGGCCAGCTTCATCATGGTTTCGTATGTGACTTTTCCATGGGTAAGAATTTCTATTGCAGCAATTTTGCCTAAGGTGTCGACCCAATAATCAGTTTCAACTTTCTGCCAGTTTGCTATAGCATTTTTTAATTTTTCAGGATCCTGATTTGTTAATATTTCTTCGATTTGTTGCTTTTCTTCTATTAAGACACTTTTTTCAAAGTTTCTAGTTTCGTGCTCAAAATCACTTTCGATTTTTCTATAACGATTAATTAATCCGATAACATATCGAGGATACCCCGGAGTCGACGGGGATAAAAAATTTTCTTGTTCAAATTTTCCAAACTCGGTTGTGTAAGGACAAGAATTAATAATTTCTTGTAGTTGTAGTTCGTTAATCATAAAAAATACCCTAACATGTTAGGGTATTTATGTTAATATTTCTAATACTAATTTATTAGAATGTATATGGAGTAGTTGCACCGCCGAATGTTGAACTCATACTGATTTGAGTCCCCGCAGATACACCTTTTAAAGGACCTAATGTAGCACTTAATGATACATTTGACCCCGTAGTGGGTGTAGTATTTGTATAGGCTTTGTAAACTGTGCCCATAGTCATCTCTGATCCCGTAGCTGGCAATAATGGCATAACTTTCTCCTAACTCAACTCTTTTATTTATCATTTTTTTTAAAAAGTGCCGCCGTCAACTGTCATATCATCTATTCCTAAATTCGTTCTAGCGGCGGCGGCAGTACTAGCTCCTGTGCCGCCGTAGGGTATCCCGATATTAGTTGCTTGCCAAGTACCCGATGTTACTGTTCCCAAACTAGTTATAGCAGGGCTAATTTTTGTTGGATCCAATGTACTATTTGCTGTTAGTATTGTATAATAATTAGTACCGTTTGTAGTTAATTCCCAAACATCAGTTGTTTCGTTCCATCTTAAATAAACATTACTATCATCGCCCCGTTCAATTTCAACGCCGGCATTTTCACTAGCAGTTCCGGTAGCATTACTGTTTAGTGTTATTATGTTATCGGCTAAACTAATGGTTTCTGTAGCTATGCTAGTAACTGTACCATTTACGGTCAAATTTCCGCCGATGACAGCATTACCACTAGTAGTTAAAGTTGTTATACTTAGATTGGCAATACTAATATTACTGGCAGAACTTAGTCTGCCATCATCGTCCACAGTAAAGCTGGCTATATTTGTGCTATTTCCGTAGGTTCCGGCAGAAACACCAGTGGATGCTAGCTCATCTGCTGCAACTGCCCCGGTACCAATGGAATTTACATTTAATCTAGTTAAGGCCATTTATTAATCCAATATTACAAATATTTATCAAAAAGAAAGGACCTGTTCGGTCCTTTCTAAGTTGTAATTATTGTTAATAATTATAGTGTTTTAGATCCGCCAAGTTGTGCTTCTAGGCTTTCTACCTTGTCGTTAAGTTCCTTGATTGCTTCCACTAGTAGAGCAACAATCTTTTCATACTTAACTGTCATGTAGTCTTCGCCAGACTTGCTGACTTCCTTGCCATCTTTGACTGTAATGTCGAACGGAGCAGGAACAACAACTTCCGGAAGAACTGCTTGAACATCTTGAGCTAATAGACCAACTTGTGTTTCTTTGTTGGTATAACCAAAGCTTTCAGCAACTTCGTTAGCGTTGTAAGTAACACCGTGTAATTGTAATGTCTTAGCAAGAGCATTTTCAATTGGCTTGATGTTTTCCTTTAGACGCTTGTCGGAGTAATAAGCTGTAATTTCGTTTGTAGCACGAATTTGACCAGCTGTGCCAGAACCTGCTGTACCAACACCCAAGCTGTTAAACTGAACGTTGCTGCTTGTTGCAACTGCTTGTCCAATACTGAATGTTACAGCACCAGTTGCGCCAGATACGCTAACACCGGTGCCAGCTACAGCACTTGTAACACCTGCGTTGCTTAGTGTTACACTACCGCCTAGAGATACTGCGCCGCCACCGCTTAAACCGGTACCTGCAGTAACAGTCACGCTACTATTTGCTAGATACGCATTAGCAATAGCTGTGCCTTGCCATGTACCAGAACTAATTGTACCGACACTAGTTAAGCTGGATGCTGTTACACCAGAACCTAGTGTAGAGCCACTTAGTACGCTAGTACCGTTGATATAGAATGCCTTACCAGAAGCTAGGTTTAAATGTTCGCTGCTGGTCCAAGCATCTGTGGCATCAACCCAGTTAAAGGTCTTGTCAGTAGCACCTTTTAGTGTAATGCCGCCGCCGTCTGCTGTGGTATCAGTTGGAGTAGCAACATCGCCTAAGACAATGTTCTTATCATCAACAGCAATTGTTGTAGAGTTAATTGTAGTTGTTGTACCGTTAATTGTTAAATTACCAGTAACTGTTAAGTTACCACCAACTGATGCATTACTGCTAGCACTTAAAGTTGTAAATGCACCAGTGCTAGCAGTTGTAGCTCCAATTGGTGTATTATCAATAGCACCAATTGTAACACTTGATCCACTAGAACTAAGTGTTGCACTTCCTAGTTGAATAGTGCTGCCGCTTAGATATAAGTCACGGAATCTATTTGCAGAACTACCTAAGTCATAAGTGATGTTTGCACTTGGAATTAAGTGGCCACTGATAGTAGTTGCACCTAGGGTTTTATTAGTTAGCGTCTGTGTTGTATCAGTACCAACTAATGTTGTTGTAGCATCTGGTAATGTGATTGTACGGTCTGCTGTTGGATCTGTTACAGTTAAGGTTGTTTCAAATGCATCAGCTGTTGCACCTTCAAATATGATGCTAGCATCATTAATGATTAATCCAGTTACTGTTGGGCTTGTAATTGTTGGAGTAGTGAAAGTCTTGTTTGTAAGAGTTTGACTACCAGTTAATGTAGCAACTGTGCTATCAATAGCAATAGTAACCCCACTGCTACCATTATAACTTGTACCACTTAAACCTGTGCCAATTGTTAGAGCATTTAAATTAGAACCTAATGCTACACCTGAAATTGTGCTGTTGGCTAGCTTGTTATTAGCGATACTGCCAGCTAACATTGTGTTAGTAACGCTACCAGTATCGCCTGTTGTAACTACTGTACCGTCTACATTTGGTAAAGTAATTGTACGGTCTGCTGTTGGATCTGTTACTGTTAGAGTAGTTTCGAAACCATCATCTGTGGCACCTTCAAATACAATGCTTGCATCGCGAATTTGTAGACCTGTTACATTTGGAGCTGTTAATGTCTTGTTTGTTAAAGTTTCGCTGCCAGCAAGTGTAGCAAAATCAGCGTCTGTAACTGCTGAGTTAAACTGAGCAATTGTGCCGCTTACTGTGTTGCTGCCTAAAGCAATTGTCTTATTTGTTAGTGTCTGGCTACCTGTTAGTGTAGCAACAGTGCTGTCAATGCTAAGTGTTCTAGCAGCACTACCGTCAAATGTTGTACCAGTATTTAATTGTAAACCTGTACTAGCTGTTAGAGCATTTGTTAGGTTAGCTGTAATAGTTGTGCTTCCACCTAGGCTTACAGAGTTACCGTTAATTGTAATACTACTGTTAGCTAAATTAGCATTAGTAATACCTGCTGTGCCGCTTAGGTTTGCATTAGTTAATCCACTAATTGTATTTGAGCCGGCAGCGATTGTTTTGTTAGTTAATGTCTCAGAACCAGCAAGAGTTGCTAGTGTACCAGTTGTTGGTAATGTTACATTTGTTGCTGCTGTAGATGTTAAGGTTGTAGCAAAAGCGCCGCTGGTTGTAAATGCGCCAGCTGTTGTTAAGTTACCACCAAGAGTAATTGTTCTGCTGCCGTTATTAACACCAGTACCGCCGTATGTTGGACCAACTACAGTACCTTGCCAAGTACCAGTACCAATTGTACCAACACTTGTTAGACTAGAACCTGTAACACTAGAACCTAATGTTGTAGCATTCAATACACTGGCACCACCGATATAAAAAGCCTTACCACTGGCAAGATCTATGTGCTCACTTGATGTCCAAGCTGCACTGGTATTGGACCAGCTGAAAGTCTTGTCAGTTGTACCTTTTAGTGTAATACCACCGCTGTCTGCTGTGGCATCACTTGGGCTAGCTGTGTCACCTAAAATAACATTAATGTCATCGACGCTAACTGCTGTAGAGTTGATAGTTGTAGTTGTACCGTTAACTGTTAAATTACCAGTAACTGTTAAGTTTGTACCAACTGTAACTGCACCACTAGTTGTTAAACTTGTAGCACTGGCAACACCCAATGTTGGAGTTACTAGAGTTGGACTTGTGGCAAATACTAAAGCACCACTACCGGTTTCGTCTGTTACTGCGGCTGCTAAGTTGGCACTACTTGGAGTAGCTAAGAATGTAGCAACACCTGTACCTAAACCGCTAATACCAGTACTTACTGGAAGACCAGTAGCATTAGTTAAAGTTGCAGCACTTGGAGTACCTAAATCTGGAGTTGTTAATGTAGGGCTTGTAAGTGTCTTATTTGTTAGTGTTTGTGTACCAGTTAATGTAACAACGGTAGCTGTATCAATAGCAATAGTACCGCTACTATATGTAATACCTGTGCCGCCGCTTAAGTGAGCGTCAACTCTTGCGTCACGATAGCTAACTTCGTATACAGTACCATCGCCTTTTTCCATGAAGACTTTACCGTCTGCGGTATTAAGTGCTAATTCACCTAGTGCTAGCTGTGCTGCGGTAGGTGTTGCGCCAGGTGTACTGCTGCGCTTGTGTAAAATTGTATTTGCCATTTTTTTTCCTTTATGTGGGTCAGGTTAACTCAGTTAACGCCCTGCGGGTCAGGACAAGGGGTTTCCCCCTTGTCGCCCAATTAGAAAGTGCCTCCGTCAATTTGAATATCAGGATCTAATGTTGTACCTAAATCAACTGCGATTGGGTTACCTGAGCTGTCAACGAATTTGATAGCTGCGGCAACACTGTCGTACTTGATTTGTGCTGCACCTAAGTAAATTGTGTTTCCACTTAGATACAAGTCTCTCCAACGCTTGCTAGCACTACCTAAGTCAAATGTAATGTCAGCAGCAGGAATAATGTTACTATTTAGTGTACCATTACCCATTAATGTCTTAACACGAGTGTCACTGTAGTAGAAGTTTGAACTACCTTCAGCAATGTCGTCTGTACTGTTAGGTGCTGGACTAAACACGCCTGTGGAGAAGTCAATAACTTCAACAATTTCACCGTTTTGTGGAGTACCACCTAATGTTAATGTTGTACCACTTACACTGAATGTATCACCACCCTGTGGAACACCGGATACTGTAACAATTAGGAAATCACGTCCAGCTGGAGCATTGGTCAATGTGAAGCTTGGACTTGATCCGTTAGCAGTAAAGCGTTGACGACGCATTTGGAAACCACCGCTGATACTTGGAACCCAAGTTTGTGAAGCAGCGTCCCAACGGATTGTGTCTTGGTCTTGAATGCCAGTTAAATCAACATCGCCAACATCATCTAATGTGTGATTGCTAATATCGCTAACTTGGCCAGTAACATTACCAGTAAATGTAGCATCGCCACCGTTAGTACCGGCATCTAGTACTGTTGTACCATTGGCTGCTTTTACATCACCAGTTAAGTCACCAGTTACATTACCAGTTACATTACCTGTTAAGTTACCAGTTACATTACCTGTTACATTACCTGTTAGGTCAGCAATTACTGTTGTAGTTGTCAATGTATCAGTTGTGCTGTTGTATGTTAAACCACCATCATCAACTAATGCACCGCTAGCACCAGCTAGTACAATGCGACCTTGTGTTAAGCTGCTTACAGAAACATCGGTTGCATCAACATTTGGAATTGTCAATGTATTAGTTGTGCTGTCGTATGTCATATCAGCATCATCAACTAGTTGACCACCTGTACCAGCTAGTACAACACGACCACTTGTTAGACTTGTTGCTTTGACATCTAGACCCTGCACAGTACCGCTTGCTGTTACATTAACTGTAGATAGTGTATCAGTTGTACCATCAAATGTTAAATCTGCATCGTCTACTAGTAAACCACTTGCGCCAGCAAGTGTTACACGACCGCTTGTTAAGCTAGTTGCCTTAACATCTAAACCTTGTACGGTAGCACTAGCAGTAACATTAACAGTAGATACTGTGTTT
>Ga0129333_10001949_pt1 | contig 18991 bp, 6 predicted proteins | sample CPB6_08_DNA_FD_94474 | JGI IMG/M metagenome (GOLD analysis project Ga0129333, IMG submission 94474) | Freshwater to marine salinity gradient microbial communities from Chesapeake Bay, USA - CPBay_Sum_0.6_0.8_DNA | ecosystem: Environmental > Aquatic > Marine > Coastal | place: USA: Chesapeake Bay... | reverse complement strand
GAGGAGGCTGGCGAACTGGGCCACGGTCAAGTCGGCCACCAGGCCCTCCGGCATCACGCTCGTGGGCAGCTTCGTCAGCTCCTCGATCGCCGACTTCTCCACGCGGTGCTCCACACCCTGGGCGTCGCGCAGGGCCAGCGACTCGGCCGCCTGGCTCGTCACGAAGCCCGTGATCTGCCGGCCGTCCTCCAGCACGAGCGCCGTGGTGGCGAATCCCTGCGCGATCGTCTTGTTGGGGAGGAGCACGCTCTCCGCCAGCTGCCGGCGGTTGTAGATGCCGGCGGCGTTGGCCAGCGACGGCCCCAGGCCCGTGCCGTCGGCACCGGTGGCATGGCAGGCCACGCACTTCTTCGCCGCGAACAGTTCCGCGCCGATCGCCAGGTCGCCGTGCCGACCCTCCACGGCCCCGAGCACGTCGTCCACCGCCCGCTGCCCCACGGCCGGCCCCGCGTCCGCCGTGATCTCGCGGACCTTGGCGGCATCGATGCCGAGCTTGCCCAGGGCCGCGTCGGCCGCGGCCTTGAGCGCGGCGTCGTCGCCCTGGTCGGCTGCCGCCACGAGCTTCGTCGCCAACACCTTCGAGCCGGCACGCACACTGGCCTCCACGAGCGCCAGCCGGCGGGCCGGATCGGCCGACCAGTCGGCCGCCAGCCGGGCCACGGCGGCGTTGCGCACGCTGCTCTTGGCCTGCCCCGACCCGGCGATCGACACCACGGCGTCGTCGACGAGCGTGCGCTGGCCCGGGCCGGCCTCGGCGAGATCGGTGAGGCAGACGAGGTCGTCGACTCCCGCCGCCTTCTGGCAGACGGCCTGCCGCGCGGCCTCGAGCTTGTCGCCCGCCGCCCCCGACTCCATGAACGCGACCACCGCATCGAAGAGCGGTTTGAAGGCCCGGGGCGACTGCGACCGGGCCAGGAGTCTGATCGCCGCCAGCCGGTCGTCGTGCGGGGCGTTGCCGGCGGCTGCGGCCGCGGCGAGGTCGGGCAGCACGTCATCGGGCGGCACGGAATTGGCCATGTCGAAGAGTTTCACGAGCGGCTGGATCGCCGTCTTGTCCTGTCCCATCCGTCCCAGGAGCACGGGCAGCACGAAGGCCGCCGGCAGGCGGTGCCGGCCCGCCGCATTGGCGAGGCCCGCCAGTTCCTCGGCCGGCGCGGCCCGCAGCGCGGCCACGAAGGCATCCCGCAACCGCGGTGACGCCGACCATTCCTCGGGCGCGTAGTAGGGACCGGTCGTGTCCGGCCGCGTGCCCCAGCTGTCGCCCTTCCAGGCCGACTCGCGCCGCCAGAGCCGGGCTGTGGCCCAGGCCAGGTTCGCCCGCCGGGCCGAATCGGTGACGGCGGCCAGCCGCGGGATCAAGGCATCGGCCGCGGCGTCGGTGTGGATCTCGCCCAGGATCCGCGCCGCACCGCGGTGCACGGACGGCGGCGTGCCCGAGGCGTCGAGCACGGCCGTACAGGCCGCGATCACGTCGGTCTCCCGGCTGGCGGCGAGCCGCACGAGCCCTTCGACGGCCGTGTGGGCCACGACGGGGTCGGCATCGGCCACGAGCGGCAGGATTTTTCCAGCGTCGGCACCGTCGCCCGCGCGGACGAGGGCCACGATCGCCTCCTTCCGGGTGCGGGCATCGGCCGAAGCGAGCGCCGCGGCGAGCGTCTCCCGCGGCACGGCGACGCCCTCGGCGGCCAGGTCGCCGAGCGCCCGCACGGCCCAGGCCGCGAGGGTGGGATCGGCCGCGAGCTTCACGAGCGTCGGCACGGCCGCCGCCTTCTGGCCCAGGGACAGCGTGAAGAGCGCCGCCACGCGACCGGCCTGGCTCGCCGCCGCGTCGGCCGCCAGGGCCTGCAGTTTTTCGGCGGCTTCACCCACAAGGCCCCGGGACAAAAGCGCCCGCTGGGCCTCGAGCCGCTGCTTGAGGCTGGGCCCGGCCAGCACGGCCACGAGGTCGGCCGCCGGCGCCTTGGCGAAGTCGGGCAGCGGAACCGGCGCGAGCCCCTCGGGCGAGACCCTCGCGATAAACCCGATCATCGGCCCGCCCCACTTGAATTCGCCGCCGCGCCAGCTGGCGGCGTAGACGTGGCCGATGCCGTCGACGTCGAGGTCGGTGGCCCGGGTGAGCCGCAAAAACTCCTCCTGGCCGGCCTCGTAGCCCGCGCCCTTGGGCGTGATCGCGTGCCGCAGCACCTTGCCCGTGCCCCAGTCGCAGGTGAAGGCGGCGGCGTTCCACTTCTCGGGCATCCACGGCTCGTCGATCCAGCAGGCGCCGCAGCCCGAGCCGCCGCCGTAGTCGGCCAGCGGCGCCACGATCTCGTCGGCGAAGTGCATGTAGCGGCGCGGATAGCCGTGGTCCTCGAGCCCCGTGAAGGCGTGCAGCCGCACGTTCCAGCCGCCGCCGTCGTTGGTGTTGTCGCGGGTGAGCATGTCGAGGAGCGGGCTGACCGCAGCTTCGAGGTTATTGCGGGTGCCGCGGGCGAAAAGGTCGAGGCCCGTGCCGTCGGGCCGGAAACGCACGATCCCGCCCCCGCGGAGCTGGAGCTTGCGGCCGTCCGAGCCCGTGGCCTCCATGAAGCCGAAGTCGCCGATCGCGGCGTAGATCCAGCCGTCGATGCCCAGAGCCAGGCCGTTCGACGTGTGGTCGGCGGGCCGCTTGGAATAGTCGAAGGCGATTCCCTTGACGAGCTCGGTGCGCTCCTCGGCCACGCCATCGCCGTCGGCATCGCGGAAGGCGCTGATGTCGGGCGGGTGGAGGACGATGAGCCGGCCGTCGACGACCACGAGGCCGCGGGGGCTGTCGAGGTCGGGCACGAACGTCTGCGACTCATCCGCCACGCCGTCGCCGCTCGTGTCCCGCAGCCGCAGCACGCGGCCCCGCCGCGGGTCGCGGCCCAGGGAGCCGTTGCCGTCGCTCGACACATAGAGCGTGCCGTCGCAGGTGGCGGCGACGAACACGGGATAGTTGGCCTCGTAGGGCGTGGCGTAGATCGTGGTCGCGAAGCCCGCCGGGGCCTGCACGTCCTTGACGAGTTCGGCGGCAAGTTTGTCGCGGGCGGAGGGCTCGGCCGCCGGGGTGGCGGCCGGACTTTGGGTGGCTGGCTGTTCGGCCCCCTCGGGCGTGGCCCGGGCCAGGGCCGCGGCCATGAGAAGGGCCGGGCAGGCGATGAGAAAACGCTGCCAGCGGATTTGGGCGCAGCGGCGGGCGGGCCGGAATGCGGGCATGGGACGGTCCCTGTCTGAGGCGGGGCGGGGCCGAGCGGGGGGCGAACGGCGGGCGGGAATTGATCGTCCCGTCTGGCCCGGAGGGGGTCAAGTTCACGGGGCCTCGGCATGCCCGGCACGGCGCCATTTCAAGCCGGAACGTGTCGCGATTCACTCCGGGGGGTGGAGCGAATCGCACCACCGATCGCGACCAGCACCTCATCGCGTGGGGCGTTTCGCACCAGGGGACAAACCAACGGTCGCCGAACTTCAGGAAAAATAATTTCCTAACATATGCGGGGAAAAATCGATTTTTGCACGTTTTTTTCCCGGAAAACGAACGCCCCGAAGGCCCTGGCACGCCTTTTGCATATCCAGACTCCATAGATCGGAAGTCCGTTGAGTGGGAGTGGCCCTGGGGTGCTCTCGCTCGCCGCACTGTCCGCTCGTCGTCGGTGTACGCCACTGGAGGGGGGCCGTGGGAACGGTCATTCCAGTCGCGGGGGATCGAAAAAACTCGTCTCGTCACCTTTTCTCCTGAAGGGCCGTGTCATGCGTTCAACCAAGTTGATTTCCGCTCTCGAGTCGCTGCGGGCGAAGGGCGTCTTCGGCTCCTTCGTCGGCGCCGTCGTGATGTCGCTCGCGGCCGTCTTCCTCTTAGCCGCCTCGGCCCCGGCACAGACCAGAACCTGGGACCAGGGGAACGGCGACTGGGACACGACCACCGCCAACTGGACGGGAACGACCTGGGCCGACGGCAACACTGCCATCTTCGGCGGCACGGCCGGCAGCACGATCTCCCTCACGGCCCCGATCTCGGCGACGGGCCTGACGTTCAACGTGGGCAGCGACGTCGTCACCGGTAACACGCTGACGCTGACGGGCACGCCGGTGGTCACGGTTGGGTCGGGCCTGTCCGCGACCGTGAACTCGATCCTCGCCGGCACGGCTGGCGTCTCCGTCGAAGGAGGAGGCACAGTCTCTTTCGGTGGTGACAACTCGCTGCGGTCCAGCAACTCCACCACGGGCCTGCTCGTTGGAGCAACCTCCGCGAATAACACCGTGAACATCGCCAACGGCGGCAAGTTCAATGGCGCTATTGCGAGTAGCTTATTTCGTGCCCTGACGATCGGCGGATCAACGTTCGGCGGCAATGTCGTCAACATTTCGACACCCGGCGCGGACGCGACGGCGACGTTCCTCATTTCTGGTAATTCTGGCCAGCTCAACATGGGCGTGTCGTCCGCGAATAATCAGCTCAACATTTCGAACGGCGCGTATATCAAGAATCAGGCAACAGGCGGCACGGGCACCTGGACGATCGGCACGAATGCCGGTGCCGATAGCAACGCAATCTCAATCAGCGGTACGAGCTCGGTGCTCCGCAACACCCTCGGTGCCTTCACCCATATCGGTGCCGCTGGAAGCAGCAACTCGCTCACCGTGCAAAACGGCGGCACCTTCGCCGGCAGTCGGGCCCCGCAGATGGGATCGACCGGTGGCGACAACAATTCCGTGACGATCACGGGGTCGAATTCGCTGCTCTATGTGAACGGCAGCACCAACGGCTGGTTTCAGATCGGCAGTGACGTCGCGTCGGTCGGCGCCACCGGCAACAACTACAACGTGCTCGCCGGCGGCAAGATGAACATCTCGGGCACGGGCACGTCGCGGACGTTCTCGATCGGCCAAACCCTCGGCAGCGACACGAGCCGCCTCCGGATCAGCGGGACGGGATCGAGTGCCAATGTGAATTTCGCCCTGCCGATCGGGGTGGGCATCCGCGCCACCGGCACGACTGCGGCTGTGGGTGGCAATTCAAACAGTCTCGAGGTCTACGACGGCGGCTCGCTCACCACCGTGACGCCGATCTATGTCGGTTCCTCGGTTGCGGTCGGTGGCACAGAAAGCACCAACAACTCCCTGTCGATCGGCAACGGCACGTCGAACATCGCTACCGTCACGGTGAATGCGAACGCCACGCAGTTCAACACGGCGGCGGGCTATGACGGCGTGTGGGTCGTGCCAGGCACGACGACCCCGGTCGCCGTGCAGACGAGCAGCTACACGGTCCCGGGCACGGGTTCACTGACCACGCAGGGCATCTTCCTCAACGGTGCCACGACCACGCTGAATTTCAACAACGGCCGGCTCGTGGCCGGTGGCTCGTCGGCTGCCGCACTCGTCTCCGGCTCGGGCACCGTGAATCTCAACGGTCCGGCGTACGTCTCGACGCCGCTGCTCACGAGCACGATCTCGAGCCTGATCACCGGCACGGGCAGCTTCACGAAGGAAGGCACGGGCCTGCTGACACTCAACAACGCCAGCAACAACTACTCGGGCAACACGATCGTCAGTGCCGGCACGCTGAGCCTGACGACGGCCGGCACGCCGTGGCTGTCGGATCTCGGTGACGTGTCGATCGCCAGCGGCGCGCTGCTGAGCCTTGACTTCACCGGCACCGACACGATCGCCAATCTGTTCCTGGAAGGCGTGCAACAAAACGGCGGCACGTACGGCGGCATCGGCTCGGGTGCCACGTTCGAGACCGCCCTCCTCAGCGGCACGGGACTGCTCAACGTGACGTCCGCGGTGCCGGAGCCGGAGACGATGGGCCTGCTCGGAGTGGGCCTGGCGGCGTTCGGATTCCTGCACCGCCGGCGGCGGCGGGCGTAGCACAGGCCGGCAACGCACGAACGGATTCGATGCGACGCCGGCCTGCGAAAGCGGCCGGCGTCGCAGTTTTTTCGAGGGGCGATGAAGGGTGGGTTGGGTGAGGTTCGACGAACACGAGGGCGGGGAGTCTCGACGTGGGCTCTTTCGATCCGACAACGGGGATGAACGGAACCCCGGACGTGCATGACCTTCGCGGCGGCCCGGCACGGCCGCACGCCCTGCGGTCGCTGCTTGCCGCCGCGGCCTTCGGTGCCGTTGCCCTGGCCGCCGTGTGGGCCTCAGCAGCCGACCTGTTCTGGGACACGAACGGCCCCACGCCGGGCTCGGGCCCCGCGACGGGCACCTGGGGCCCGGATGCGTTCTGGAATACCGACCCCACGGGCGGCGGCGACGGCACGTTCACGACCGACACCACCGCCGACGACAACCTGCTCATCGCCGCGGGCACGAATGGCACGGGCGGCACGATCACCGTCTCCGGCGTCCAGTCGGCCAACAGCATCACGTTTCGCAACGACGTGGCCGTCACGATCTCGGGGGGCACACGGATCAACCTCGGCTCGGCAACGCTCGGCGGGGCCGGGATCTTCGTCACCGCCGACAGCCGGCAGTCGAACGCGATCGCCACGCCGATCACCCTGGGCACGAACGTCACATTTCAGACGCTCGGCGGCGGCCTGAGCCTGCCCTCCGTGGCCGGCTTCGGCGACGTGGCGATCGTCAACAGCGGAGTCGGGTCGAGCCTGGGGATGAACGGCTCCGGCGGCACCGTCTTCAACACCATCGGCAGCGTGTCGTATTCCGGCACCAGCTACGCCCGCTCCACGATCGGCGGCCCCATCGGGGTGAACGTGACGGCTCTCCGCCAGGGCAGCGACACGTCGAACCTCACGCTCGCCGACGTGATCAGCGTGAATCCCACGGGGCTCACGATCGGAAACTCCGGCATCCAGTCGCTGACCTTTTTTCGTGACAACACCGACCTCAACGTGCTCAGCGGCACAGGTGCCGTGACGTTCGACAACGACAGCCCCTACGCCATCCCCATGGGCATCGACATCAACGGCAACAAGGGCCAGATGACGGTGAGCAACACGGGGGCGTTGACCAACTCCGGCAGCGGCCGGGGAGGCGTTCGCCTCGACGCCCAGATCACGTCGAACGTGACCTCGATCACCCAGGCCAGCCCGACCTCCACTCTCTACCTGATGCAATTCGTGAACGTGCCCGGCGCCCAGCCTGCCGTGCAGAACGTGAACACGTTCGCCGGCCCGGTGAACCTCGACGCCGGCATCCTCTTCATGGGCGCGAGCTATTCGAGCTCCGGCGGCAACCAGCCCGTGATCACGGCGCTGGGCGTGACCAAGGCCCTGGAGAACAGCGGCCCGATCACGTTCAACGGCGGCACGCTCATGTACGCCAATCCCAGCTCCACCGATCTGTCCCAGAAGTTCACGAACACAAGCACCGCCCCCTACAGCCTCGACACCAACGGCCAGTCGGTGAGCCTCGGCTCCGCGTTGCTCGCCAACGACACGAAGGGCCTGCGGAAGCTCGGCCCCGGCACGCTCACGCTCACGGCGGCGAGCTCCTACACGGGCACGACCACGATCGGCGGCGGCACGGGCACGCTCGAGCAGGTGGCCGGCGGCACGCTCACCATCGGCAACGGCACGACCGGCAGCCTCAACGGCACAACCGGCACCGACCTCGTCTTCTCTGGCACGGGCACGTTCAACGTCGCCCAGGCCGCAGGCGGCACGCAGGGGATGCTCGCCCTCACGCTCGCAGCGGGAGACGCGACCGTGCAGGCCACGAACCCGGGCAGCGGCAACACGGTGGTCTCCTTCGCGTCGCTGGCCCCGCGGGCCGCGGGCGCCACGGCGAATTTCGTCACCTCGGGGGGCACCAACGGCACGAGCAACAAGATCGTGCTCGGCGGCCAGGCGGCGGGGTTCATGAGCCCGGCTGCGTACTTCGGCGGAGCGAGCTACGCCGCCTACGACGCGGCCGGCTATGCCCGGGCCCTGGTCTACGGCAGCGACACGAACGCCCCGGCCTCGATCGCGGCCGGCACGTCGCTAGGCGTCGACGACGCCACGAAGAACGTGCAGATCAGCGGCAACATCTCCGCCCAGCGCACGGCGGCCGTGAACACGCTGCGGATTGGTGCCGCCAACACCCTGACCCTGTCCGTGGGCACGCTGGCCCTGAGCGGGATTCTCAAGGCCGGCGGCAGCGTGGCGGCGAGTGCCGGCACGATCCGCGGCGGCAGCGGCCTGACGACGACCGCCCCCGGCAACGAACTCGTGATCCGCACCGACGGCAGCCTCGACACGCTCACGATCCTGTCGCCGCTCCTCGCCAACGGCACCAACGCCCTCACGAAGTCGGGGCCGGGCACGCTGCGGCTCGCCGGCGGCAGCCAATTGACGGGGAGCCTGGCCGTGAACCAGGGCACGCTCGTGCTCGACATGCCCACGTCGCGGAGCCTGCCCGTCGTGGCCGGCGCGGGGACGCTGGCGGTGACCGGCCCGGGCACGCTCGCGCTCACGAGGGCCGCCACGATCACAGGCGGCCTCACGATCAGCGCAGGCACCGTCCTCCTCGACTACTCGGATGCCTCCGTGCCGGGCATCGACATGCTCAATCCCGCCAACCGGCTCACGCTGGGCGGGGACGGCACCATCCCCGTGATCGCGGGCGGCGGCACGCTCCTCATCAAGGCCAAGCCGGCAGGCGTGACCTCGCAAAACCTGAGCATCCCGCTGCCGGCGCTCTCGAATCCCGGCGTGGTCACCAATACGGGCAGCCACAGGATCCTCGTCGATCCCAACGGCGGCGCGGGCACGAACGTGCTGATGGGCAAGCTCGCCAACGTGATCGGCAACGCCGATTCGGGGAACGCCCAGCGTCTCACGAGCAACGGCAGCACGCTCTTGCTCGGCAAGACCGCCGGAGCGGGGGCAGGCGACGTGCGTTTCCTGTTCGCCACCGATGGCCGCAACGGGACGGGTTATGGCGGCACGCTCGGCGGCCGGGTGGTGTACACGCCCGATGGCGGCGGCGACCTCGACTTCTGCGTCACCTTCGACAACACCAGCACGCCCTATTCGATCATCCCCGTGGGCACGGGCGGCTACGCCTACGCGCCGCTCACCGACGCCGGCGGCAGCGGATGGATGCGGTTCTCCGCGGGGCAGCCCAGCGTCTCCCTGGCGGGGGGCATGGCCAGCGGACTCAAGATCGCCAGCCCCGATCCGGGCCGTTCGCTGACGATCGCCAGCGGTGCCACCTGGCTGCCCTCCTGCGGGATCATCATGACCGGCGGCAACGACTTTCTGATCCAGGGCGGAACGCTGATCACGAGCTCCGAGACGAACTCCCGGGTCCACGTCATCCACCAGCAGGGCACGGGCACGCTCACGATCGCCTCGGCGCTCAGCGATGACTTCAGCGGCTCGCAATCCACCTTGAATCCCATCGGCTCGAACAGCCTGATCAAGGCCGGCCCGGGGACGCTCGTCCTGGCCGGCGCGAACACCTACGGCGGCCCCACGTATATCAATGAGGGCACGCTGCAGGCGGGCGTGGCCCAGACCGCCACGACGAGCGGCCCCTTCGGCGGCGGCGGCGGCGGGGCCTCGTCGTCCGGCATCGTCTTCGGCGGTGGCACGTTGCAGTATTCGGCGGCCAACACGTTCGACTATTCCGACCGCTTCCTGGGCTCCTCCCAGTCAGCCGTCGGCCAGCCCTATCGGATCGACACGAACGGCCAGTCCGTGGCCTTCCAGTATCCGCTCACGAGCGCCTCCGGCACGCTCACGAAACTCGGCGAGGGCACACTCACGCTGGCCCGCTTCAGCAACACCTACACGGGCAACACGACGATCGCGGGCGGCACGCTCGCACTGGGGGCCTCGGCGACGATGGCCCTCACGCCGTCGATCCAGATCACGTCGCCCACGGCCACGTTCGACGTCAGCGCCCGGACGGCGGCAGCGGGGCTGACGCTGGCCAGCAACCAGGAACTCAAGGGCGTCGGCTCCGTGAAGGGCACGATCACACTCGGCACGGGCTCCGTGCTCAGCCCCGGCATGAACGTGGGCAGCCTGTCATTCCAGAACAATCTCACGCTCTCGGCGACGAGCGTGCTCCGGTTCGACCTGGGAAGCCCCCTCAGTGCCGGATCGACCTACGACCAGGTGATCGTGGCCGGCGTTTTGGCCCTCGGCGCCGGCACGCTGAACTTCAGCAACTTCGACTTCCAGCTTACGAGTGGCTTCGCCAATGGCACCTACGTGCTCTTCGACGCCGGCAGCCTGACGGGCACGCTCGGCTCGTCGCTGACGGGAAAAATCGGCAGCGGCGACGCCACCATCTCGACGTCGGGCACGGATGTCGTGCTCACGGTGGTGAACTACGTCCCCGAACCGTCGTCGCTCGTCCTCCTCGCTGCGGCCGCCGCGATTCCCGCCGGCGCCTGGCGAAGCCGTTCTCGTCTTCTCGGTCCCGTGATCGTCGTCCCGTTGCCTGAGGTGTCATCGTGAACACTCTTCTCCACCACTTGTGCCTCTTGGCCCGCGCTGCTTGTGCCGTGGCCACGATCGTGTTGTTCATGCCCGGAATGAGCCGGGCCACGCTGCTCGTCTACGAGTCGTTCGATTACGCGACTGGCACGACCTCCGGCAGTGGCGTCCTGCTCAACGGGCAGAACGGCGGCGTTGGCATGACCGGCTCGTGGACGACCGTGAACACGGGCACGGCCAACTCGGTGACGAACTACCTGCAGCCTAATCTGTCGGGCGTGAACCTGAACACGGGCGTGCCCAACACCTTCAACGGCACGGTCACGAACCTGCCCACGAGCGGCGGCTATTTCGGCTCGATCGGCCTGGGCGGGACCGCCAACACGACCGACCACATCTACGCCTACCGGACGCTCGACCCCAGCGTGACGGCCACGTTCACCGCGGGCTCGACGACCTGGTTCAGCTTCGTCTCGGCCCGCGCGTTCAACGCCAACGCTACGGGGCCGAAGTTCGCGATCGGTGCGGGCAGGCTGTCGACGACCGACCGCGGCCAGACCGCCCAGGGCGAGGCGATCGGTGCCGGCGGCGGCCTGGGCACGAATGCGGGCAGCAATACGCTCAAGGTGTACGGCCAATATTGGGACCAGGCGGTGGCCGGTACGGGTTCGTATCAGACCTACGACGCCACCGGTTCGAACCCCTTGAACAGTTCTTCAACGACCCCGCTCAACACCGACCCGGCGCTCTCCCCCTGGCAGGCCTTCACGTGGGCGTCCGACTCGTCAACGGGCCAGCCGATCGCCAACATCGTGATCGGCAAGATCCAGTGGAATGACGGCACGCCCGACGTGCTCACGGTGGCCCGCTTCCTGCCCACGAGCGGCACGCTGACCGAGGCCCTGTTCGACGCATCGGCGCTGCCGTCGTCGACCACCTGGCCCGTCCAGCCCAATCTCGATCAGTCGACGTTCAACACGATCTCGTTCGCCGGCGGCCGCTACTTCGCCGACGAGGTGCGCATCGCCACCACGTTCAACGAGGTGGTGGGCATCGCCCCGGTGCCGGAGCCCTCGATGCTCGGCCTGCTCGGGACCGCCATGGCGGCTGTGGTCTGCCTGCGGCGCCGCCGCGGCTCGCTCGTCGGGGCCGTGGCCCTGGCGGCGACCGCCCTGGCCCTGACCTTCTTCGCCGGCTCTGCCGAGGCCGCCGACTACACCTGGGACGACGGCACGCTGGCCGCCGCGCAGGATCCGCCGGTCACGCCCAACGGCGGCGGCGTCTGGGACATCACCCGCACGGTCGACACGATCCTCGTGCCCGGCTCGTTCAATTGGACCGCGATCAATCCCACCACGCTACTTCCCGCCACCACCACCTGGGTGAACGGCAACACGGCCGTGTTCACGGGCGATCCGTACACGTCGATCACGGTCGCAGCGCCCGGCCTGCAGCCGGCCGGCATCAAGTTCACGGGCGCGAACGTCGTGGTGGCCGGACTCTCCACGACCGGCCTCGAGTTCACGAGCACATCGGCGACGATGACGATCGACGTGGCGGCCGGACTGACGGGAACGATCTCCGCCAAGTTCAATGGTGCGGCCGCATCCACGGGCGCGGGTAACAAGATCCAAAAGTCGGGCACCGGCACGCTCGTGCTCTCGGGCGAGTCGCTCGGCATGGTCGTCGGCGACTCCAACAACGCCATGAACGCCGGCTACATCGTAGAAGGGGGCGGCGAGCTGCAAATCACGGGCGGCCTGTTCAAGGCCGCCAGCACGGCGCAGAGCAACCGCGGCAACTTCACGAACCTGATCGGCGCCACCACGAACAACAACACGCTGCGCTTCTCGACGGCCGGCACGGCCATCACCGGCGGCATCACCATGGGCGGCACGGGCAGCGGCAACAACAAGATCTACGTCTCCACGCCGGGCACCGCGGCCGCGCCCAGCTACCGCATGTGGGGCAACGGCGCGCAGTTCAACGTGGTCTCGTCGTCGAACAACTCGTTGATCGTCGACAACCTCGCCTATCTGTCGCAGGGCGGCGGCGGCGGCACGAACGCCTGGACGCTGGGCACGAACGCCGGGGCTGACAACAACTCAATCGTGGCGGATAGCGGCGTGATCGACCGCCGCGGCACCGCCGGCTCATTCATCACGGTGGGCGGCGCGGGCAGCTATAACTCCCTGCAGGTCAAGAACGGCGGCGCCGTGATGCCTCGGCGCTTCGCACTGGGTGCGACCGGCGGCGACTTCAACACGGTCACGGTGGCCGACCCGGGCTCGATCGCCTTCATCGACGACAGCACGAACGCCTGGTTCCATGCCGGCGACGTTGCCGACAGCAGCTCCAACGGCGTGGTCGTCTCGAATGGCGGAAAGTTCAATTTCACTGGTCTGGGCACGACTCGCTATTTCACGGTCGGGTCCGGCGGCACCGGGGCCGACAGCAACTATCTGCGGGTCACGGGGGTCGCCGCGTCGGGCCCGGCGTCGGTGATCGCCGTGAACTACGCCCTGCCGATCGGTATCGGTTGCCGCCCCACGGGCAGCACGGTGACCGCAGGCGGCAATGCGAACCGGATCGACGTCCAGAACGGCGGTTCGTTCGTGACCACGACATCGATCTATGTGGGCAGTTCGGTCGCGGTGGGTGGATCCGATTCGCTCAACAACGTGATCAACCTGGGCAACGGCAGCACCGCCGTCTCGACTCTCAACGTGCAGGCCTCAGCCACCGACTTCAACACGGCGGCCGGCTACACGGGCTCCTACGCGCTCCCCGGCAACACCACGCCGGTGGCCGTGCAGGTCAACAACTATCTGGGTTCGCCCACCACGGGAGCCCTGCAGTATCGCGGCGTGTTCCTCAACAACGCCACGAGCGTGCTGCGCATGAACAATGGCCGGCTGCAGGTGGGCAATCAGACCCGCACCTCCGGCAGCATCGTGTCCGGGACGGGATACGTGCAACTCGACGGCACGGGTTACTTTTCGATCCCTTCCGGTAACTTCAACACGATCGTCACGCCGATCGTGGGCTCGGGCGGCCTTGTCAAGGAGGACCTTGGCGTCCTGGCCCTGACGAGCGTCGACACCGCCTACACGGGCAACACGACCGTCAACGGCGGCATGCTGCAAATCGCGGCCCCGTTTCTGTCCTCGATGGCGACGGTGACCATCGCACCGGGAGCCCTGCTCGATCTCAACTTCGACGGCACGAACGTCGTGGGCGGACTGATCGTCGCCGGTGAAACGATGCCCGACGGCATCTACACCTGGGAGTCGATCACGAGCGGTGGCGTCTCCTTCCTCACCGGTGTGGGCGCGCTGATGGTCGTGCAGCAGGTGCCCGAACCGGGCTCGATGCTGCTGGCCGCCGGCGCGGCCGGAGCCGTGCTCGCCACCCTCGGCTTGCGGCGGCGCCGTCGGCTGCGGTAGAAGACGGTTCCCGTTCGGGCCGTCCGCATGACCGATCCCTCCGCCACGCGTGCCTCTGGTGTGTCCCGGCGGATCGCACTCAAGATGGCGGGCGGCGTGACCGCGACGGCGGCCGCCTCGCTCACCGGACTGCAGGCGGCCGATGCCCGCACCCAACCGGCGAGCCAGAAGACCGTGACAAAATCCTACGATGTGATCGTGGTGGGCGTGGGTGCCGTCGGCGCCCCCACCGTCTGGCACCTGGCCCGCCGCGGCCTGCGCGTGCTGGGCCTGGAACGATTCGCCGTGCCGCATGCCCTGGGCGGGTCGCACGGCAACTCCCGGCAGACGAAGATCGCCCCCTACATCGGCGGCCCCTACGAGGGCATCATCCTCCGCGCCTACGACCTGTGGCGCGAGATCGTCGCCGAATCGGGACAGCGGGATGTCATGGTCACGACCGGCTTCCTCGACATCCACCGCGCACCGCCCTCGGGCGCCTACACGCTCGACTCCGGCCGCTACGAGAAGCTCGATCTCGCCGACCTCCGCAGGCGCTATCCGCAGTTCCGCCTCGAGGAGCCCTACTGGGCGGCCTGGGATCCGGCCGGCGCGCTGCTGCGGCCCGAACTGGCGATCACGACCTTCGTGCGCATGGCCATGCAGCGCGGTGCGGTCGTGGAGGGCAATACCGAGGTCAAGTCGTGGAAGGCCGACGGCGGCGGCGTGACGGTGGAGACCACCCGCGGCACGTTCACGGCCGGCAAGCTCGTGTTCTGCGCCGGGCCCTGGACGGGCAAGCTGCTCTCCGGCCTGGGAATCAAGATGACGGCCAACCGCATGAGCTTCGGCTGGGTCTGGCCGCTGGAGAACGCGGCGGCCTACGGCCCCGAGACGATGCCCTGCTGGTGCATCGACGACGAGCCGGGCATTTACTACGGCTTCCCGATGATGACCGACGTGCCGGGCTTCAAGATCGGCCTCCACTGGTATGGCGAGAACGTCGATCCCGACGCCTTCGACCGCACGCCCAACGCCCATGACGAGGAGCTGATCCGCGTGGGCCTGCGGAAATTCATGCCCGAGGCCAACGGCCCGCTGCTCGGACTCCGCACCTGCCTCTACGACCACACGCCCGACGACGTGCCGATCATCGACACGCACCCCGAGCACCCGAACGTCACGATCTGCGGCCCGCTCTGCGGTGCCGGCTTCAAGTTCGTGCCGGCCTACGCCGAGGCCGCCGCCGACCTGGCGGCCACCGGCACCACGAAACTGCCCATCGATTTCCTGCGCATCGGCCGGCTCCTGGCCGCCGCCGGCCGGAAGTGACCCCCCGAGACGCCCGGCCGCACCTGAAGCACCCCGCCATGTCGCGCATCCGGCCGCTCGTCTTCTTTCCGCCCTTCCTGCTCTGTGCGGCGGCCGTGGGCCTCAACTTCGCCGACCCCGGGGCCTTCGCCACCCGCATCGCGGCCGCCCATGCCTGGGTCTCCGACTCCTTCGGCTGGCTCGTGTCGCTGTCGTCGCTGGGCATGCTCGTGCTCTGCGCGACGATCGCCGCCTCCCGCTTCGGCCGCACGGTGCTGGGCGGCCCCGGGGCCGTGCCGCTGCTCACGAAGTGGCAGCTGTTCACGGTCGTGCTGACCACGAACATCGCCGCCGGCATCCTCTTCTGGTGCGCCTTCGAGCCGCTCTCCTACCTGAAGAGCCCGCCCCAGGGGATCGAGCCCTTCTCCCCCGCCGCGGCCCGCTTCGCCATCTCTACCGTGCTCCTGCACTGGACCGTCACGCCCTATGCGATCGCGTCGATCGTGGGGCTGATGTTCGCCTTCGCCTACTACAACATGCGCGAGCCGTTCAGCCTGACGGCGCCGCTCGCGCCCCTGCTGGGCAGCCGCCGTGCCGCGGCCCTCGGCCCGTTCGTCGACGCCGTCTGCCTCTATGCCCTGGTAGCCGGACTCTCGGCGGCGCTCGCCGGCGGCAGCCTGATCATGGCCGGCGGCATCCAGCACGTGCTCGGCATCGCCGGCCCGCCCTCGCGGCCGCTGATCGGCGGCGTGATCGCGGCGATCATGGTCGCCTCCGTGGCGGCCGCCGTGAGCGGCGTCACCAAGGGCATCCGCTGGATCGCCAACGTCAACACGCTGTTCCTGATCGGGCTGTTGGCCCTGATCCTCGTGCTCGGCCCCACGCGGTTCATCCTCGACTTCGCCGTGGAGGGACTGGGATCGTTCCTCGGCGACTTCTTCCCCAAGGTGCTCCGGACCGACGCCCTGGCCGGCGCTAGCGGTGAAAAGCGCTGGCCCCGCGACTGGACGCAGATGATGTTCTCGGCGTTCTTCGCCTGGGCGCCGATCATGGGCGTGTTCCTGGGGCGGATCGCCCGCGGCTATTCCGTGCGGGCCTTCCTCGGCTTCAACGTCCTGCTGCCCGCGCTGTTCACGGGCACCTGGATGGCCGTGATCTGCGGCGCCATCGTCCACATGGAACTCTTCGAGCACGCCGACCTCGCCGCCCTGCTCGACCCCACCGATCCCACGCGGGTGCTGTTCGCCTTCCTGGGCCGGCTGCCGCTGGCCGTGATCCTCGTGCCGATCCTGCTCGTCACGGCATTCCTCTCCTTCGTGACCACGGCCGACGGCATCACCGACACGATGGCCAACATCAGCTCGGCAGGCATCTCGGCCGACGGGGGCGAATCGGGCACGGGCGTGAAGATCGCCTGGGGCGGCCTGATCGCCGTGTTCTGCTGGATCATGACCGGCCTGGAGGGCATCCGCGCGCTCTCGAACCTCGGCGGCTTCCCGGCCCTCTTCCTCTGCCTCGCGATCGCGGCCAGTGCGCTGCGGGTGATGGCCGACCCCGACCGCTACGACCGCCTCGCCCCTTCCCGCCACCCCGAACCCTGACGGACACGCCGCCATGGACCTGCCCCTCGACGACGCCCGCCGCCTCCGGCCCGCATCCCGCGCCATCCACTGCGGCGAGGGCGTCGACGCCGAAACCCGCGCCATCCGCCGCCCCATCGTGATGGCGAACAGCTTCGAACTCAACGACACCTCCGAGACGCTCTCCGAGTCGTTCGCCTGGGAGAACACCCACGCCTACAACTATCCGCGCTCGCGGCACCCCAACGCCCGCTACCTGGAGGAACGGCTGGCCGGCATGGAGGGGGGCGAGGACTGCGTGGTGTTCGCCAGCGGCGTGGCCGCGGTGGGCGGCGCCTTCTTCACGCTGCTCGGCGCGGGCGACCACATCGTCAGTTCGCGGATCTGCTACATCGGCATCCACGGCCTGCTCGTGGAGCACCTCGGCAAGCGGTTCGGCGTGGAGGTCGCGCTCGTCGATACGAGCGACCTGGAGCAGGTGCGGGCGGCAATCCGCCCCACGACCAAGCTCGTGCACATCGAGACGCCGGCCAACCCGACCACGCTCTGCTCCGACATCGCCGCCATCGCGGCACTGGCCAAGAAGGTGGGCGCCGTGGTCTCCGTCGACAGCACCTTCTCGGGCCTTGTGATGCAGAAACCGCTGGAACTGGGGGCCGACCTCGTGATGCACAGCCTCACGAAATACATCAATGGCCACGGCGACGGCCTGGGAGGCGCCGTGATCGGCCGCCAGGACCTGATCACGCGCATCCGCGACGCCGCCAGCATCCACCTGGGGGCCACGATCAACGCCTTCGATGCCTGGCTGATGATGCGCAGCACCGTGACGCTGCCCCTGCGCATGCCGCGGCACTGCGACAACGCCCTGCAGGTGGCCCGCTTTCTGGAGGCCCATCCCCGGGTGAAGTCGGTCCGCTACCCGGGCCTGGAGAGCCATCCGCAGCATGCCGTCGCCAAGAAGCAGATGACGGGCTTCGGCGGCATGATCAACGTCATCCTCCGGGCCGAGAAGAAGGACTACTTCACGTTCCTGGGAGCGCTCCGGGTGATGACCCACGCCGTCTGCCTGGGCCACGCCGAGTCGCTCGTGCAGTATTACCCGCAGGAGGGCAACCATCCCGAGCTGGGCGTCCTCAACTATCCCGAGGACATCGGCGAGGGATTCCTGCGCTTGAGCATCGGCCTCGAGGATCCGCAGGACCTGATCGACGACCTCTCCCAGGCACTGGCCAAGCTGGGCTGATCCAACTCGCCGCTGATCGGCCTTCCCGCAACGGACCGGGGTTGCCCGCACCAGATCGCCTGGACGTTCGCTGCGCCCTTCCTGGGCTTCGCTCACTCGACGCTGCCTGCGCTCCGCCATCCCTGGCTGCGCTTGCCAGCGACGCCGGCTCCCTGGCACGGGCACCCCCTCGCACACCCACAAGCCTCGAGGGGGCTGTGGGACTCGCGCAAGGATCCACATGACTCCCATGATGCTGAGGAGCCGGCGGGGGCACGCGCAGGAGCCGGTGAATGTTTGCGACTCACGAGCGACTATCAGTCGGCCGAAGGCGCCTCCTGTAGCAAAATCCGCCGGTGACGAGCATGCCTCCGCCGGCGACCAATTCGGCCATCACGCCGCAACCATCACGCCACAGACGTCCCTGCGATGCTGAGGAGCCGGCGGGGGCACGCGCAGGAGCCGGTGAATGTTTGCGACTCACGAGCGACTATCCGTCGGCCGAAGGCGCCTCCTGTAGCAAAATCCGCCGGCGACGAGCATGCCCCCGCCGGCGAACCAATTCGGCCACCACGCCGCAACCATCACCGGCAACCACCAACCCTGCTCAGCGTGCAGCCGGTGCGGCGTCGTGCGACGCCCGCTCGACCCGGCCGCGGGAGGCGGTGCGCTGGCCCGCCGACCGGGCCTTCATCGGGCCGTGGTAGGCGGCCATGGCGCCGGGCGTGACCGCGCCCCAGACGCGTTCCTGGTAGATCGCCAGGGCGTGCAGTCCGTGGCACATGGGTCCGATCTTCCACTGGCGTTCCGGCTCCTTGCCGAGGACGCCCTCCAGGAACTCCACGGCCTTGATCGTGCGCGGGTGGTAGAGCACCTGTTGGTCGGCGGTCGACACCAGGAACTCGAGCATGTGACCCGTGGTGCGGAGCTGGCGATCGACGTCGTCGCCATACTCGGGGCGGTCGAACCACAGCGTGCTGAAGCTGCCGTCGGGATTCTGCAGTTCGGAGAACATGCGCTGCTGCTGCTGGCGCACGTAGCGGTCGGCGG
>Ga0129333_10001948_pt1 | contig 18996 bp, 4 predicted proteins | sample CPB6_08_DNA_FD_94474 | JGI IMG/M metagenome (GOLD analysis project Ga0129333, IMG submission 94474) | Freshwater to marine salinity gradient microbial communities from Chesapeake Bay, USA - CPBay_Sum_0.6_0.8_DNA | ecosystem: Environmental > Aquatic > Marine > Coastal | place: USA: Chesapeake Bay... | reverse complement strand
TTACTGTCGTACTTTTCTTTTAAATATTGCTTGGCAGAATTATGGCTGAATCTTGCTTTGGCATCAGCCAAAAGTGTCTTTGTATCCATAGTTATACTCCTTGCGAGTATTTACACGGATATAAAGTGATTCTTAAAAATTATGAACCAGTCTGGGAACCGGCTAATGTGATGGTGCCCCAACTATTTGCTAAGTTGGTTGTTTCCGGTGGCGTGACTGTTAATGTAGTTGCACTACCAGTTGACACTGTATAACCATCTGGAATTTCGTCCCATACTGTGTACATAGTCAATACAGTAGGTGCTGAGTTACTATCTACAGCAGCAATAAAGCGAATGAACGTGCTTAGATATGCAGCAGGTCCTGTGCTTGCTGTCTGCGTGAATAAAGTAGTATTGGCTGTAGTCAATGCATAGAAGCCTTTGTTAGCATCTATAGTAGGAGTTGAGCCACCTCCGCCAACTTTAGTTACACCATTATAGGCAGTACCTGCAATAGTTGCAGTGCCTGAAACAGGTGCGCTAAGTGCAACTGTTCCGATATTTGAACATAGATCATAGAACAACAAATTGATGTTTGTTCCTGTTGGATGTGCTACAGTCATCTTAATCTGTCCACCTGCATTAAAGAAATAACGCATAGCATTAGAGTTTGCAAAAGTTGCAGTATGTGTGAAAGTTAAACCACTACTCCAAGTAGTGGCGCGTGTGACTGTATTTGATGTAGTACTGCCTTGTGTGGCTGCATTAAGTCTGTTTGTATAGATTGTTTGTAAGTTAGTAGGAATAGCGGAAACGAAAGTAATAGTTCCACCAGCAACAGGTGCTGTAACAGAACTGATTGAAGAACCTTGGTGAGTTGCGGCATTACCTGTTTTATTCACTAGGTTAGCCCATTTAGCAGCGGTGACTGTATCACCTATTGCTACGTTTGCTTCAGCAGTTTGGCCGTATCCTGCGTTACCTGTACCAGTAGCCCAAGTAACGTTTAAAGTATTAGCAGTAGTTGACGATGGTCCACCCGTTAAATTGTTGTAGTCCGAAGCTTCTACTAAGTTATATTGTGCGTAACTCATGTTTTATTATCCTACTAATCCTTATCTTATATTTATCTAATTATTACGATAACTTCGACCACACCCAACTCATCGTAGTCCTTATCTTCTAATGCACGGCCTATAGTATTAAACGCGGTAGCCTCACCTGTTTTTGCTGCTCTAGCAAGACCTTCTCCGGCACTTACGAGGCGTTGACCCTTCTTAACAGTACCCATAACACGTACTCTAACTCTACCTGAAATCGCTACAGGAGGATGAGTTTTGTCAGTTCCCGCGCCTGCATTCATTAAATATGCGGCTGTATTTGAGATTACCCCAAACACATCTTCACTTAATTCTTTTCTTACTGCTCTAATCTCTTTTTGACCGCCCAATTCAACAACTGTACCGGGCAATAATTCTGTGTCTGCCGCAAAACGTTCTGCTAAGTCAGCGTATGTAGCTTGTAATGTTGAACCTGCTGTCAACGTCCAAGTACCTGTCATAGCACCCGGGTTAGTGTTTGCTCCTGTTGACAACACTGCCGTGTATGTATTACCTATGTTTGCGGTCGTGATGTTTGCATTACCTGAAACCGAAATATCAACTGTATTTATGGATGTTACAGTCAATGAATTAGTGATTGTAGCATTATTAGCAGCCAAATTACCGGTAACTGTGACGCTACCGAAAGTGGTAGCACCATTACTACTAGTGCTTGCTAATGCTAACCAGTTTGTTGAAACTGTTTCACCGTCAGTTGGGCAAACATACAACGTGTTATTGTTAGTGTTGTACCATAACTGACCGCGCAATGGGTTTGCAGGAGGGGTATTGTCAGCGAAATTCTCAAGTTGATGTACAAAATTAGTGTCTAATTGTTGTCCATAACCAGCGTAGTTTCTACCGGGCAATCCCAGCGATGTGCTTGTTGTATTGATTTGTCCGTCGGCGATGGTCGTTAGAACTGTTCCATCACTCTTAACAATCGTATATGCCATAGTAAAATAACTCCGCTAGTCTTATTTATCTTTATAAAGTAATCTGATTTGTGAGGCTCTGTATTCTCACTGTATAATCAATCTGTATTTGACGATTTAATGATTTCTGCACAGGGTGAAAAATCACATGCGTCAATAATCTTGTAATTACGTTACCTTCGTTGTCAGCACCGTAATTTGCTAATAACCCAAGCTCATCAAAAATGAAGCTTGAATCCATTTCAGTACTATTATCGAATGCTGCCTGTCCTGCAGGCTCACCGTAATCTAACAAACACTGTACTAAAATGTCGGTATATAGCCTACCTGAGGTATGACTTACCGTCATTTTATTGCGTGTGGGATCTTGGTTAAAAACGCTAGTATCGTCAACGATTTTTGCAAATGTTTCGTTGTACAACGCAGCATTTTGTCCGGTAGTGTTTGGGGGCAAATATGTGATAGTACCGGTTTCGTCTACGCTTGCGCCACCGTTTCCAAAAGCCATCTGATAAATTTCACCGTATCCACGATTACTCAATGTGTCGGCTAGTGCCTCGCTCATGTTTTCATAATTGATGGCGTTCTTCTTGTCTACGAATATTTCACCTGAGTTAGGATCGTAGATTTTCAAGAATCCGTCAATTTTATAAGATAAAGTAATCATTAATCGTCAGCCCTCTTCTGGACAAAAATCTCTTTTGTATTAGGATCAAAAATCTTTATGTGTGACGAAACATAGACCCCATTATTTTCATTGGGTTTTTTGCTAACCACTTCGGGTTTTTTATCGTCAGATTTAGAATCTTGTCCTACAGATTTATTTATCATTTAGGTTACATCCACTTTTAAGAAATTGCTACCAGGACTTACAGCTATCTGTAACGGATCGCCCATAGTTGCGTTATAGATTCCCGGTACAGGATTCCAAGTATTATTGTAATTTATCGTACTCATCTGGTTGTCTGCTAAAAGACTATAAATTGTCGTATATTTTGGTATGGACATATTCACTGCGCTAGCTTGTGCACCACGTTGAACGTTCAATGTATTTTCTGCTTGATCTACACTTAATATAGTCATGAACTCACCATTGACATACAACGTTCTACCTTCGATAGTTGTTATAGTCAAGTCGTCTCCTGCTTCTATCCACACACCGTCTTGAATCAATACGAACGGACCTAATCCAGATACTCTAACTTCTAAGTAATCTTGATCGATAAATCCTAATCTTGCAGGATTATTGTTATAAACACGTACTTCTAGTATGTCAAAGCGATTAGCGATCAATCCTATCTCATGAATGCCACTTACAGCAACTGGACAAGTATCTGACTGTATCACTGTATTTGTGATCTTAGATACATCATCCACTCTGATTGTTGTTGTAAATTCACCAGCTGGTTCTGTTAACCAAGTTCTAGTATTTGGATTTGCTCTATATACTGAACCTTGATTTTCTTGATCCACAAGTTGAATATAAGTCATATTATCAGGAGTCGCTGAAGGCATCATGCTTGTGATGATAACTTCATCACCAGGTAATACTTCAGTCAATATGCTGACTTCATTGCTTTCATTGATTCTTAAGCTTGATGATGCAACACGCATACCATTTACAGTTACCCATAGACGATCAACATTAGTTTGCTCCCACTGAGTAACACGAATTGAGACACCTGAAACTGCTGACAATTCTAATGCTGGGCCGCCTTGTGTTTCACTAATGCTAAATTCGTTAGTGAATTCGTTAATGCCCTTGATGTAATACTTGTCACCTGCAATGATTTCTGGTATTGATGTAGCATCACCTAATGGTATATCGATACCAGTAGATGGATCATATTCAGTAAAGTAAACTGGTGTGTCCGGAACCAACTCACCCACATCACTTACTGTCAATACCCAAATTTCACTTACTACGTCATAGCTGGCATCTGTAGCGATTTGATTTTCTAACTGCCATGAATTCAACTTCCATACATAGCCGCCCGAAACATAATTATCAGCAATAGTAATAGGAGGTGAAGCAGTATATGGAGTACCGGGGGTATATTCATATAGTGCTAAGATAGTTGAACTGACTGCTTCTACTATGAACACTTGATTATTTAATTGCGATGCACCAACTACACCATCGATACGTACAACATCATCATCAACAAGATTATGAGCAATGCTGGTTTCTATACGGATTGTAGGTTGTGCTACAGTCACACTGTTATTAACATAAATGATAGGTGTAACTTGTTTACTACTTGTATCATATGATGTGGTAAACAAATATTGTCTCTGTGTATCATTAAATGTAGTTACAGCAACCGTATCACTTGGAGCTGGGGTCAATGAACCAAATATCAATGAGTTTGTACCAAAATCAAGCGTATATTCGCTTGGCTCAACACGCAGTCCATTAATCTCAACAACAGCATTAGTTGCGTTTACACCACCGATATAGTTATCTAAGCTATAAGGTCCTACTGTACCCTGGCCCAAGAACTGTTGTGTCTGTGGTAATGCGAATCCATACTGTAATGGGTCTGTTGGTCCAAAGAATGAATATGAAATATAGTCATTAAGCTTAGTGTATGGTTGCGCAAACAATACTTTTGGATTGATTTGATTTTCTGCTAACACTACAGCATAGTCGTTTGTTACGAATATTGCCGAACCAGTTGCAGTTGTTAGGTATACAGGATTACCTATGTTATCACGTATCATGAACTCAGTACCACTTAAAATACTATAAACATAGTAAGTTACTAATGGATCAATACCACCAAATATAGTATCGCTGAATGTGATTGGTTGATCTACTAATAATCCTGATGTGCTAAATGTAGTGATTGCTTGTGTGCTTGCACTTGTTGATATAACAAAATTGCTCAATCCGGGAATTAGTTTAGTTCCATTGTGGAATACTGCTGGTTCTGTATAGAACTGACCAGAAGCTTTTTCGATCACTACGCTCATAGATCCAGCGTCTGTGCTTACTGCATATACAGGACCTGCAATGTCTGATACTAATGACGAGCTTACAGTTATTGTGTTACGAACAGTATTGATAGACTTGACATAATAGGCTGTGCTAGTTGTTAATCCACCAAATACAGTACCTGCAAAGTATATTTCGTCATTTAATACAAAATCAGCAACGCTATCACATTCAATACTGTCATCTGTACTGTCTGTTGCAATTGCAGTCACACTTACAGGACTGCTTCCTGGTTGTACGATGCCGCCACCATTGAATCCTTGATTTGTGTAGTTACAATCTAATAAAATTTCACTGAAGCCAGTTGTTGCATTGATTTCTATAGGATCATTTTCAGTATTTGATTTGATTAACTGATCACCGTTACCTACTTCATATACGTCTATACGTAATACTTCTCCAACAGACAGTGCGGTTACTGGCGTTACAGTTTTATTAATCCAATCTACAGTATAATCTATTGTTTCGTATAGTGTTGTTCCAGTGCCATTAGTATTCAAGAACACATTGATATATGCAGGAACCGATGCTATACCATTAAAGCTATATTCATTGCTTATATCAGCATCAAGTTCTATAGATGCTACATTATATCCAACATGCGCATATTCAGTAGCAGGCCAATTTGTTCCTGCTCTTGTGTTGACAATCATAGTTAACTGATCAGTAACGATACCAGGAACCATTTCTTCAGGGCCATAACCACTTAAGAATTGATCCCCCCTAATTGTATATGCAGGAGTTGGGCTTGAGAATATATTAGTTGTATCCCAAGTTGGGTTAGAAGGGTTGCCGGTATAGATATTTGCGGTTTGCAATACTGTGTTGTTGTCACCAACAATAGTCCACTCATCTTTACTGTCAACGTATACTAATGAATTTAAATTTTCTGATGTAGGCGCAGTTACATTGATCCATGAACTTCCGCTATTTATTTTTACACTAATATATCCAGAATCTCCCACCACAACAAGAACTCCGTCTCCAAAATAAATATCTCTCCAAATATAACCGGGTTGGAAATTATCTTGAGACCAAACTATTCCATCTGAACTGACATATATAATACCGTCTTGTCCAACAACATAAATTTGCCCAAATGCTTGAGTTACAGCATATACTGTTCTATTTGGCCAAGTGTCACTGCTATTTGGATCAGGTTTAGCTATTTGTACCCAATCTATACCATCTAAGCTAGTATAGATTGCAGTCTGACTGCCGTAGTTACCAACAGCTACGAATCCTGTAAAACCAGTAGCTTCTACATATGCAACGTCATAGAATGTTCTAGTTGCTTCAACATCTGTTCTGTCATACCAATAAGTCAAATCTTCACTGGTTACAATAGTAGAACCAACTGCAACATATAAACCATCATGATGTGCGACAGCATTGAACTCTTGTCCCGATGATATCAATCTTTGTTTCAAGAACTCTATACTTGCGATTGGTGTATCATAAGGAACGTACCATCCATTAGTGCTCCAGTTAAGTTGATCGACACTCTTGAATATTGGCGTTGGACTATTAGCACTAGTCATCACATAAGTATTGCCATTCTTGATCATATCAGTTAATGACAATGTTTGATTAGCTAATTTGAACAATGACCAATCATCTTGTATTTCAATGTCAGCTACGACACCTGCATAATTTGGTAGATTTGCAGGAGCTATATAATTAGTTCCATCAAACAATACAGCAGGCATGTCTACGTTAGTGACATCGAACGGTGTATCGATCAATATAGTATCTAGTGGATACTGTTGATCGGGTTCAAATGCATTACCCTTGTATGTAGTGTTAGGGTATGTCAATCCAGTAAACAATTGTGTCAGGTCACGACCAGGCATGTTAACATTTGGTTGATAGTAGCCCTCTGCGCGATCAAGAGCATTCAATCTACGATCACCGCTATTCAACAATTCCCACTTACCAAATGTGAATGTACTGTCATTGTTTGACACTACGCAAATCCATAAACGATTATTATAACGTACAATGCTTGGATTAAAGTAGAATGGTTCTGGTAACAACGCTAATGAACCAGGCTTAGCCGCAGTTGGTCTTGATCCTGCAGCAAATGTCTCACCACCCGCACTGTATACAGTTATTGGTGTTCCTGCAGGATTATCGCTAACACGAATAGTATTAGTAGACTTGTAGACTACAAAATAAGTTTGTCCGTTAATAAGATTTAATATGCTAGGTGACAGTTCTGTAAACACGATTGAATCGTGCAATGCAAAATCACTCGCATCCGCTAATTCGATGTCCGTTGTTGCAGTCACAGAAACGATCTGTGTTTCTGTATATCCTTCATATGGGAAGTCTATACCGCTAACAGGTAGTTGTAATAGTGGATCGCTATATACCTTAAATGTATTAGCACCAGTTACTTTCAAGTAGTAATCTGTTACAGTGCCTACTGGAGTACCCTCTGCTGCTGTCAATATAATTGTACCATTACTTGATAATGGTAGTGACCAGCTATATTGACCTTGTTCAAGTATATTGATTTGATCTACTGTGATAGTAAGATCATTAGCAGGAGTAGTTCCGCCCAATACTGAGCCAGACACTGTTATAGTATTATCTTGTGTAAATCCTAGACCCCCGTCATTAATGATGATTGAGTAGCCGCCCAATGTATATCCTACGTCAAATATAGGTGCTTCTGTGATTTCTTGATTCCAAGTTACAGGACCATCTGCATCAGCAGGAATCAATACAGTTGCTTGACCTGTCTCACCTGACGTACCTGAACCTGAAGCTGTAAATATTGCTTCATATGCAGAACCTGTACCACCGCCCGAAGCTACTGCTTCAATGATGTCGTTTACTTGATATGTGACTCCTGATGTACCTGCTACTGCGTTCCAGTTTGTAGTTCCCACAACTTTGATTATATAACTTGTGCCTGGTACTATAGAGCCCGGAGATACTAAAGTTGAACCAACTGTTGCCCAATCTGTATCACCGATAAATTTGATTTGATAATCATCGCCTGATACAAAATCTCCGGCTTTTAGATAAGCCTGCATTGCAGGACTACCAGTACCGTACATCTCACCATTACCGGTTGTCATCGACAAGCTCGCACCATTTTCTAATAATGATATAGTAAACTGTGTGCTATTGATGATATGACGTACATAGTATTGATTGTTTAACAATATACCGCCTAGACCCTGATTTGAGAACACTATCGGCATATTTTCATAGATCATGTTTGTATCATAATCTACAGCCATTGTGATCACACCTGTGTTTGCAGTCAATCCAGTCAAGCTTACAGGCAAGAAATAAGTCTGACTTACTTCATACGTTCCTGTACCACCCGAACCAGACAGATAGCTTACAATATAAGTATTAAGTTCAACACCTGTGCCGTTGATCAATGTGCCTGGATACAACACACCGGTACCACTGATCGATGTGACATTCATCGTTGTACCAGTAAATGATGCGTTCAATGTTACTGAAGATCCAGTAGTTGTCTGACATTCTACTTCTATATCTTGTATATCGTATCCATAATATGTTTTACCGGACACCAATACACCTATGTTATCACTTAATGTGAATGGCATATTGTTATAAATTCTTGAACTATCATCTAAAATTGCAATTTGATTTGTTGCTGTCAATAACTTAGGTACAGTCTTTTCGACCAAGTTACCATAAGTTAAATCAGGTGTAGTGATTTCTGCAAAGTTCTGATTAGTTGGGTAGAAAGTAAATTTCTGACCATTGACTTGACCAGGACTTACCGGCATCGACAACATCAATGTTGCATTTTGATTTGATGAATCTGTTAATCTCTTGACCCTAGCTTGACTTGTTATAAAGCAATATGTATCATCTGCCGGGGCTACAACACCAGTAGTGAATATGCTACCGCCTATAGTTGTGCTGATCTCAATTAAATTGATACCTACTGATTTTACATAGTAGATAGTTTGTTTTTGTATATTGCCGAATGTATCACTAGCCACACCATTGATTGATATGCTATCAAATACTATAGGATCATTTACACGCAATCCTGTTGTATTCTGTACAATAATCTGATTTGCAAGATTGGTCTGTATTGCTTGTACGATCACAGGATCCGGGGTTTGTGATAATGTAAATTCTTCAGGTCCTAATACAGACACAACATAATATACCAATCCAGTAGATAATCCACTGAATGCACTGTTGATAAATGTTACTGGTAAGTTAGTATACAAGCCATTAGTACCACCGGTGCCTATAGGACTTAATGGTACTACAACGCTATTTCTAGCTGCAATTGCACCAGTGCTTGGTCTATAGCCATTGTACTCACAATTGATGATTGCTGTATTTGTAACCTTACCTGTGTAGCATTTCATACCTGAACCAGTTGGGCTATAGTTTACAAGAACGATCTGGCTACCACTTTCTGTAGCAGAGATAGTAAATTTATTAAGATCGACTACTGAATGCACGTAGTATGTTGTGTTTGCAACAATCTGTGTACCAGTATTACCTGTAAATTTCACTGGCATGCCGACTGTGAAACCAATAGTTGATCCTGATGGATTCTCGTCACCTACACTAGTAGTGAACGATAGATTAACTGCGCCACTAACTAAGTTACCAACTGTACGCTCAAAACTTGAGAATGTAGTTTCACTTTCATTAGTTACTGAAACTAATGGGAACACTGTACCTTCTGCGCTTGCTAACACTTGATTAATATCAGGCTGATCGCTCGCTAACTGTAGGCTACTGCTTGAACCTTCCTGATAGTAACCCACGAACTGTGAACCATAGAATGTATTTGCAGTCCAATCAGTGACTTGAGTATCATAAGATGTTCTGTCAAAGCGTATAGTGATGTTGTTTTCTCTTACAGGGCTGCTTGAAACAATCGCGCTAGCTCTTGCACCAAACTCAAACGCTTGTAAGCCTGTGCCTTGACTTATCAATCTTACTCTTGACACATCACTTACCGCATCTCTATAACTTGTATACAATGCCAATATAGTAGTAGGACTTGAATCAAGAACATTTACGTAATAGTATTCTTCATTCTTGACACCACCAACATTGGTGTCACCTTGAACATACTTGACAAGATCACCTGTCGCTAACGTAGGAGCATATACTTCAATAGTGTTATTGATGATGTTAACATTTGCGCTATTGAACGTGAATGTCTCAGCTGGATCAATAACAATCTTTGGCTCTACTGCATAGCCCTGACCCGGGTTGATGACGTTTACTGCAACCACGCTGTCCAAACTCATGACTGCTTCTAACTCAGCAGGTACTGTTGGTTCTGGGTATAATGTTGAATCAATTACAGCTAATACTCTAGGTGGATTTGCATATCCACGACCACCGTCTAATACTATGACTGGAGGTAGATCCATGAATATCTGTTCGCCGGGTAAGTGATTAGTGATCTCAGTTTGATCTGCGCCTCTACCCAATCCTGATATAGTATTTGTTGCTCTATCTACGCTTGCATATGTGATTGTCTCATCACCTATACGCAAAGTACCGTTGATAGGGAAGCTTTGACCATTATCAACTACCATCTCGGTACTTGCTAGTGTCATATAGCTATCAAGTTTACTGATAGGATAATTTGGTTGACCAACTAAGCTCAATCCATGATTTTCAAACCATTGCTGATATTTCTCTGTTTGCCAGATAGGATCGTCAGGTAAAAATTCATTATTAGTGCTTGCATTTTGATATACAAGTTGTGGGCTTACAAACTGATCTATAGTAGTATCATAGCTTGCTGGTAAGTCAAAGTCAGTTAATATACCTGGATATACATCACCACCGGTGTAATCAAATAAGAATTCTTTGACTACAACGTGATATGGTTTAGTTTCGTTCACATAACCACTTAAGAATTCTTGGTTATCGCTAACGAAATTCTCTAATGGTAACAACTCACGTATCTTATGAGATACGTCAACCAATGATGTCTTGTTCAACCATGGTAAATAGTTTTGATTCTCTACCGTTTCTTCTTGAATGTATTCAAATAATAATATCAAACTCTTGTTGCGATATATCAACAATTCATTTGTATAGATTTGTTCGTTCAATGCACGTAGTATCCAACGTGTTTCTTCACTTGGGTAAACGTCATAAATGTCAGTATCAAAGAATGTACCACCGAAACCATATCCGGCTGCTTCATAATCATATAATTCAGATTTGAATCTGATAGTACCGTTCTGTAAACCAATACGTGACCATACTCCATCACCGTCATAGCGATATGTCTCTGCTTGTCCGTTACTATTTTCACTTACAGTTACTATAGTACCTACACTTACTTCTAGTGTTGATAGATCGGCATAGATAGGAACTTGCAATACTGATTTAGTATTATTGTTATAACCTACCGCCCACCAGTTTACATATTCCCAATAATTTCTTGTATCATAGAATGAACCTGATGTATTGAGATAGTTAAATGTTCTCATCTCACTAATCGGGAACAATGCCATGATCTCGTTAGCATATTGTAGATAGTTCTGCAATGCTAAGAATCTATCATAGAAGAAACTCTGTCTTGGACGTGCAAGAATACCACTCTGTACTGCTTTAGGTAAGAACGGATCTGGAACTACGCTACCTTCTTCATCAACACCTGATGAACTATCTAAGAATCTGTCATATAATGATTCAGGTTGTGTGACCCCAAACGATCCGGGTACGCCGGGCAAGAAGTCTGCTGGATAGTTTTCACGTATCAAATCGAATTCTTGATGTGCTAAATTGTTTTCTTGTCCAGTTACATATCCAATATGCAATATGCTAGCTGATGCATTGATATATGGCTTGCAGTTATATAATGCGAATGTATCACTTGCTAATGGAGCCATGTAACTGATACCAGAACTTTGTGGATTACTGATATAGTTGGCTATATTCACATCTGACAACTGCTTGCCGGGGAATATGGCACCTGTATTTCTGACCCAGAAATAGTATATAGGAACGATTGTGTTACTTGCATTCAATGATGTCTGAACTGTGTATACACTTATATCCTTAGGAATGCCTGGACCCTGATATTCGCTAGGAGGAACTGTACTTGATATCCATGTACACACTGCAACATCACTACCTGGGAACAATTGACCCCAATATCTACTATTGTAAACATTGTCATTTTGATGGTAGTTTAGATAACGTATGTTAGATATATCAAACCATATCTTACCTACTTGTTCAATGCCCCAAATGATTCCATTGTTCAAACTTGTATTGTTATATCCTGCAGGATCTACTGCTGATATGATATCAATGTTTTGACGAACTGCGCCTAATAATTTACCTTGCAATGGATCGATATAATCAAGGTTAATCAATGTCTGATTGTTTTCTCCATTGAATATCTGTAGATTTTCAACACGATTGATGTCAACTACTGGGTTAGACTGACGATACAATGCCCAATCCTCAACACCTACAACATTATCATATACTACAACCTGACCATCGATCACTGTTGGACGATAATATGGAGCACCTGCAACGATCTTGTTATCATGCCAATCTAATGCAAGACCATATCTTGGTTGTGCACCATTCTCTAAGTTTTGAGCATTCACACTTTGTGCGAATGTATATGAACCAATGTTGTCTAGTGATTCATTGTAATTACTTAGATAATCATATGTATAAACGGCACCTGCATTAATAAATGTATCTATAAACTGTGTAGCATTATTGTCAAAGATTGTATCATTAGTAAAATCTTCATCGTCAACAAAGTCAAATGTTGTTGCAGAGAAGCGTGTACCTACTGGGGCACTGATCGCTACGCTATTGTGTTCATTAAACTTGACAGTTGTACCAAATTGATTTGCACCTGCATTGTGTGGGTTCTTGATGATCTGTGTTTGTGTATAGATCGTTAAACCTAATTCGTTGAATGTATCAGTTTCAGTTGAAGTGATAACTAATTCTTGGTTACTTTGTGCTAGATTTTTATTGATCAAGTCGATAACAATCTTACCACCTACAGCAGTGGCTTGTACGTTGGTGATGTTTGCACTATTGATTGCAGTAGCTGCCAATGTAGCATTGCCCGGACTTAATGTTACTAAATATCCGTTTATCAACAATTCTCTAGTAGTAGTGATGTTTACAGTGCCTGTACCAATCACAGTACCAAATCTTGCACCACCATTAGTAAATCTGAATACACCGCCTTCTTGATTCACACTATCTAGATAGAAAGGAGCACCGATCAACAATTCTGTACCAGATGTGTTTGTATCCATGCTAGTACCGAACTTAACACCGATTCTAGGAGTCTGCTCATTTGTCAATGTTTGTGATAACACAAACTCATTGCCGCTAATAGTTAATATATCACCGTATTCAAATGCACCAGTATATGTCAATGTAGTGCTGGCTATTGAATAATCTGTTGAATCAACTAATATGCCATTCTTTGTTACAGTAGTGAATGATGAATCGAAAGCATATGCAAGTGTGAACTCTGCCGGAACAGTATTATTGTAAGCTTGATCGATCTCAATGTTTTGTACTATTCTGTCAAATACATATGAGTTACCGTAATTAGCTAATGCTCCTTCATCAACGTTAGGCGCGCCTACAGCGACCATAGTACCATAATAGTTGGTAGTCAACGAGTAACCAAACTTGTCAACTGATGTTTCGCCATTAGTTAATGTGCTACTGTACTGATAATCGACACGCAATGCTGTACCAGTACCGGTTATCGAATCGTTGTTGTAAACAAAGTATACACCTGATGTAGGCGCTATAGTAACATCTGAAAGATCATTCCAATTTACTGTTCCTGCATCAACGATCTGATATGTGGCTCCATCTACCATTGCGATGTCAGGTGTACCATCGTCGATTGTTATCAATTGATTTCTTCTACGGAAGACATGAACATTATTTCTTGCTGAAGAAATATCCTCATCAAAATCGCTGATGAACAGCCAATTCAAATCACCTGACAATGCTAATGCACTACCGAAATTAGTTGAACCTGTTGTTTCTGGTTCATCTGACGCATCTATTGTTTGATAAGGTATGATCTCATCACTTTCAGTGATATCATTTACTGTATACAAGAATACCTTAGGTGTACCTGTTGGTTGTGAGATGGCAAATACATTTTGTTCGTGAACAATTGTAGTACCGAAACTAGTATCATTCGTTAATATTTGATCTTCTTCATATGTTTGTGTCAATGCATCGTACTGATAACGGCGTACTAGACCTGCACCACTATCACCGAACAAGAAATCACTTAGGTTAGTGTATGCTACGCTTGAACCAAATGTTACGCTATTCTCTTTATAGAACTCACGATCATATTGATAGTTGATAGATTTTTGATAAACGCCCCAAGAACCATCATTGTTCTCGTCAACCCATACTCTATTCTTGATGAATTCGCTATTCAATAATGGTAATGATGCTATGTCGCCTGGTTGTGCGACACGTTGTGACTGGAACTTCAATCCAATACCTTGACCAGTCAATATTCTAGTAGATCCTACTAGATTCAAGTTGATCAATACTTCTCTTGGATTAATGATCTCTGTAGCAACGAAATATCCATTAACAGTGCTATCAAAATTAATGACTGCGAAAATATCGTACTGACTTAGATTATGTTCTTGCTTGAATGTTACTGTGCAAGTGTTGTTTAAGTTACTACGAACTTGTACTACTTGTCCAATACTTGCAGGAGTCAATATCTGCCAGCTAGCCTGATAGTCTGCAAGCCATACATAATCTCTAACATATAGATTACCGATAGGTACTATGATGCCGTTCTTATTGACTGCATTAGGAAGATTGCTATAGAAATATGCACTCATCTTAACATCATCAACATTGACGTAACCAGCTTCAGGGAAATATCTATTTGGAAGATCGACATCAACTAATGGTAGTATTTCAGGACTATTGACTGGTCTTCCATAGTTAGTCAATTTGTATAGAGGCACTAATTGTTGAGCGCCAACGATATCATTGCCATTTGTTAGTCCAACTATGGATGGGTTACCTGACAAACTGTTTTCATCTAATCTGAATTCTACAAAGTTACCATTCAATGTGCCACCGAACGTACCCTGCAAGATCGCCCAGTTTTCATAGATATCATAATCAATACCGCCTTGTGGCAACTGTGCGCCTTTGAATGCCTTCATAGCATTCAATGTACCTTTTTGTTTGATCATGTTCTTATAAACATTGACCTGAGTGATATCTGTCAAGTCTGCACTTGCCATGTATTCTCTTGGTCTGAAGCCGATCAAACTAAAACTCAACAAGTCTGCATCTTTTTCTAGATTTGCAGTATCGGTATTATAGTATAATGCACTTTCATAACTACGTGTGCTGCTATTAGGCAACAATCCTTTTTGAATTTCATCGTAGTCTGTTTCTTTCCATTCAGTCTCAATAAATTTCTTGTTTGGTTGAACGATAGTAAGTGCGGTAAAGAACTTGTTCTTGTACTTGACGATAGCACCCTTAGTGTATTTTAAGTCAGGGCTCCATTGTTCGATATTATCTTGATTATAAATGAATCCACTAGCAAACAATGTACCGTTCCACTCTGCGCTCTTAGTACCTTGTACATAAATGCGATTCTGTCTCAATCCCGAGATTAGATTATAGATTACATCATTGAATAATGTTTCATTCTGGAATACGATACCATGCTCAATGTTAGTTAGATTGAACTGTGCGTATGCTACTGCGTCACCTTCATTCAACGGTGTCACGCTAAATTCAGTGCCATCTCTGAATACACTTAAATCTTTATTTTGTATTGGATATAGATTGTTATTCAATACAAAGTTTGTTTGATTATATGTCAATGGTTGAACAACTTGACTTTCTTTATTAATAGTCAACTTGTTTGCTGCTGGGTTCAATGTCAATACACTACCATTCTCCCAACCAATCTGACTCCAATATAGGAATTCAGCGACCATCTGTGACCAATTGATGGGAACGTTTTGTATTTGATCGTCAAATACTTGACCGTTCGTTTCAAGCCATGCACCATAACTCATCAAGAACTGACTTAACTCAGTCAATGTATAATAGACTGTGCCATATGGTATGATTTCTTCTCTAGGATAATAGTTCTTTGCAACATCTACTGTTGCATCTTCCACGATTATTCTTTCTTTAGCGCCATTTGTTATTGGGCGTAATGTTCTAAAGAATGCTGAAGTTTGATTATTACCGAATACAGCATAACCATTTGTAACTTTTTGAACTATGACACCTGAGTAAATCAACTTGGTCATTGGTTGATTTTCATACAACAATACCTGATAGCTTTCATCAGGAATCAACAATGAACTATTTCTTGAATCAGGTGAACCTTTCTCAACGAAGAACTTCAACAATGTCTTGTCGCTGAAGCCTGCAAGTCTATAGATCAAACGTACATCGAGATTTGATAATAATGTTTCAATATTCTTTGTGGCATCAACACCCAATTGCTTCTCATAATCAACGATCCAGTTGATGTATGATGTTTTAGCTGTGCCGTTACCATAAATCTCTATCTGACTTGGTACTAAGTGTGTTCTATCATTATACAAGAACTGATTAAACTCAGTGTTATACTTGTAGTTGTCAATGTCTGCGCCTAAGTTATAGAACTCAGCAGGACGAATCAACGCTTCAAGTCTCATCAAATCAAATGGATATGATGAACTCTTGCGATATGAGTATTCTACAGGAGCATCATCACCGATTCTCCAATCACGCTGGAATGTGAATTGGTTATAGTTTGCTATCAATGAATCTAATGGCTCTTTCAATTCACCCTGATCATCAACTGGCAAAATATCTAATAAGCCAGGTCTTGCATATAAAGGTCTTACTACAGGATCGCCATTGTTATAGTCGATACCGTTTTGTAAATCAGTCCAAAGAACTAAGTTGTCACTTGTATAAGGTGCTGCGCCATATCTAGTTTCCCACCAAGTTGGCTTATTGGCATAACCAATCATATTCCATGGTGTTAAGTTGGGCGTTGAAGTGTCATATACATATTCGTATATACCTCTCCAGTAGCCTTGCAACACTAATGAATTGTTTAACTTAAGTGTGCTTTCTCTGTAGTTATATGACCATGGATCGTTTGCTCTATACAACTGTGTCTTATAATCTAGTCGATTTTGACCAATCCAATCTAAGAAATTCTTACTGTATATTTCTGTCCATTCTACGTAGGACAATGTAGTGTCTCTGAAATAACCGGGTACTACTGTAGCAGGATCGATAGGTATAGTTCTGCTTAGTTTGATGTTATTGTAAACTCTTGTTTCGTATTCTAATAAAGCCTGATCTCTAAAGTCTACAGGCAATCCAAATACTGGATCATAATCACCATACAATTTGTTATATGAACCATCATGACCTTGTATGAAATATGTTGGTTCAGCATAAGTTGTGTCTAATACGACACTAGGAATATACAACTGATATAGACCTAACTTAGTTGGTGTGTTAGGAATATATGAACCATATGTCTGATTGTATTCTTTTACAATGATCTTGTCATTGTTCTGTAAATCTAATGATACAGTGACGCTAGGACTATCGGTGCTTACTGTATAATCTATACCTCTTAGTAACTGTTTAGTTACTAATACACCTTGTATTCTTCTTTGCAGATAAACAAGAACGCCATCATAATTTGCTGTAGTGAAATCATATATCTTGCTTAGTGGGAACACCGTGCTTTCAGCTTGATTCGCAAAAGTATATGTGTTAGTGATATATGGAGCCTTATTAGGTATCATATCACTCCAGAAGAATGATTGCTCTTGACTCTTTACTGAAGTTATGATATCGATGGCTTCATCTAACAATGTTGCTGGATCGTATTTTTGACTATATGAAATATGATTAATAGTATCAATCAACAGCGATTTGAATTTGATATATTCTCTGCTATTAAACAATAATGCATCATATAGATTGTATTTTGGATTACGCAAGAATGCGCCCGGCAATACTAAGCTACCGCTGCTTTGTATGATTCTATTGCCCCATGGAACCATGTTACCTAAATCACGATAATTATTGGGACCGAACATAGTACCTGTTGTATTTGGATTGTTCTCAAATATTGACTGATACTGTCCGCGAATATCACCTATATCTACTGAAGTAGGATCTGTGTTGAAAGGGTTATTGGCTAAGTTGATAGGCACGGTGAAATAAGCGTTAGTGCTTACTTTGTCGCTTAATATCAATACTTCTATTGGCGTATTGATATCTTGATTTAACTTGACAGTAACTATAGTTGTTGTAGCTGTATTTTCAACAGTATAATCTGTGCCTAATGCCAACAAGTTATTATTGTTGTAAACTTCAAGACTAGGCCATATTGTATCATTAACGCTTAGTTGCGGTACATCTAGTGTCACAACATAATCAATAGTTTGATCTGGTTCTAACACTAACGGTGGTTCATTTGCTTCATAGTTGAATTGGAACAATTGATACTGTACGCTAGGTGCAACCGCAGTTTGCCAACCTAGTAATCTAGTATATTCTAATCGTGAAGAATAATCATAAACATAACCATTCTTAACAGTTGAAGTTAAACTGTTACCATCACTGATATAATCAAAAGTCTGTGTATTCAATGACACTTCAAATGATATATCACCCACGTTATTGATAGAACTGTAACTGATAGGGAATCCTAATATGCTGTCGCTTACACCAACGCCTAACTTGTAGTTAAACAATTTGCAACCAGCAAATGTTGAACTTTCGTAAACTTCATCGTTGCTATAACTGATACCATTTTGATCAAATAAATCAAATAATGGAGCTTGATTTACGATTGTTTTTTGCTGTGCTACAGGGAAATCTTCTGTTGTGCCAGAATAACTGATACCGTCAAAATAGAAACTTTCACCCTTATGATAATAACCCTGCTT
>Ga0129333_10001947_pt1 | contig 18997 bp, 16 predicted proteins | sample CPB6_08_DNA_FD_94474 | JGI IMG/M metagenome (GOLD analysis project Ga0129333, IMG submission 94474) | Freshwater to marine salinity gradient microbial communities from Chesapeake Bay, USA - CPBay_Sum_0.6_0.8_DNA | ecosystem: Environmental > Aquatic > Marine > Coastal | place: USA: Chesapeake... | reverse complement strand
TGATTATCGACGTATGTTATCTCACTTATGTAACGTCGTCTCTGTGTAACCGCTCTTGGATTGACACCTTGACTTGTACCATAGTGTGCTCCAACAGAGTTGTCATAAAAACAATGCGACATCTGTTGTAACGCGTGTTGGTTGTAAGGCACGCATTTCATTATGAGGTTATAGGTTGCCTCGGCACCTTCCATCCAATAGTATGTGAATGTGGGAGCTCCACCAGTAAAGGCAGCAAACAAAGCCTGGAATATTGGACTTATAGACGTTGCCGCCGTATTTTCCATTATCACTCCAGATTGTACACCAGTAATAGGCCAAGTACCACCTAAAAGGGCACGTAACGATTCAGCACCAAAACCCAGATAACCTGCTAATATGTTGAGACCAAAGTTTTCCCAACTTGGAAAGATTGAAAGCCCTCCTCTAGGTAATGTTCCAGTAGGTGCAGGATATTCCCTTATTATTTTTCCTTGTACAGCATAAGCCGCTATGCCTAGACCTGCGATTGCAGACATGAGCCAGGCAAGATCAGTCATGATCTTGTGTTTGGGATGCTCGCTAGCATACTGGTAACGCATCTGCGCCTTTCCATCAAACTCCTGGTAAACCTTCAGTTCACGTGTTCCAAGGAAAGGATTTGAGAAATTGGTTTCTGGTGAATGGAAACTGAAATAATGTTGGGAATAATGAGTGGCATCATAATCACGGCTGCCAGGTCCGCCTTGTACGGGATTTCCTGTGCTCTGACTGTAATAACCGTATGTCCCAGTAAAACCTTTCCATCTTGTACGGTTTGTGCTCAGGAACTCATCACCTCTTAGATCATTGTAAGGATAGTTCTGGAACAGACCGTCTTTGTTTGTAACCTCGTCTGGTATGTCATACTCAACCATGTTGTTTATGATACCCTTGGCTATTACGGTCCTGTTCCCTTTACGACTACCCCTTAGGATCTCAAAGCACTTGATACCAGGTACAAGCGGACTGTTGGGATCATGCGGGTCTATTCTAGGAGGAAGTATGTTCTCAAACTTCACACCCATGATACGGATCTTCTGAGTATTATTCAAATATCCAGCCCTCGTATCAAACATGGTGGAGTTACGACTGAAGTCGTTGTCTGGGAACCTATGGTGTCTGATAGGCTGGCCACACAGATCATATTGTGAAAGACCAGTTGAAGGATACGGTGTGGCACCAGTGGTAAGATTTGAATTCCATACCTCGGGTTTGTTGTCAGGATAGGTTTCCGTGCTTTCCCAGTAACCCATGTAACCTTCCTGTATCACTTTGCCTGGACCAGTCCCTGGACAGTCATCATTGTCATCAACTATGACTGGAGGATTAAGCGCTGCAGCATTGGTAGTTGCCGTATTGTAAACCTCCCACACCTTCGCAGGACATCCTTGCAAAAGGGGAATTGATGTTTCATAGTGGTCATTATTAACTGGAGCAGTGGCTGTTTCCAGAAGATTGGCTGGCAAACCATTAAGTGTAAACGGAGTATTGAAACTTGGACGACCTGGGATATGATAGGATGCACTCCTGTCACCAGTATCGTATATGAAACGGATGAAGAATGAATACACTTCATCCCTCATGTAACCAGTCTTGTTCCCTCCCTTTATGTAATAGTCAGCATCATATTCAACGGATTGCCACTTTGTACGTATCTGATTGGCAAGAGGCTGGTAATTGAAGTCAAGCTTTGAAGTGGGACCGACGCGTAGCAGCACATCGTTTGCCATATACATCGCGTCAGACTTGTCGTTTATCTGGCTCCTTATCGGAACAAACTCCAATGGAACCGAGGCAAGACTCTGATCTATTATGTCAAGCGTGATCTGTTTGGTCCTGGTGCTGTATATGCCTACCTTTTTTGCAACGGTCTGTTGCTGTATAACCGATACGACAACAAGTTCGAATTCATCAAAGTAACTGTTGTCTGCGTTGTCCACATATATCTCCACAGATCCACCGCTGCCTTGGTGATTGAATATAGGCTGTATGTTTGAAGGAGGGAAGTAATCGGTCATGCGCTCTCCCTTCACGGTATAGGCGCCCACCACGAAATAAGATCCATTGAGCAGGTTTCCACCCACAGTTCCCTTCTCAACGCGTAAGCAAAGCGGATCCATGAGTGGAGCCAGCCTTATCTTATCGCAATCAAGTATGTAAGGAGGACCTATTGGTTCACAATCCACGCAAGGTCCAGCAAGCACATCCACGCATTTCCAAGGCACATTGGGCCATGGTGCTGGATAAGGAGCGGTGCGGATGTCACCTATGTTCAATACCCTTGAAGGATTGAGTCCATCATCCCAGTAAAGCACATGGTTGCACTCACTCGTTTCGCGAGCCACCCCGTATACCAGATTGGTGGTTTTGAAGTTCAGACAATTGTCATTTACTATGGTAGTGTATTTGCACGTATCCTCTTCAAAGTAACCTATTTCAGAACCAGTGTTGTTGGTGGAATAGATGGCATACTTGTCCGCCTCGATATGGATCGCGCCTATGATCGTATAACCGTTTGGCACTGTTATGCACAAAAGGTTACCAGGCTCATTGCCTATGCGTCCTATGTCACCTATGTTGGAATTGGTTATCGCATTCCTAGCATAGGTCCACTGACCCTCCTTTAAGTGATAGTCCTGGGTGTTTCTTTCCAGACCTTCATCAAACCTCTGGGTATCGGATTTGGACGTATCAACAGGTTTGATACTTCCCATGAAATCTGGAGTAGTCTTATCCTTCTTCGCCATCAGAAGCGGTTCATTTGGTTGTAAACGTTATTGTAGAAGTTCTGATACCAGGGATAGCTCTTGAACATGTTGTAGTACTTGGCGTACTGAGCCTTGCGGTTGGTTTCCCACACACGCTTGAACTCAGCCCAGTTTGGAGTGTTCACTATGGACAATGCCTGGTTTCTTGCAGCCCTGTATCTTGCTTCGATCAGTTGCATCTTCTGTCCAGCATTGCCTTCATCGTTCATGATAAGGTTCTCAAGAATCCTTTGCTTAAGGGCATACTCGTAATACTCGTTAAGCATGTCATGGTCTGGTACAAGAAGATTGCCTTCATCATCTTCCATCATGCCCTGATAGTTGATGTAAACCTTTCCGCATTTGAAATTGAAATACATCCAGCCATCCCTGATCCATGCTGTGCTTTGTGATTCCATGTAAAGGTTCGGGCAATCGCAATCAATGGTTTGTGGATTCTCAAGGATCTTGATAGGCCACAACCTTTTGTAACGACGTGTCTGCCCGCTCTTCACAATCTGCACAAGCTCATAAGGTTCGTTCTTGCAGTTAAGGAACACACGGGGTTTCACACAGTAACTTCCGTATGGTTGTATTTCGTTGTATGGCGCCACGCTGGGTACGCTGCAACTGCAGTCTATGTTTCCACAGTTCCCGCAGTTCACTGGTCCGATATCACATGAGTTTATCACGGGAGGCTGTTCCTTGTACTGGGCCGTATAAGGACGTTCCTCTATCCATGTGCCCTGCGGCATCGCCGCTGACTCTTCATACTCATCACAAATGAGGGAAAAGTTCAACACATAGAAATCGTCTGGAAGCTTGACCTTGTTGTATTCAACTTCCAGTATCGCCTCCTTGGTTTTGAATATCCTGAGTCCAAGATCGTAATTGACGCGCTTGGCAACTTTGATGAGTTGCGCTGGTTCAATGTAGTTCTCAAGGTCATAGTTCTGGAAATCCACCAGGACCTCGGCCATGAGCTGGTCAAACGTCTTGTATTTGAGCGTATAGTTGTAACTCATGACCTGATTGCGTTTTGATTATCTGGTGAATTGTCTGCTGGTATCTGCAACATTATCATGAAATCCTTCATGACCTGTTGTTCAATTTCAGCAAAAAGGTAATCTGGTATATGAGTGTTCATCTCCTGCATGATCTTACACTTGTCTTCCTCTTCACCACACTTCAAGTATTGGATGTCATCATCCCAGATTGCTTCCACACGTATCGCATCCCATTCTATGTTTGGAAAATAAAGATAACCGTCCATATACCAGTAGTACAATGTCTTGTTGTATTTGAAATTGGTACTGTTGGTCATGGCCAGATATGTTCCTGGGTATGTCTTGTACATCATGAAGGATCCATCAATGGAAGTGATATCCCTGAAAAGCGGACCGTAAGCTCCTTCCATTGGAGTAGGTAGTTTTTCTTTTGTGCGTTTGATTATGCACTTGGACTTAATGCCAGAACAACATGCCTCGACCTTGTCAACCTCGATAAGATCAACACATGGCAATACCTCAAACAGCGTTTGGAAACGCATGATCTTGTTCTGGTTATCCTGACGTTGTACGAAAAGCTTGCCGTATTTTAGAATGACACTGTAAATCATCCTATCCGTAAGAAAGGCATCCGCTTTTACAGCTTTAAGTACATTACGTACGCGTGATATGGTGTCGGATATTGTTACCATGATCAATCCATGTCAAATTCGTTATAAAACTTTTCCATCTCCTTTGCCTTTGCCGTCATGTAATCCCTTTGCATTTTCTTCTTGTACAGCTTGTTTATCTTGAGGTCTGGATCAACATGAACATATTTCTTCCAATTGTCTGGATATGTTTTTGCAAGGGTTCTTTTGAAATCCCTGCATCCTTTGAACATCCAAAAAACCCTGTTGGCAAAACGGTATTTGTTTTCATAGTTGGTGTAGAATATCTTACATACTTTTCCATCTGTTTCATGGTTTTGGTTTGTAAGCATTTTTTCATACTGAGCTGATTTGCCAAAGTTTATGTTTTTCCTTTTTGTTCTCCAACATGTTCCGATGAAGATGTTCCCCAGATTTTCTGGGAGCTCTACACCGTCCCTGTATTCAATTGCCGTTTTCCAAAGTTGCTCGTTAAAGTTATATATTATTTCCTTAAATTCTTCATAATCACGGTCTTTGTACTCAGGATACTTTTCAACGAACTTGTCAAAGAGTTTCCTTTTGACAAGGTTTAAACTGGTGGGCCTGTTCCTAGGGGCCTTTACATCTGGTTTTTTGAAGTTCTCTAACATAATAATATACAAATAATTTACGAAATAGCAGAGTAAACTTTACATGTTTATATGCACAGAAACCCTGGGTCACCCCAGGGCTCTGCGAGTCAGCCACGAAACCAACCTAATCGTGACATATTAAGAACATGTGCCAGGTGAGTTCACCGTTACAGTGACTCCGTTTGCCACATTGGTATAATCAATTGTTGATGCCCATGAGTTGTTTACCACGCAGTTATATACAGGTGCTGATCCATCTGGAATGCTTACTCCTACAATATCCTTGGTAACGCAGTTTATGTAAGAGAATTCAATGCTTGCACCGCTTTGATTATCAACCTCAATATCAACACATTCAAAGCAACAATCTGCAGGATTGGCTAGAAGGTAACCATATATATCATACAAATCAGAAAGGGTCTCGGTTCCGTTGTAATCACCATCCTCATAACAGATGTTGAAACTCAAACCTAAGGCTACGTCAATAGGGAAGTTTCCAAGATCATCGGTAAGACAGTTTATACCAGCATCCCATCCGTTAGGACAGTTACCAAGAACAGCTACTGCAACAGCCGTATCGCCAGGTCCGAATGTGGGAGGATCAACTACAACAACTGGTACTGATGAGAAAAGTCCAGTTGGAAGATCTATACTTACAACTTGTCTGTAATCTGTTGCGGTTACATCAATAACTGGATTGTTTGCAGCATTACAAAGACAAGGGGCTACGCAACCAAGAACAGCTGAATCAAAAGTAAGTTGATCAGCTGGTGCAAATCCTACACAGCCTGGATCGGCTACTATCGCAGAAACAACATTGGCTGTAACTGTTATTGTAAACGTACCAGTTCCAATACCTGTGTTTGTCAACGGTGTCACACCAGGATATACCCCATCAACAAGACAGCTTCCAGGATCAACAATCAACATTGCAGTAGGTGACGCTAGACCTATTGTTATTCCAACAGTCTCTCCTCCTACATCAGCTGTTTCACTTCCAGCGTAGTTGCTACCGCCGTCTATTATGTTAAAACCAACAACTGAAACTTGGGAACATGTGAACGATTGGGCAAGGCATGTAGGATCAGGAGTGAACTCTGGATTTGGAGATACGTATACACGACCGTTTGCGCTTGCTTCATCCTCGCAGGATGCCTGTACGTAAACCTCCCATTCAACAGGATTACAACTGTCATTGTCCACTACTACTGGAATCGTATAGGTATTCACGGTTCCAGGAGGGTTTGGACATGGAATGTTGTTGATGCATACGAAGGCTGACGGTGGAGCCGTCACCTGCCTGTAGCATATGCGGTGGTTACCTACGTATTGATTGGTCCACGTAATTGTTAAGGCTCCAGCGATTGGTGTCATTTTGTTTTATGGTTTTTAATTATGATGTACAAGGTCCTAATACCGTGAATGTTGTATCTGCAGATGTAGATACCCAACTGTTATTCACGACACAAGAGAATATCTGATTTGAATTTATTGTCGTAACCGTCACATTGCTTGTATTGCAGTTTGTAAAGGTTATCGTTGGATTTGGATTTGTAAGTGAAGGTTCCACAAGAAGACTCACGCAATCATAGCAACAACCTCCAGGATTGCTGTTAACCTCATATGCGTCTGTTATTGTCCATGGAGGATTGGTTACATTGTTAGGATAACATAATGTGAATGTTGATCCAGCAGGCAATGCAGGTATGGTTGGGTATACGTTTCCAGGATATGTTCCGCAACCATCACCTGGTACAAACGGAGGACATGGTCCTATACCACCAGGAGTTGATGATATACTCAAAGTTGCATTTGTAACACCAAGAACATTACTGCAATTGTTTGTTGAAAAAGAAACTGTCGGTGTTGATATGTAACCTGAACCTGGGTTTGTTATTCTGATACCAAGAACATAACCTAAATTTGTATATTGACCGCCTGGTTTTCTAAACTGCGCACCAATTACATTACCTATGTCAGAAGGATTGAATTCAAAATCCTCAGCCAAGGAAGGATGCCAATAGTAACCGCGGTAACCAAACTGGGTACCGTTAGGCTGACATTCAAATCTATCACAAGGAGTAATACTTGTAACTTTTCCGCCAGTGACTATTACCCTGAAATAATTACGACCTCTTGGTTTTGCAATAGCTCCTGGTTGGAAAGCAAAAGCCAACCCAGACTTGTTCCAGGCATAGTAAGTACCATCAGTACCACCTGACCCTTGATTCAATGTTGTTATAGGAGTGCTATTTAATAAACCTCCAAAACCCATTATGGCTTCAGCGGTCGCCTGCGTTCCACCTGGGGGAGGAGGACTTATCTGCACTATGGGCTTGTATATGCAATAATCTCCATACACGGCTGGTCCAGATGCCACTACATTATCCCTATCGCCGCAGGCATCACATGATATGTCTGAGATAGTAGCTGCAAGGTTATTTCCTCCTTGCCATGTTCCACAAAAAACCGTACCTGGTGTCCAATGATAATTACCTGCTATTTGAGTAAGAGCATCATAAGCCTGTATATCAAGTTCAGTATTTCCCCATGGTGATATGATGAGATTTGTATTATATGTGGGACAGGATCCTCCTGCAGGAGTTGACAAACTACCAACAGCATTGAATTTAGGACTTAGATCGCACGTGCATTCTCTTGTGATAGGATTAGTAGGTATATAAGACAGATTACCTGAACCAGTGATGTTTATATTAAATCCTCCAACTGTGGTTACTCCCAGACAAGTAAGTTCCCATGGAACACAATCGGTGACGGGAGTATATACCACAGTCCAGAATACAGCGCCATCTGTTGTATTGGGATCCTCGCATGCGGCCTGCACATAACCGTTGTATGTAATCTGATCGCAGGTATTGGTATTGAAGGTTATGGGGTTTATGTACACTGTGCATGTACCCAGATCCGAACAGTTGGCAAGGAAACAGGTATACGATGAAACGTAATCATCCCTCCAGCATATCCTATAATCACCAAGATATGTGGCGTTGAAAGTTACCGTTATGTATCCAGTTATAGGCATCAGGACTGAAGTGTTGTTACGCTCAAAGTTACTGAATTACAGATTTGACCTGGGTTGGGAGGAACAGGAGGACATGATGAATATACACGGACATGGTATTCCGTATTTGCCGTAAGCCCGCTGATGGTATATTGTCCAACAGTTGATGCAACTGGTAAGAAGGTTGTCCACGTAAGCGCGCTTGCTGGTTTGTACTGAACATAGTATTGACTTGCGCCAGTACCAGGAGCCCAGGAGATCTTTATGATTGTCTGGGATATGAACGTCGTACGCAAACCAAGCGGACTGAAACAGTTGCCCACATTGTCGATACATGCGGGATTTGTCAACCAGATGGATAGTTTCTGAAGGATCACGTCAAGGCGATCGCCCTGATTGATATTGGTATCAACGATATCATCACCCGTATACACTATGCAACCTGCGGAAAACACCTCTCCGCATTGTTCTGGTTCTGGGCAATAATCGGTATCCTGCCCGCAGGGTGGGGAAACTGGGATCGCCTTGTCAGCGCATCCGCAGAGTTTCTCTTCGCATTTACATGATTTACAAACCGCCATTTCAGTTATCAGTTAAAGGTTGTGTCTATTTTACTTGCAAGACCGCAGTTGTCATCCGTCAAGAATGCGATGCGCAGCATGAATGTGGTATAAGGAAGGACATCAGACTTGTTGTATGTCACACCTGCGTTGAACTCAGCTTCGGTCTTGAAGTCACCGTAGTTGTTCCAGGTAAGACCGTTGTCGACGCTGTACACAAGGATACCACCCTGGTATGTGATGCCTGGGAAGATAGCAACCACGCTGAAGCTTGTTCCAAGATCAGTTACCGTAAAGGTACATGTGGAAGGCCATGAAAGGGTTGCATTATCCCATGCGTAAGGACCTTCGTTGTTACCGCCTACAACCTGGTAGAAGTTAACAAGTTCCTCTGTACATGCCACAGCATAGGTTGAATCAAGACCGATCCAATAGATGTTATTGGTAGGAGCGCTTGACAGGTTAAAGTAAACAAGCTGTTTATTAACAGTGTCTTCGTAAGGCCATAACAAATTGGTACCTGCTGTCGTGATCGAAGCAAATGATACACTACCATCAGTTGGTGAATACGCGTCAATTGTGGTTCCATAAGACAAGAATATCTTATTGAAAGAATTCGAGTGTATCACATTAACTGGTGAGAACTGGTAAGGCAACGACACAAATGTTGTGGCTGTATAAGGAGCATTGGCGTCAAATTCAATTACGTCGGTTACTGTTAAACCAGCATCATTGAATATTGCGAACATCCTGTCTGTACCAGGATTACCATCACCTGGGTAATATGTCATCGGGAAGACTGCGCCGTTTGCACTTCCTGTTTTCGCAGTGAATCCTACTGGACCGTTTGCTGTTCCTACGTTAACAGGAGTTACTCCAGAAACATCCCAGATGTTTATCGCATTCTGTGCGTTACGAATTACCCATATGTAACCGTTTGCTTCGTTCACCACTGGGAATCCTGCTTCAGGTATCACATTGGCACCAGTGTTTATCATAGTGTCAGTACTTGGATCACCTATCTGGATTGAACCAAGATTGTTGGGGAACATCAGATTACCATTCAAAGGATTTGCCCTTACTGTTGGGAAACCTAGCAAAGCTGCGCTTAGGTTCACAACCTTGGTGTAGCTGTCATCAGCAGGATCAAGTACGTATAGGCTCAATGGATTAAGAAGAGCGGTCGGCCAGCTTATAAAGTAAATCTTTCCGTCAAACTGAGAATAGTCAATTGCGTTGCAACGTATTGAAGCAGCACCTGCAAAAGGAAGAGTTATGGTGTTTACAAGCGTTCCAGTGCTATCATAATGGTAAATTATGGAAGCTGAGGCAAGACTATTGTCATTATATGAAATATATGTTGCTCCAGTTGAAGTTGTCGCACTATTCCTTATGCTTACAGTAGACGGTGAAACCACTCCTGGAGCGGATGCCTGATAAAGATCAGTATAAATGGAACTGAAAGTACCACCTGAACGTAGGAACAGATAAGGACTTTGATCATCAATGTAGTAACCATCGCCTGCAGGATTGCTCACAAAGTCAATGACTGGTCCGCACATCGGGCAGATCGTTGGAAGCTGTATGAGACCTCCGACCGCGGTAGGCTCGTTACATACAACAGGTGTGGTGGTAAATGGAACAAAAGCACAATCGGTTGTGGTTGCTCCTGTGCTGACAACAAGCCTCAACCTATAGCTTGTGCTGGCGGTAAGACCATTGAACACACCAGTCTGTAAGCCGACTGAAAGGACTGAAACAATGTTCTGACTCAATACGGTCAGACCAGCGCTGTCCCAAAGTTGTACCGTGTATGTGGCAGGAACCACAAATGGAGCGAATGAATAGTTTACAGCTGTATCTGTTGTGGTGGTCAATGTGAGTGTGGGACAAACGGCTGTATTGTCAAGGAAGTACTCCAGACAGAACTGACAGGTTGTGGTTGTTGTGCCGTTGTAGAAACAGGCATCGGTCTTTATTGTGAAATTGCTTGCAAGGTTCAATGCTGATCCGCTCAGGTTGATGCTGTATCCGCCTGGTGCGTTCATATATGTGGTGATAGGCACCCTTTGACTTACGACATTGCCACCATCATCTGTTATATTGAACAGACTTCCCATGGAATCACAATCAAAGAATCCAGCAGGAATTGTTCCATTGAAATACAGTTTCAGGAACGTACCGTCAAATGTGGCTGTAAGCGATACTGCGATACCGTCGCAACCTCCAGGACAACAGTTGTCTTTTATGTATTGGACAGCCGCACGAAGATCACAAATGGTAAGCCATATGTTGTTGATTGTGTCGGCAACATTTGCAGGACTGATAACCCAACCAGGATATGTAGCCATTATTCCACCAAAAGGACTAAGGGCTTTTTGATTACTGAGGTTTACGCATTCAGCTGCAATGCTCGCATACAATTGGGTGGGTAAACCTGTGGCGCTTCTGAGTTCGCAGAATTGCAACTCTACCGCAGAAAGAACTGTCTCCATGGGTGTTGCCAATGAAGGGGCCACGCAAACTGGAGTAACCTGGGGAATTACTGGAATTGGAATCGGAGTATTCTCAAGATTCGTTATCCTTTCCTCGTGATTGGTAAGAATCTCGTTTATTGTAAGTATCTGGGCTATTACGTCGCAAAGCTTGTTTCCAATTGCACGGGCGTAATCTGAAACAGGCATGGTGGTTACAGTATCACCAAGTTCTGTTTTGTAGTAAAAACACTCAGCAATAGGCACAATGGTATCACTTCCGCCTGAAAACCTTCCTACTGGATCACCTACTGGAATACCGTTGTCATTGCATACCTTATTGATTATCACCTGGATAAGTTCCTGGAAATCCTTTGGGTCGCAACCATTGACTTTTATGCATGAAAGATCATATGACTTCACATCGGTCATTTCAATAAGCATGCAGAGTTCTGTGGCAAGTTTGTGTACCACATCGCTTACGGTATCCCCTTTGCATAACTTAATACACTCGATATCGGGACCCTGCCAGATAACGCAGTTTGATGATATCGGGTTACACCCTTCTGTATTGCTGTTTAAAGGCTTCATGGTTGCTCTTTATATTATTAATATACAAATAATTATTATCTTTTACGCGTTACACGGTGTTTCTGATATAAATGCAGTTGTTGTAGGAGGACCATTGTGTGTAAAGAACTGAGGTACGCCACCTGCAAAATAGTTTATCAGTAGTATCCATTGAGCCTGCGTTCCTGTAATTGCTACTCCACCTACATAATGACCTATCGCTCCCATTGCAGATATGAACTGTGAAGGCCATGCTGGATTTTGCATTGTCACAGTTATGGCTGCGGGTCCACTTGTAGTATCTATTACAACACCGTCTATTGTAATACTGGTCATAAATATTGGAGTCCTATCTGAACTGAATATGGATGTGTAGCATTTGCCATCTGGTGCCACACCAAATTCTATATCAGCGACAGCTACGGGAGGATCTGGTACTGGACAAGGATCATCAATTGTAAGTACTCCTGTAACATCATCTGGCTCAGGACATTGTGGGAAAAGAGGTTGGGATACTGAAACAGATGCATCCACGTTACAGGGAGGAAGACATTCGACAACGCTTGATACGCAAAGCGAAGGATCATATATCGCATTCAATTCAAGCAGCTGTTTCTTTATATCCCATTTGTCAACGTCATGATCACAGCAAATGGTGATGCCATATCTTTTGGCAACCATCTCATCGTAAAGCTGTTCGCCATACATGCAGCTTGTCTTTACCGTATATTCTGGAGGACAGCCTGGGGTATAGAATCCTGGTTTGACCCTACGCATATGAAGCGTAAACGGTTCTGGTACAACTGTTCCGCTGCACTCCTGACATGTATCATATACTGCAGTAACGAGATTTTCATAATCTATCCTCGGACCATTTGGATCAAGGGCGCAATTAGTACTGAGTATTACTTTATAACAATTGTCCTCACAGCCAGAAATGGTTACATACTTATCAAGTATTGTCTGGTAATAAGCATTAAATGTTATTGGAACTACTATGATATCATCCGCTTTTTCTGGGTCACAGTTTACAAGATTGAAACAGTTTGTAGAACAGTATGTACAGTTAGGGTAAGTTGCAACTATAGTAACATTGGTCAACGCTCCAGGACATGCTTCATCAGAAGCGGAATTTGCAGGTACCGTATCTACAATATAACATCCTGGGATTGTTGTATAAGCCTCATCATTATTACTATTTGAGGATGGTATGGCAAATGTCACAAGTTGACCTACGTAACTTGACAAATCCGTGCTTGCAACGTATGACTGACCTGTCACGCAGTTGGTAAGCGAATAGCATTGTGGAGGAATAATCGTTGTCCATACAGCATTTACAGCTGTATAAAGAAGATCCGCGTTTCCAGGATTTGTAAACGTAGATGCTGTTGTTGAGAATGTTACACCATAAAGACAACTTGAAACAGCATAAAAACCAGAGTTGACTCCGTAAAAATGGGCACCGTTGTAATTAAGCCTGTTGCTTCTTGCGCCACCACAAGATGTTGGAGGAGTAAGATAAGGTCTTACGGTTATGACATTTGTCCAATCATCGGTTGTTGAAACAATATGATCACCAATACCTACCGCCCAGAATTTTCTTGTACTACCTGATTCGTACCAGGTCATGTGGCGTCCATTCTGGTTTGGCCAGGAGAATACGCTTGTAAAAGAAGTATATGATGGAACTGTTGATTTGAAGATTCTTTTTGTACCGCAGGCCACAACAAGCTGGTCTGTCTGGTTTACATATACGCTCTCGACTCTTCCTATATTGACGGATCCTGAGTCCGTAAGGGTAAATCCGTTGTTTAGGATATACCAGAAAACACCGTCGTTTGATGTCTGTACGACATATCCGTTTCCAGAGTTATCGGTTACACCTACTACGCCTTTACCATTTGTAGGAAAATGAAGCGATGTTACATTGGCTGTTGAAATAGCCATTGGTAATGAAGGTATGCTATTGAAACTTATACCTCCATCAACGCTTTTAAAGATAAGACCCCCGTCACCGCATACGTAAATGTTATTGCTGTCAGTGACCCATACCTTGTTTACATTATATGTATTTGCAGGAATGGCTGCAGCAGCAACAAAAACAGCGGTATCCCAGTTTCCAACTGGAGTAGTCCATGTGGCACCTCCATCATTTGATACGGCAATACCTTTGAAATTACCTACTGGAGCGGTATAAGTACCTACTATGAATACCTTGTTTGCATCAAGAGGATCCGTCTGTACATCTAAAAGATAAGGGTTGTTGTTAAAGCTGAGACTGAAGGGCAGCATGTTCCAGCTGGTACCTCCAGAGTTTGCGTTTTGTAAAACCTTTATACCAGGACCACTTCCGACATAGTAGGTTCTTGATGCCATTATAGTTTGGGCGGGGTATAGGTTATTTTGATATCAGTTGGCGTGGTATCCGTTGGATTCGGAATACTTAAGTTTGCTTCCAGCGGTTTGTCAGCATTTCCTATTGAGGCCTCGTAAAAGGCTGAACAGTTAGTGCATACCTCTTTTCCATCAGAGGCTTTACGTTTTTGACATCCGCATGAGAGTTTTGATTGGCAATTTGGACAATTCATATTTACATTGTTTTGGTTGCTAGATACATGTCGAACAGCTCAGTTTATCAAGAAGTTTGATAGCGTAGTTATACAACTCCATTCCCTTCTTTGCCTGATGGCAGTATTCAACTTGGGCTTTGGCCGCATCAAGATACATCCTGATAAGCCTTAGCTGATTAAGCTTTTCCTTCACACTAGTTGGTGGATCACATGCTCCGAGATCCAAATCGCAAAGGATAGCCTGATATTTGGTTAGCGCCTTGGTTATGCGCAGGTGATTATATGAAACATAAACAAGTTCATTCGGACTTACGCTGTATTTGATTGCATATATGCCGTCTGGTAGATCATTATATGAAGTACCGCACTGATCAGTCTGCACTTCAAGATCACATGCTGTAAGATTCAAAGTGAATCCTGGATAAAGGACAATATGGTTTCCTGGACCAGGAACATCTATCTGATTGAATTCAACAGAGTACTTAAATCCTGGAAGGGTAACCCAGAGTTTGGGACATTTTACAGGAATATCCTGGTCATAGACGCTGGTATCCACGATACGAAGTACGCATTTGTTCATCGTATCTGGTGCCTCCAGGCTTAGTACATGCTGTGCCATTCTACAAATTTATGAGTTTATATTTATGAAAAAGGGGAGGGATTTGGCCCCTCCCCTGTTTTCTTCATTACTATGATTGCTCTATTAAATGATGACAGGAGCAACGTTAGGAATAACCACACAAGGCTCACAAGCGTATTCAGTAAGAGTAACGCAATCAGGACATGATCCAAGTACATTATCCATTGCTGTTTCGAACGCGCCGATTGTACCATTAGTGATAATCTCCAACATGTACTGATCGTTGTCAAACACACCTGTTGGGTTGTTGTAACGAGGTACGCTGTGAAGGATGTAGTAACGACCATAAAGAGCGTTACGATCAACAGAGTTGATGATGTCATAACCCTGGGTGATTTCACGAATCCTGAAGTCCATTCCAGAACCTACGTAGTTCTGCAAGTAAGACTCAGATACAATAAGGTCACGAAGAATCTGCTCACCAAAGCCCATTCCTTGTAAACCATAGCACTCAGTGTATACGCAAACGCCTTCGAAAGTACAAGGATCGCCAGTGTAGTCAACCATGGAAGCAAGGATCTTCACAGGCTCCTTCTCGAAGAAGTCAGTTACCTGGAAGGTACAGTTTCCAAACTTGGTCTCAACATACGCTCCGAATAGACGCATACCAGCGGCACAAGAAGTACCATCCCAGGTAGTGGTGTCATAATCATCGAAGTAAGGACCTGTTACAGCACCACCTGATATAGGATCAACTGTAGTACCAGGCGCGTAGTAAGCGGCACCAGCTGTGTCAAACACCACTGGAAGAACAAGATCCTTCAAGTATGGGTTCTGAATTAACTGTTTTGCCCAAGCAAGATATACAAGGGTAGGATCAACTGCAACAGGAGCAGGACCTGAACAGCAACCAGTGTAAGCAGACAAAGTCTGGTAAGCCTGGTGGTTCAAGAAGCGAAGCGCAGGAGAACCTTTAACATCAATACGCAAGTAGTAAGTCTCACCGCAGAGGTACTCTTTGCAGCAACCACCACAAGCGGTTCCACTTTGGAAGTTGCTTTCAACCAAGAAACCATCAGCCAAAGCTTCGCAAGCATCAGCGTAATTACCAGAATCTGTAACACCAGGAGTAGTACCTACTGATACAACAGACTGTTGTGGTTCACATGGAGCCACATAGTAGAACTGACGTACATACTTTGGGTTGATCATTTTGGACTTGTTACTCTCACGGTAACCGCCAGCATAAGGACCAATCTTGTCATTGGTCATCAAAGGAGTGCTGGCGATGATGAAAGGACAGCATCCAGTAAGAGGTGAACCACCGATTGAAAGGTAAGTCTTGGCATCAAAGATACCGAAGTAACCTCCAGTGTAGCTAGGACTGCTAGGAGCAGGAACATCAGCGCCAGTCAAAGCAGCTGTAGAAATGCCTTGACTTGTGATGAAACCATCAGTCGTAGCAAAAGGAGTAGGACCAGCAAGGGTGCTACCAGTTCCCAAGAATACCTTGTGGAACGCGTGATTAAAATAAGCCATTGTTTTTTAAAGTTTTAAGTTAGACAAACAAATATATAATTAATATAAGTAAAGAAATTCAAATTTCCAAATCATCCTCCGAATTTATTATCAAGAAGACGCATCGCAATCTTGTCAGTACCAAAGGCTTCCAGTTCATCCATGAGATCCTGCATCTTGCCCATCTCCTCTTGCTGCTCATGTAAGTACTTCATAGCCAATTCATAAAGAAGATGATCCGCCATCTTCATAGCGTGTGACGCCAGTTCCTTACATTGTCTGGTGATCTCGATCTCATGTTCATACGACAGTTCAATGATCTGAGGAAGTCCTGTAAAAGTCTGCGTTGGAGCTTGTAATGCTGGGGTATTTGGTTGTACACCAAGATTCAAAAGATAGTTACGAGCAAAGTCAGCATGTCCAAGTTCTTCATTTGAATATGTACGCCATTCTTTTGCCGCTCCTTTATAACCGTTGTCATCCAACCACATTGACATCGCCAGATAGATACGGGAACTGTATTCCTCCTGCTCAATCCTGTAATTGAGGTATTTCACACATTCCTCAGTAATCATCGGGTTCTTTGTCTTGAACGCAGGTACCGATGTACTAGGTCTGCTTATACCTTGTTTTGGTGGTGGCGGTGATGCCAATGACCTTTTGTTTTCTTCTGCCATGTTTAGTTGTTGCCCTCAACTGATTGTTGGGCCCTTTGGTATTGGTTGAATGATTCCATATCCGCCGCCAATATCTTGACAGCTTCTTCTATAAAGAGTTCTGTAACGTCATCTTTAAACTCACAAGGCACATCAACCGTTGAAATCAACTGCGTGTACGGGTCAGTACAATTGATGATCTGTATGTTCCTTGGAAGCCTATAATAGGTGAGGGATGCCTCGTTTATGAAAAACTCCCCGTTGGTGTATATCTGTATCTTGTTTGAACGCATTGTTGCAAAAGTCTCAGCCCATTCAAAACTGGGTTTCTTGTTCTTATCACGCAAGAGTTCATCCACATTCGCCTGTTCTGCAAGATAAACCACAAAAGGTCTGTCTTCACAACAGTCGCTGCTGGCTTTTAGAGAAAGCCTTTTCCACTGGAAGTAATCAGTAGGCAAGGTAGCGGATTCAAAATACGTAGGTTGCTCGGTGAGTGAGATACCTGTGGTTGTAAGAAGTATCTGAAGATCGTCAATGCGTCTAATCGATTCCTCATCGCCTTCCTGTAACAGATTAAGACCGTGCAGATTACGGCGGCACCAGTCTGTCTGGGCCTTGTTGAACGCCTCTACAATCTGCCAGCATTCTATGTTGTCATAGTCATTGCTGGCGAGCTTGTTGAGTCGCTGCTTGATCTTAAGCTGTAGGGTTACGTTGTTCATTTGTTCTTAGCCATCTTTTTGAAGGTCTTGGCCAGGTTGTAGCGCTTGCTGCCTGGAGGACAAGACTTGCTACCAAACTTTGATCCAGTGCATACGCCTTCGGTACCGCGACGCTTGATTGAAGCGGTTGCTTTTTGGATCCATTTCTCACCACCTTTTTTCATGGTGGGGGTGTCTTTACTTACAAGAGATCTTGCCATTGTATTTGAGTTTTAGCACTTCCACTTTCTAAGAGATTTATTGATCCTGCTATCTGGATCATTGGCTGTTTTAGCTGAGGTAAGTTTAGCCTTCATACCTTTCATCCTGGCGCAGAATGACTTCTTGCGTGGACCGCCTTCTGGCTGTGGAGCCTTCAGACCTGGTTTACCAGGGTTGGCCCTATTGTAGGAAGCCCTTCCCTTGGCGTTCAAACCACCTGAAGGAGACTTACCTTCAGATCTTTGCCATGCTGGAGACTTTGCCATGTCATTTACCTTTTACCATGCCGCCAAGCATTTTGATCTGCTCTTGCGCCATCTTTTTAACATCGTTCATCATCTTGGAATCCTTACGGATTTCCTCTGCTCTCTTAAGAGTACTGAGAGCTGATTCAATTTCCCACTTGCGCATCTCTGACTTTGAAGCAGCAGATATAGTGGGAGTGGACTTTGAGGTCTTTTTCTTTGATGCCATTACTTCTTTTTTTTGTATTTGTAATCAGGGTTGTCCTTATGCCATTTCTTGGTGGCTGCAACCCCTTGTTTGACTGTCTTGGCCTTACCTATCTTGGTAAGGTTTATGGTATCCCATTTACCCTTATCCTTGGTAGGATGGTTGACCATGATGTCACCAGGCTCGCCTTTACCACGCTTGGTGGTCTTCTTATAGACCACATGCTTCTCGCCTCCAGCGGTGACCCTGACCTTGTTAGCCATTACTTCTTCTTTTTAGTAGATCCGCCCTTTTTCTTCATACTAGAAGTCTTTTCCTTGTGTTCTATTTTCAATAAAGCTAGTTTATGTTTAAGCTTTTTGTTTTCCAAAGAATTATTTAGTTCCTTACTTTTTTCAGTCCAGGGGCTTGAAATAGTTTTTTTAATAACCTTTTTGGGTTTGGGATCTTTATTGCTCATATTACTTCTTTTTCTTTTTAGTGGATCCGCCTTTTTTCTGGGTTTTCAAATTTATATTAAAAGGACCTTTGTTATATCCAACATTACCACTCCACTTATGAGTAGCAGGATCATAACTGGCACCCGCACTGAATCCGCCTTTTGTTATGCTGGCGTCAACAGTAGGATT
>Ga0129333_10001946_pt1 | contig 18998 bp, 8 predicted proteins | sample CPB6_08_DNA_FD_94474 | JGI IMG/M metagenome (GOLD analysis project Ga0129333, IMG submission 94474) | Freshwater to marine salinity gradient microbial communities from Chesapeake Bay, USA - CPBay_Sum_0.6_0.8_DNA | ecosystem: Environmental > Aquatic > Marine > Coastal | place: USA: Chesapeake Bay... | reverse complement strand
ATCATTTGGCTCAACAGGTTTATATTCAGAAGGAAAAAAGCCGGATCCATATGAATTTGTACTACGCTGAGGAGGTATAACCAATTGACCAAATCTAGAGAATATAAACTCTCTATCATATGACTGACCCATATCATTGGTATAAGCGGGTTTTATTCTTATATCACCATCGATAGTATCTACACCTGGTGTAAATGATGTAATTGTATCAACACCTATTATAGCAGCATTTGATGTAGGTGTAGTTATTACAATATCGGTCTTCCATAAGTCTATACCGTCGGATTGATCTATTATCCAAAAGTAATTTCTAATTGGACTAAAAACAATATCGCTGATATGGTTACGACCTTGTTGAGAACTTCTTATAAGATCAAAAGCGATTGGTCGACCCGATTGTGGTTCTATATGATATTTTTGTATAGCTTCTGTTATACTGTTTGAGTAGGGATATCTCTTCCCAGCAACAGCATAAAGAAATGTACCCGACGGATCAAATTTCAAGTAAGATATATTATCGACATTAGTACCATCGCCATCCAGTGCTGATATATTTCCGGTGGTAGTAGATAACTGCCCGGTTATGGGATTTATTTCAAATTGTTCTATTAGACTGGGAGAACCGGCACCTACTGCATACAACCATTTTCCGTTGGGATGTATGGCCATTGACCCTCGTACTTGTGTACCGCTGCTGGAAATATCAGCAGCGATAGCAGATAGTTCGCCGGTATTGTAGTCAATTTGATATTGACCGATGGAATCATCGCCGTAATTTACAGTGTAAACAAATCGTTTGGTAGCATCGATGGCAATATGACTGGGATGGGATCCAGTGGCCACGGTGGCATTAGCCAATGGTGTAATATTACCTGTAGTCTGATCCACTGAGTATTGACTAATTGTATCTGAATTATAGTTAGTCACATAGAGATAACGACCATCCCGATCGGTCACTGCATCAAATGGCCATTCCCCGGCATCGGCAGTATTGTTAAAAGTCAGTGCACCAGTATTTTGATTTATTGTATAGCTGACTACAAATCCGTTGCCACCGGACATGAAATTATTGCCCATATCCAAGAGATATACAAATCTTCCGTATGGATCAATCTCTTGAGATATAGCAACTTGGTCTTCGTTTTCGTAAGCATCAATAGTGGATAGATATCCTTGGCTAGATATTTGAGATGCATGTAACCCGCCGTAGACTCGCGCACTGTAAAGATATCTTCCGTTGGGGTGAATACTGGCACCACCATAACGACCACTGGTGGAAACAACCTGATCATGAAATCTAATATTTCCTTCTATAGGTATATACTGATTGTAAGGTGCAACTATAGATTCAGAGCTTTGAATAAATGTATTGCTAATTATAGAGTTAGCTTGCAAATCTTGAGTGTTACCACTACCGGAGCCGGTATATCCTACATTACCTTGGCTACCAGTAAAACCAGCACCTTGGCTACCAGTAAAACCAGCACCTTGGCTACCAGTAAAACCCACACTGCCTTGGCTACCAGTAAAACCAGTGGAGTTTATCGATCCTAACAGTGAACTTAAATTTACAGGCATTGTTAAAATATCCGTTGATTAGTATTATTTATCGGTTAAATTCTTACGAATGCACCACTGGGCACCGTAAAGTTTGCGGTATATCTAGCGTAACCCTTAGTAACTCGTAAGTCATCTATATAACCATTAAATGGAATTAGTAAATCAAATCCATTAGAGCCCACCATGGGTCTGCTGACCCCAACTAAGTAGGAGTTAGTGTCAGTGTAATTCGATCCAGTCTGAGTTCCATTTAAAAATAGCTTAGTTACACCACTAGATCGTGCTAGTGCAATATGACTCCAAGTGCTGGCTGTAACTGTACCACCTGAGATTTGGTCACCAGTATTTACATACATTTTAATACTGCCCGAGCTAAGATACAACATAGGATATGCACCATTAGTGTTTGAAGGGCGCCAATCAATGATAGTGGCTGTTTGACCTGCTGTGGCTGGGTAAATCCAAAACTCGATAGTGAAATCGCCAGTACCAAAGGCTAAATTAGCATCGGAGTTGGAAACATACATATAATCACCAGTGCCATCAAAGGACAAACTACCGGTATTGTATTTCTTTACTGCGGTAGTAACACGAGCATCGCCCACTGATTCTAACACCGTTCGATAAGCAGAATCAGTTATACCACTGTTCGTAAATGTGCTTAAAAATGCTGTGTTGGCCGTCACTGTGGGCACCGAATCGGGTAATTCAAAATTAGAAGTATACAGTGCTGTACCATTTAATACTCTAAAATTGGCAATATAGCAATTTGGTTGATATGCACCAGCTGCTGCACCGCTGCCTCCAATAACAATCTGTCCCGGACCGTGATTATAAGAATCCGAATAAGTACCCAGCAGTCGCCCATTTAAAAACAATCTCACAGTTCCGGATCTTTTTGATGCAGCCAAATGATTCCATTGACCAATGGTTGGTGCCACCGAGGAAGTAATTTTATACATCCCAGGCCAGCCACTGCCGTCGCTTAACACAAAAACTGTTCCTCTGGCAGTGCCCGGATAGTAGCCAATATTCATCACCCCAACTGCACAATAAGCGTCATAGTCGCCATCGTGACTGATTGGGTACAGCCAAAAATCAATGGTCCAATCATTGGTTCTAAATGCAATAGATCCAAGACTGGTTGAAACTGTTTGTACAGTATCAGTGGTTCCATCAAAATAAACTGACCCACCGTGGACCGCTGGATCATAACTGACTCCCAAGGCAGTGTCGGATCCCCAGGGGTTAAAACTGGCAGTAGTAGCATCGCCCGTGGCTGTGACGGTAAAATTATTAGTGCTACCATCTGACAGAGTTGATGTATGTGCAGTCAATAAACTGGTATTGGCCACTGCGGTCAATGTTTGTGTGGATGGTGTAAATGTGGTGGTATAGAGTGCGGTACCTTTTAATATCCGCAGATTACTCAAATAACCAGTTAAGAAATAGCCAGCAGTGCCTCCGACATGTCCACCAATGGTCAGCGGATTAGCTGTAGTCATATTATCGGTGTTAGCAGCAGAATATCCTTCTATGCCATTAATGAACATTTTAAGAACTCCGCTGGTTCTAACCCAAGCTAGATGAGCCCAAGTATTAGTAGTGACAGAGTTTGAACTATAAACCGTAGTTGAATTATTCGAGTAAAATAAAGTTCCGGTAGAGCTCAATCCTGTAATCCAAAGAGCCTGCCCTGAACCAGCCCTTTTATCAATTAAAATTATTCCGTTTGCTCCAATGGACGCAGTTAGGTACATCCAGCATTCTAATGTTAAATCTCCGGTGCCAAAATCAAATGCCGAATTAGAGGGTACTGTCAAATAATCCCCGGTACCATCGAAGTACACGCTATAACCTCTAGTTGTAACTGTGTGTGGTCCAAAGGGTCCAAATGGTGTCACACGAACATCACCATTCCGTGTTATGGCAAATCGATTCGGTCCTACATCCAACAATGTTGGTCTGGTCAGTGTTAATAAACTGGTGTTTGTGACTGAACTTAATGTGGTGGTTGAGGGTGTGAAATTGGCTGTATAAACAGCGGTGCCTTTGACTATTCGGAAATTTGACAAGTACCCGATTGGTCCGGTGAATCCCTGTGAATTATTACCGATTCCGAAATTTTGTCCGCCCATATTCAGTGCCGCAGCCGATGTAGTTGATGTTCCGGCAACACCATTGACATAAGGAGTAAACACATTACCGTTTCTTACAAATGCAAAATGATTCCATTGATTGTTTGTCCAAGACCCTATACTGACTCCGTTGGCAATATTCCAAGTGGACCCATCAGAACTTAAATAATATACAGACCCAGTGATAGCTATTCCAATGCCTGAATTCATATAAGTGGTAAACCAAATTCCACCATTAGTGTACGCCCAACATTCGATGGTAAAATTACCTGTAGATAGATTAAGGGAAGTACTACTGTACGGAATACTTAAATAATCCCCACTACCATCAAAATATGCTGACCACGATGCGGGTATCAAGGGACCGAACGACCCTTGGCTGGCGTTATTGGATCTCGACATCATTTGCGTATGATTGCTTTGATCTACAAATTGCCCAGAATTAGATCCAATGTCCGATTGTAGGGTCAGTATGGAGGTATTGGCCACTGTGGTCAAGGGTGTGGTGGCGGGTATGAACGGGCCTGTGTAAAGTGCTGTACCTTTCACAAATCTGAAGTTGCTAACATAACCGGCTGGTAAAACAACTGAACCGGCCAAACCGCCAAACAAATATGTAGTTCCGGTTCCGCTGTAATTCGTCGAATTGGATCCGCTATGTCTTAGAACACCATTTTCAAAAAATCTTATGGTCGAACCTTGTCTACTTACAGCAAGATGTACCCATTGATTTAATGGCATAGTATACAATACCGCATTATCTGCTGCTGTGGCTCTTCTTCCGGCTAATACAAAAGTCCCGGCTGTATCGTAACCAATATACAGACCTGTCGAAGCAGTGTCTACTAATATAAAGTAACAGTTAGTAGGCATCACCGCCGAAGTATAAAACCAAGCTTCCCAGGTCCAGTCTCCGGTACCTGGGGCAAATGGGGCCCCCGACGACAAAGTTAAATAATCCCCGGTACCATCAAAATACCCACTGGCACTATAGCTGTTAGCCGACCAAGAGTAATTGGCGATGGCTGTAGCGGTTTCCCCAAATGGATTCACTGTGGAAGGCCGAGCATCACCATTTACAGTGATAGCGAAATTGTTTGTGCTATTATCTCGAATGGTTGTGCTTTGACAGGTTAACAAACTAGTGTTGGCCACTGAGGTCAGTGCTGTAGTTGCGGGCGTAAAATTGGCAGTGTAAAGTGCTGTTCCGTTTACTATTCGGATATTAGACAAATACCCATTCAGGTATAATTCTGATGAAGTGTATACCCTATACGCCAACGATATAGGTTGTGTAAGTGTGCTAGGTATTGCAGTACTAATGCCTGTTGCAACAGAAACACCGTTTCTATAAATGGTATAGGTATTACCGTTTCTAACCAATGCCACATGATACCATTGCCCAGTCGACCAACCGGTAATAGATCCTTGTTGAATAGATATTACATCTGTACCAGAACGAGCAGCAGCATATCTTATACCGGTAGTTGTATCATAGTACAGTAATGTCGACGCACTGCTAGCAACGAGACTTATCGCTATCAAACATTGAGAAGTGGCAAGACTGTTAAAATATACCCAAGTTTCCCAAGTAAAATCGCCGGCGACAGGAGTTGTAGAATTTGTTGTTGTGACTAATCCGTCGCCAGTGCCATCAAAATACACACTGTGACTGTTGGCAGTTAATGTGTAAGGTGTGGTATTGAATGGTGAGAATGTGGTTAGACGAGCATCCCCGTTACGAGTAATCGTAACATTATTGGGACTATCATCGGCTAATACAGGATCTCTTAGAGTCAATAAAGCGGTATTTGAGACTGTGGTCAATGCTGTAGTACTAGGTGTAAAATTGGCGGTGTAAAGTGCGGTTCCTTTTAAGATACGAAGATTGGAAATATATCCAGTAAAATTACTTTCATCACCATTTTGATCAGCACCAATCGAAAAATTATTATTTCCTACTCCTACCAGAGTAGAATTTGTGGAAAAGGATTGACTAATACCATTTACAAATAATTTCAAATTATTTGAACCCGTGCCCGATCGGCTAGCTGCTACATGTGTCCAAGAATTTAACGGTATACTTCTAACAGTGTTAGTATATCCCGGGTAGGGAAAAGGTGTGGCATCTGCTACTGTATACAAACTAAGTTGTAAACTGCTAGTTACGCTTAGTATCCAATCTGAATTGGTTCCATATTCATGAAATCCCATGACATGGGCATTCTGAGCGCCCGGTGTTGCAGTAATATATATCCAAGCTTCAAATGTAAAATCTTCATTAGCTACTGGTAAAAAATTTGTATTACGAGTAATACTTAAATAATCCCCGTTACCATCAAAATACGCAGACCAACCTGCAGGCCAATATGGACTCATACGATTGGGCGCAGTGTCTCCGAATCGGCTTATTAAGAAATTGTTTGTACTGGCGTCCGAAATAAATGTATTAGTCACATCACCTTGCAACAACAATGTGGTCTGTTTAAAGTAAGTGTCACCGAGTAATATAGTAACCGTAAATGCTCGCTGTGTACCTTGTCCCTCAGCATCTGTGGAAATTAAGGTAAATGTGGCCACCGAATCTTGTGTGTAACCTGTGGGCGTTCCGGACAAATATCCTGAGGAGATCAAAGACATACCGGTGGGCAAACTGCCCGAGCCGGCCTTTAACGAATAGGTAACTGCGGTGTCACTGGTAGATTCCAATGCCACATTTGCGGCAATACCGTTATAAACACTGACAGCAGCACTGGTAATCCAAGTTGGTGCTCCACTGTATCTGACCATAGCATTGCTCATTGATCCAATGTTAGCAGTGCTGAATATGGCTATGGTAACATTTCCGGTCACCGCAGCAGGTACGGTGGCATACATTATGGAACTATTACCAAATACTCGTGTGGCCGGTACATTGTTTATATAGACAGAATCCGTGGAACTAAATCCCGACCCATTGATACGCAGATTGCCGCCGGCTGTACTAACCGCAACAGCAGCACTGGCTGCATTATCTTGGTCTAAATAGGTTAAACTAGTTATTACTGGGCCAGCAACACCACCTCCAGTAACAGCAGTTGCATTTGCCGCTAGGCCAGGTGTTACTATGTCTACCGTTAAAGGTGTAGTGGAACTAATTGCAGGACCGGTAATAGAGTAACCATTGGATGAAGAACTTTTATAAGCTCTGGCTTGCCGACTCAGTGCGGTAGCAGTTGCAGTTCTATTAGTACCAATGGTCTTCATTAGGTCAACTCACTGCCAAAAACATTAATAGAAACAGTAGACGAGCTTACATTAGCTGACAATACATCTGTAGCTGTTAAGGTCATACCTAATGTAAGTGCTACAGTATCGTTAGCTGGTAGACCAGTCTGAAAGTTTACATAGTGTTTAGCTACTATAGATTCGCCAGCCGGTCTGACTGCAATACTAAAAGTAGCTGCGGTATTGGCTTGATTGCATACTGTAATCGAACTAACCACAGTCTGCGTGGCTGATGGAACAGTATAAATCGTAGTTAGTGTATTTGCTGTAGGGTTAGATTGTCCCAACACTTTGTAAGTAGAAGGCATTTATATTCCTGATAAAAATAAGAACGGATGTAATTGAGTCTCTGACACACTACCGGTATAACCAATTGAGCCAACGAATCCGGTGGAACCCACAGAGCCAACAAATCCTGTAGCACCTACACTACCAGTATAGCCAACCGCACCTTCAGGGCCCTGCGATCCAGTGTATCCGGCACCCACTGATCCGGTATATCCGATTGATCCAATTGATCCAGTATAGCCAATTGGTCCCGAAGTCGAAATAATTTGCCAAGTCGTACCATCATAGATAAATTCAAGGTCCACACTGGCAATATCCACATTGACATTTTCGGCTTGATTTTCTATGGTGCTACCATTATTCACTACCACTAGTGAATTAGCAGCAAAATTATATCCGTCGGTAATTTTAATATATGCGCCGGTAGTAGGTGCAGCCGGCAATGTTATATTAAATGATCCTGCACTGGTATCTGCAATTATTCTATCACCAGAAACCGCAGTATAATTGGCTGTTCTTTTTAGCCAATTAGTTAAAAGACCCATTGACCCGGTATAACCTGTACCTCCTTGTGGCCCAGTAATACCCGAAGCACCAGATAAATCAGTTACATAGTTGTATGCTGAACCTGTCCATAAGTATAAACGACTGTTTTCAGAATCTTCTACATTGCCTGTTTCAACTATGGCGAATTGTCCGGCCACTATACCGGTAGGACTGGTGTCTGAAGTAAGTGCCGCAACATTTCCGTAACTTTTAGCTATAGCGAACCCAAGTCCGGTATCGCCTCGACTGCCAGTAAATCCAACAGAACCGTCATAGCCATTAGTTCCAGCCGAGCCAGCATATCCTATATTACCCTGTATGCCTTGGCTACCTACATACCCGGCGAATTCTGAATTTAGAATTGAACTTACACTAATTGGCATTGTCTAATATCCCTTACAGTATTTATCGTAGTAATAATTGTGTAGGCGGAGTAAAGTTAGCTGTATATCTTGCCACTCCTTTAGTGATACGAACATCGTCTATATATCCATTAAACAACCATGTAGAAGGAGCCAATGTTCCTATGTATAATGGATTGGTAGCAGTTAAATTAGTGGAATTAGTGGCACTAGCCACTAAAACACCATCAATAAACATTCTTAGGTTTGTACCAGATCTAGTAACAGCATAATGATACCAGGTATTTGTCGCAGGAGTAGTTGCATATACTAAAAGACTGGTATCACCGTCGCTAAATTGTAATCCTAATCCGCTATATCGAAGAGCCCACCCTGTTGAACTGGTATATCTACTAACTAATCCTTTATCCGCAGCAACCGTGGTCCAGTTTACATAGCATTCGATTGTAAAGTCTCCGGTATCGAAATTAAAGTTCACATTAGACGGAGCAACAAGATAATCACCAGTTCCGTCAAAGTACAAACTGTGTGTTCCATTTTTTGATATAAATCGAGATATTTTCGCATCTCCGGCAGATTCAAATACTGTACGACCGGTAGCGTCAAAAACACCACTACTGGTAAAGTTTAATAATACACTAGTATTTGCAGTGGTAGCAGATGTCGGCGCAATCGGCGGAGCAAATGGCACAGTGTACAGTGCAGTACCTTTTATAATTCTAAAATTACTTATATAACCATTAAAGTAAGCGGTGGCAGCAGATCCAGTTTCAAAACCGATATTCAATGGCCTTGGCCCGTCGGTCATTGCTATACCTTGTGTACTGGAATGCGTCTGAATACCATTTTGGAAAATCTTTATAGTTGTTCCTGTTTTTACTAAAGCCACATGATTCCAAGCACCGACGGCAATGGCGCTGCCTGCATATGTAGTAGCTGTAGGATTCTGTCCATTACCATTGCCTATTATAGCTTGTAAAACTCCCGCCGAAGTTATGCTCATGCTGTACTGTGGATAGGAAACACTGGTCTGCCCGTCTTTATTAAAGATGGTCTGACTACCACCGGTTAGAGCTGTACAATAGATCCAATATTCAATGGTCCAGTCTCCAGAGGATAAATTCAAAGCGTCGCTGTCGGATATACTCAATTGATCACCGTTGCCATCAAGATAGGCCGAACCACCACGGGTGGAAGGAGTATATTCAACATTTAATGTGGTGTTTACTCCCGGATAGAACTCGGCGAGCCCATCCACACCTGAAGCAAGTCCGTCAGGACATAACCTAATAGGTCGTGTGTCACCTAACAGTGAAAGAGTACTAGCAGGAGATACGGTGTCAAATATACTGGTCGCGTTAGCAGCAATAGCTAAAGTTGTTCCCGATCGGCCATTCCAAATTAGGTAATCAAATGGGGCCACTAAAAAATTCGAAGTCTCCGGCGAAACACTGGGTCCTTTTCTAATCACTGGTTGAAAAATTATGCCTTTGGCACTACCGCTGGTATCATAGCCATTGGCAAAAAATACTGGTCTATTTGATTGAGCTGGGTAATTCAATGAATCAGCATAGGTACTGCCAACTTGAGATCCATCAATGAACATTCTAGTAGATCCATTATTTCTACCTAGATAGAAATGATGCCATGTATTGAGTTTTATAGTATTTGCAGCCGAAGCTATTAGTGTAGTGGTGGCTTGATATGTTTTATATCTGATAGTTCCAGAGGAATCTATTTCTATGTAAATTCTATTTGTAGGTGTAGATACCCCATTGGGGCAGGTATCAAATATTCCGCCGGCTAGCGAATTTACTAAAAAATAAAATTCTATAGAAAAATTATCAGTGCCAAAATTGACCACTTCTCCGCTTCCGTCGACTCTCAATACATCTCCAGTGCCATCTAAGAAGATTCCAAAGTCTTTATTTGAGTGTGTATGCGGAGCGAATGGACTAAATGTAGTTGTTCTTATATCTCCTGCGCGAGTCAATGCATGTCGTGACGGACTATTATCTAATAAGGAAGCCGAATTAAACAATAACAGTGCTGTTCCATTTATAGGCAACAAGGAAGTTGTCGATGGAGTAAAAGTTTCGGTATAAAGTAAAGTGCGATAGACCTGTCTAAAATTACTAATATAACCTTGAAAAGCATTACTTCCATTGACATTTCCGCCTACCGAAAAAACACTATAGTTTGCTGTTTGACTGGAAAAATTTAAACCAGAGAATGTATCCGATAACTGACCATTTACCCAAAATTTTATTGTAGTAGAAGTAGTGGTAGTTGCATCCACAGTCATTGCTATGTGAGTCCAAGCATTCAGTGGTATATTGGTGTTTGCCGAAGTCTGTGCTGCTCCAACTGAATCACTGGTAGTCCAATAAAATTTTAACTTTCCATTTCCATTGGCTTGTCCTACTATTACCCATTTCCAGCGTCCGTTGGCCACTACACCAGCATATTGTCCTATAATGCTCATCTCATAGAAATTTGAAGAATTCCAAGCTGTTGGATAAACCCAGCATTCCAGTGTATGTAATTTATTAGTGCTGCCTACCCAGCCACCGCCCATGGCAGTGTTATACCCAGCCGGTAATGTAACATAATCGCCTGTACCGTCAAGATAGACTGACCAACAGTCAGGAAGATATGGACTAAACGACCCTTGTGCGGCATTACCACTGCGAGTAATTAAATGATTGTACGGGCTTTGATCCTGAAACTGTACACTATTAGATCCAATGTCAGATTGTAAGGTCAGTATCGAAGTGTTGGCTACTGTGGTCAGTGGTGCAGCAGGTGGCACGAATGGGCCGGTATATACAGCTTGACCTATAACCATTCTAAAATTGCTAAAATAACCTTTAGCTGGATCTGTAGTGCCAATCGAAGTACTAGCACCTATGCACATTGCACCTGCTTGTGCTGTTATGTTGGCATTGTAAGTTGCTGTTCCAACTTGTTGTCCATTAAAAAACAATCTCCAAGTTGACCCTTGCCGACTCCAGGCTACATGTGTCCAATTATTTAAAGATCTAGTGTAATATGTAGCTCCGGCGCTGATATTTACCCCCCAGGATCCGCTGGCACCAACAAGAAGACTATAAGCGCCTCCGCCGGCTGACGCAGATTGAAAATAATAATCATTGGTTGCTTGTTGCGTTGAGCCAGACCCATATTTCCATTGTGTGGCATATGCTCCTTGAGCTCCATCCTGATACATCCAAAATTCTACTGTATGATCCTGTGTTCCTAATGTTAAATTACCATTGGCAGGTACAGTTATGACATCTGCTGTACCGTCTAAATATGCACTGGCACTATAGCTGTTGGCCGACCAGGAGTAATTTGAAATTGCTGTAGCAGTTTCGCTAAATGGATTCACAGTGGAGGAACGAGCATCACCATTTACAGTAATGGTGAAATTATTCGTGCTATTATCCGTAATAGTGGTATTTTGACAGGCCAATAAACTGGTATTTGCCACCGAAGTCAATGCTGTTGTGCTGGGTGTGAAATTGGCTGTATATAGTGCGGTACCTTTTAATATACGAAGATTGGAGATATAACCGTTTAAATATTGTGATAAACCCAATGAACCGATGTAAACAGGATTAGTGGAGCCTGTAAAGTTTGTAGAATTAGTAACAGAAGAAACTTGCGTACCGTTGATGAATACTTTTAGCGACGAACCTGATCTAGAAATTGCAACATGATACCAGATTCCAACAGTTGGGGTGTTAGTATATGTAGCAAGCATAGTATCGCCCCACGCGAAATTCCATAATCCTGTATCTGATCGCCATTGCATAGTCCATCCAGTTCCAGAATTTAAATATTGGGTTACAATGGTTTGAATACTAGAGACTGAAGAGAAATTTACCCAAAACTCAATAGTAAAATCTCCTGTGCCAAAATCCCATACTGCATTGTCTGGCACAGTTAAATAATCCCCTGAACCATCAAAGTATACACTGTTACTACTAGCAGACAATGTATAAGGTGTGGTATTGAATGGTGAGAATGTGGTTAGACGAACATCACCGTTACGGGTGATAGTTATATTATTAGGACTATCATCAGCTAGTACAGGATCTCTTAGGGTCAATAAACTGGTGTTGGTCACCGAGGTTAGTGCGGTAGTACTGAATGTAAAATTGGCTGTGTAAAGTGCGGTTCCTCTTACAAATCTCAAATTGGAAATGTAAAAACCGCCGCCACTGTTGCCTAATCCATTATTGTCATTGAGCCCATTGATTACCGCAGTTGTACCGCTGGCAACTGAACTGGTATAAGTCTGTGACCCTTGCTGTACACCATTGACAAATAATCTGATGACACCATTGGCATCTTTGCACACAGCATAATGATACCATTGATTAGCCGTATGTGTGCCCGAGGCCGTAATAGAAACTGGATTAGAACTTCCATTGCCTTGGCTAAAATTGAATTTATTTGTGGATGAATCCCATCCACAAGCAAAACTATTTCCATATGAGCTACCAGTGCCAATGGCGAAAAATTTTCCGGTGACCAGTGGATATACCCAACATTCAAAGGTCCATACCAGTGTACCCGAAGCAATATTATAGTTGGTATTGGTTCCATGTAAATAGGAACCGTTGGCTGGAAAATACCCTGACCACCCACCAGGCCAATATGGACTCATACGATTGGGTCTTGTATCGCCTACTGTACTGATAGCAAAATCATTGCTACTAAAATCTCGAACAAATATATTGCCCTCAGGTTCAGCAGTCAATGCCAATACTGTTTGATCAAAGAAAGGATCATTGACTCGAACTATCCAACTTATGGTTCTTGTAGCCAATCTTGTAGAAGTATTGGCTGTGGCCGTCAATAATGTGGTGATAGTTTGCTCGGCGGTCGGAGTCCCTGAAATGGTATTACCGGACAAGGATACGCCAGTGGGCAAAGTATTAGCTGAATAGACCACAGGATACCCTGCTGCACTAGAAGCCGACAGTGTAACATTGCTGATGACCACATTGGCAGGAACATCATAAAGAGCACCTTCTGCAGGCGAACTCCATGTAACCACATCAGGATTTATTGTAATAGTGAATTGTCTTGTGCTGTCCTGCAATTCTGCATCCGTGGCACGAATAGTAAATGTGTATGTAGTAGGACTAGCTGTCAATGAGGTGGTACCAGTTATAGTACCGTTACTGTTTAATGTGGATCCCGGTGGCAAGGTGCCCGATACTAATGTATAGGTAATAGGATCAGCACCTTCAGTGGCTACCACAGTGCTGCTGACTGCGGTTGTTTCGTAGTAAATGCCAATATTTCCTGCCGCAGTAGAGAATGCAGGCATGGCTGAATATATGATACCAGGAACTAAGGCCGCAGTACCCCCAGAGGCATTACGCACATATACAGTATAGCTGCCTGAACTTAGTGCGGGCGCTGTGAATGCGATTCTAGTACTGCTTAATACTGTAACCACACCGATAGTTTCGGTACCTACAACCACGGTAGCACCAGCTTGAAATCCCGAACCATACAGTACAATAGTTTCGCCGCCGGCTACATCGGCTGCGGTATTGTTGGAGTCTACATAACTGCCGTCTGTTATAGCAAAACGATCAATGCGAGGTACTGGATATTGTTGTTGAACAAATTGTTCGGCGGCGCCAACTACACCTTCGCCGTCACGAGCACGACGACCTCTAATACCACTGTTAAACATTAGGCAATCTCCTCATAAGAGCAAACTGCTTCTAAGTCGCCATTGGCGCTAGCAGTTAGTCTTAAAGAATCTCCTTCTTCTAAATATATCACAACACCTTTGTCTATAGCAGTAAATGCGGTAGCTGCGCTGATACTAACACCTTTAATAATATGTGTAGCAGTAGTTCCTCTATAAACATCCACTGTTAGTGTAGCGGCATTAGTGCCGTCAACATTACTAACCAACAAACTGTTAATTTTAAGTAATTTACCACTGGCAGCACCGTTACTCACAATAGCGGTTGCTGATGTTGTTATAGCTTGAAAAGCTATTTTTCCGTATATATCTGTCACATTAACTATATTTGGCGCTGCCATTTATTATCCTCCAAATACCATTGCCATAGCAATGGCCTTTCCTGTTGTAATCGCTCCAACTGCCCCGGACCCAGTATACCCTGTAGTTCCTGGTTCTCCCTGACTACCAGTATACCCGGCTCCGATACTTCCGGTATATCCTAATGCTCCTTGGCTACCAGAATATCCTCGAGTACCCGTAGTAGCTGTCAACTTCCATGTTGTTCCTGAATATATTAGTTCATATGTTGTACTAGGAATATCTAAAATTATATCATCGGTATAGTCTTCAATGGTAGAACCGTTTCTAGCCACAATAACACTATTTGATTGAAAATCATATCCATCGGTAATTTGTACATATTGTCCAGAAGTAGGTGTAGCTGGTAAAGTAATTGTAAATGATCCGCCTGAATTATCTGCTATGATCCTGTCGAGATGAATTGCTGTATAATTTGCAGTAATTACTTGCCATTCTTTTGCAGCACCTTGACTACCAGTATACCCATTTATACCAGCCGATCCTACAAATCCAGTGTCGCCCTGACTACCAGTATACCCATTTATACCAGCCGATCCTACAAATCCAGTGTCACCTTGACTACCAACAAATCCAGTACTGCCCTGACTACCAACAAATCCAGTGTCACCTTGACTACCAACAAATCCAGTACTGCCCTGACTACCAACAAATCCAGTATCGCCTTGACTACCAGTATACCCATTTATACCAGCTGATCCTACAAATCCGGCATTACCCTGACTACCAACAAATCCGGTATTACCTTGTGGACCAGTAATACCAGCTGCACCCGATAGATCAGTTACATAGCTGTATACAGATCCATTCCAAAGATACAATTTTGAATTATCAGCTAGCTCAACATTTCCTGTTTCAACAATAGCAAATTGCCCTGATACAATACCAGTTGGACTAGTATCTGCTTGTAAATTTGCTACACTATCGTAAGATTTGGCAATTGAAAATCCTAATCCGGTGTCCCCTTTACTACCAGTGTAACCAGTGATACCAAACGATCCAACAAATCCAGTGTCCCCTTTACTACCAGTGTAACCAGTGATACCAAACGATCCAACAAATCCGGTGTCACCTTGACTACCAACAAAACCTGTACTACCAGTAAATCCTACAGGTCCGCGACTACCAACATATCCGTCGGTGCCTTGAGACCCATTGCTTCCTGCATAACCCAACGACCCAGTAAATCCTACAGGTCCGCGACTACCAGAATAACCAATAGTCGATTCTGTTTGTAATATTGTACTAAGTTTTACTGTTGCCATTTGTTATCCTAAATTTGCCTTTATTTAATCAGTTACTTCAATCCAATTTAGACTAGCTTCAACCCATCGATACAATTTACCGTCATTAGGATAAGGAATCGGCGGTTCAAATTCGCCGGTGGTTTCATTTAAAGTCCACGAATTCCAACCCGTAGATGCGTACCAGCCTTGAGTCGTTTGTGTTCGTTTTGTTTGTTTTTCTTCCTCGGTCATTGGCTCAGAATGCCAAACATCTTTAACTACACCATCTACAAATTCATAAGTAGATGTTTGGTTTTTTTCAAAAAAACCCAAATTTGGTCTAGGCACTCTTTCGAACCAAGCGTAATTGCCGGGCAAATTATTTAAATCTACACCAGGAAATGCTTGTATAAAATTTTCTACTAGAATTGGGTGATTGATTGGTACACCATTTTCAATTTGAATAACAAGATTAGATTGCATTTATGCTCCTACATTAGTACTTGGAAATGCTGATCCAGCTCTCCAAAGAATTCTCACAGCTCCGGTGCCTCCCTGTCCACGAGGATTATCGTTAGGCCCTTGAACACATCCAGTGCCACCACCACCATATAGACCACCATTTCCTCGATCTACCTGACCACCACCATCAGAACCGCCGGAACCCCCACGACCTCGCGCATTGGCACCTGGATCGCTTGCAGTCCCCGGTCTCAGTGAGCTTCCACCGATACCATTAGCACCTTGACCGTATAATCCTACACCACCGCCACCACCGCCAGCACGGTTGGTTGCGCCACCGCCACCGCCGCCACCACCTGCCCCAGTTTCGGCTACTAGTACAGCATCAACTGAAAGATATACTCCGTTGCCACCTTTTCCTGAATAGCCGCCGGCACCGCCGCCACCACCGGCATAATTACTATTACCTTCTGCTCCGCTACCTCCGTTGCCACCGGTCCCTGTTCCTCCCGACGACGGGCTGTTGGTTCCTGTTTCAAATCCAAAAGACCCGCCACCTCCACCGGCAGTAACCAGCACAGTTGCACCACGACTAACTGAACTATTACCACCGGTTCTTGTGGCTCTAGTAGTGCTGGATCCATAAGCACCGGGTCCTCCTACTGTTACGGTTATTGTTTCTCCGGGTGTTACTGATATAGCATTTGTGTAACTTAAACCGCCACCGCCACCAGCATTGCCATTTGAATATCCTGAACTGCCACCGCCACCGATAGCAAGAGCATTGATGCTAGTTACTCCAGCTGGCACTGTCCAGCTGTAAGTCCCGGCTGTTGTAAACACTGCATCGACTGCTGCGGATGCAACACTGAAACTGATAGATCTGGTTGCTGTTTTTCCGGTTGTGGCTGCTGTCGCGGTCAATGTAACACTAAATGATCCAAAAGTAGTCAGTGTACCAGTTATCGAGGATCCACTGATACTTAGCCCCGACGGTAAACCCGACGCCGAGTAACTAATACTTTTTCCAGCAGCACTGCTTGCACTCAATGAAATATTGACCGAATTACCCTCTGTGTAACTGAATGATTGTCCTGCTGATGGACTAGACCAAGTTACCACATCAGGCTGGATGCTGAAATTTATTGTTCTTGTGGCTGTTCGATTAGTGGTAGCCGATGTGGCAGTTATCAAACTAGTTGAATTTGCCTGTACTGCCGTTGTTGGTAAAGTTCCAGTAATATTTGCCCCTGAAATTGAAATTCCAGTAGGAAAACTATTAGCGGAATAACTGACTGAGAATCCTAACAAACTAGACGCACTCAATGCTTGGCTGACTGCGGTAGTTTCATATTGTGTTATTGTTGTGCCATTGGCCGGACTATTCCATGTTATAACATCGGGACTAGCTGTAAAAAATAGTGTTCTTGTGGCTGTTTTATTTGTTTCAGAAGATGTAGCTGTAATTAAACTAGTTGTATTAGCTACACCAGCAGCTAAATTACCAGTAATTGTATTGCCCGAAATAGTTAAATTTCCGGGTAATGTGTTAGCTGTGTATGTAATACCTTTACCTAAAAAACTACTGGCATTTAATGTTTGACTGACCCCCAATGTTTCATATTGTGTAATATTAGTATTATTTGCCGGACTATTCCAAGTTATAACATCAGGATTTACTGTAATACTAAAAGATCGGGTAGTGTCTTGATTTTGATAATCACTGGCTTTAAGACTAAAATTATATGTAGTACTAGAATTTACTACATTTGCTGTACCAGAAATTTTTCCATTGCCGGAAGTTAAACTAACACCATCTGGTAAATTACCAGAATCTAAACTGTAAATAATGGGTATATCATTTCCGGTGGCCGACACTGTAGTATCAAACAATTGTGTTTCATAAACTGATCCCAAGCTACCAGCCGAGGTAGTCCAAGTTGGTACTCCGCTGTACTGTATACCTACTAGGCTAATAGCTGTGCCACCGTCTGGATTAACTACATATAATGTATAAGTTCCAGCAGATTTTGGCGGAGCTATAAATGTTAGTAAACTACTAGATACAACCGAAACTATCGATACTACCGATCCGTCAATTACAACACTAGCTCCCTCTCTAAAGCCGAATCCATTAATCGAAAGTGTTTCTCCGCCGCTAATGTTAGTAGCTGTGTTATCCCCGACATAATTTATTCCACCAATTCTAGGTGCCGCCAGTGTCGTTTCATTGACCGTAGTATCTCCAACAGTTAAATTACTTTGAATGAATACATTTCCAAATTGATTAGTAGAGCTTCCAAGATCAACATTAGCAGTTGGTCGGAAAATACCACCATATTTAAAATAATAATAATCAGACATCAGTTAACACCCATCCGTTATCAATATCGTAATACACTAATGTAAATCCAGCTCTATTAGACGAAACAGTCATATCATCAAGAACACCCATAATTTTATTTCCATTTCTACTTACAGTAATTGCATTTACACTAGCGTTTCCGGATCCATCAATTATAGAAACTTCGTCGCCAAAAGAAGGAAATTCGGGTAAAGTTACAGTAATATTCGATGTATTTGTATTTACTATATATCTTGAATTAGCTTGTGCCGTAACATTAGTAGTTACATTATAAGTAGTTAATCCACTACCGCCCGGAGCACCCGTTGAGCCGACAAATCCCCTAGGACCTGAAGTAGAAATAATTTGCCAAGTTGACCCATCATAAAAGAATTCAACTGTAACTTGAGCAATATCAATCTCTATATCATTATTAGAACTTTCTATAGTACTACCATTAGACGCTACAAATAAGCTATTCGATAAGAAACTGGCACCATCGGTAATTACTACATAGTTACCTGTCATCGGAGTGGATGGTAATGTGATTGTAAATGGTCCATTAATAGTTTTTGCAATAATACGATCACCATCTACTGCTGTATAGTTTGCAGTTTTTACAGTCCAATTTGTCAGAGACCCGGAACTACCAGTGTATCCATCTACACCTGCACTACCAGTATATCCGTTAATACCTGCACTACCAGT